>Ga0315905_10006751_pt1 | contig 11660 bp, 9 predicted proteins | sample LakEriMetagenome_5_FD_203522 | JGI IMG/M metagenome (GOLD analysis project Ga0315905, IMG submission 203522) | Freshwater fungal communities from buoy surface, Lake Erie, Ohio, United States - Buoy 4 MA121 | ecosystem: Environmental > Aquatic > Freshwater > Lake | place: USA: Lake Erie, Ohio...
TGAAAGTTTTCGATAATTGCCGCACTGAGAGTACCCTGGGCTCGGAAAATATCTCGTTCTAGAAATTGGGGGGGAAATTGCATAATGTTAACTCCTCACGGGAAATAATAATTTATTGATTTATAAAGATACTGTCATCTGGACTGAATGTCAGTGATCTTCAGGGGGGTTTTGATGGGGGGCGGTCAATTCCGAGTCAACCTAAGCTCAACCATAAACTTTCGGGGCATTTTATTCCGTATTGACTGTTACGGTGCTGGAGGGGAACAGGTTTTTATGCTCTGGGAAATTGGGGTCAACGGAACAGCCTTAAGTCATAGGCAAAGCCGAAATGTTCTAGTAAGATTGGCGTTAGAAATTTACTGGTCTGAGGAATGGTCACGATGAAGCCTTTGTTGCCGTCTTGTTTTGTGGCGTTGTTAACGGTGGGGCTGGGGGGAGAATTGCTGGCTCCTTCCATCGCTAATGCGGGGGAAACTTGTAATTATGTCAATCACAATTTATTCATGGCCCAAGCCTTCCAAAATGAACGACAAGTGTGGGTCAGCGAAGGCTGGTGGGTGATTGAACCGGGGGACTGTGTGGTTTATGCCGATAATGCCGTCACTTACTTCAAGATTGAGGAAGGGATCACGCCGCCTCGGCCTGAATTAGACACGGCCACCAAAATGAATTTGTGTGTGGTCAATGATCGCTTTACTGTGGTGCAAGCGGATAATGCCGGGGCTTGCGGGGATGCAGACGGGGCAATGGTCACGTTTTTGAATCCGGGCATAACTTTGGAGTTGATTAAATCACCCTAGGGGGCTGCGTCCGTGGCTGGGTTGTTTGAAAGTTGTTTGAAAGTTGTTTGAAAAATGTCTTTAAGATCACTGAATTGCTCGGAACCAATTTCCGTTGTCGGCGAGCCTCGCGGTAGGGGCATTAGGGGGCAATAATTAGCCAATTACAAAGAAGTTAACGCAAAATCGATGGTTTGTTTACTTGTTTCACAAAAAGTATTGACATTTTCAAGGTGAACTGGTTAGTATGGGCGCGAGGAGTTCTGGTGCTTCGCGCCCCTAGCCCCTCACAATGTTCGACTTCTACTTCTTGGATTAATTTTAACAATGCAAACCCTTCTTTCTAAGGCGCTTGTCGCTACCGTCACCATTGCTAGTGTTGGCCTAATCGCCGCTCCCCAAGCTCAAGCCGTCATCATCGGTGGTTTTGGCATCAACGGGACTGTCAACCTCACCCCCGCTACTGGCACTACTGCGCCCACTACAATTAGTGGCAATATCCTCAGTTCTTTTCTTGATCAGACGAATGCGGCTTTCGATGGTGCATCCTTAGGTTCACCAACTTTCAATCCCAATCCATTCACGTTCGCTCGTACTGCTACCGCGCCGCTTGGGCTTTACAGGCTCAACGCTTTTAGCATCAAATTGACTGGTGTTGACGGCTTCGCTGGTGACTTCATTTTGTCGGTTACCCCCGCAGATGATTCCTTTTTCCGTCTTGGGAATAGTGTCAGCTCTTCAGTGGCTAACTTTATCGACGTTGCGGCGACTGACAACCAAGGTAACGGCTACTTCGGTAGCTTTTCTCTGAGTGATACTGCTACTTCGACTGGAGTATTCTCCTTGTCCTTTACTTCGGATGATGTACCTGAGCCTTTAACCATGCTGGGTGCGTCTGCGGCGGTGGCCTTTGGTGCTGCGTTCAAACGTCGTAATGCCAACAAAGGTTAAGTTCAACGTTTAATCCGCTTTTGAGTAGCTTTCGCATACGTCCACATCTAACGCTATAGATGTCTGTGGGGTAAGAACTTTCGGGTTTCTTACCCCATTGCTGGTTATATTTTGCACTGCTCGGAACACATTTCTGGCGTTGGCGATCTTCGCTGCGGGGGCATTGGGGGGCAATATCAGCCAATTACAAGGGAGTTAAGGCAAAATCAATGGTTTGTTTACTAGTTTTAAAAAAGTATTGACAATTTCAAGGTGGACTGGTTAGTATTAGTATGAGGAGTTTCAATGCTTCGCATCCATAGCCCCTCAACTGTTTGACTTCTACTTTTTGGATTAATTTTAAAGATGCAAACCTTTCTTTCTAAAACAGTTATTGCTACGGTCACAATTGCTAGTGCTGGCCTAGTCGCCGCGCCCCAAGCTCAAGCTTTCGTCCTCGGTGGTTTTGGCATCAGCGGAACGTTAAACCTGACCCCTACCACAGCCCCTCCTAATGCGCCAACTTCAATTACTGGCGACATCCTTAGTCAGTTTGTTGACTCAACATCTGGTGCTTTCACCCCTGTAGCAAGCAATGGTAGCGTGACCGCACCTAACCCCTTTACATTCGCGCGAACTACTAGTACTCCTTTCGCGCTTTACCAGCTCGAGCCTTTTACAATTAACTTGACTGGTGTTGCTGGCTTCCCCGGTGGCTTTACTTTGGCGGTTAACTCTGTACCAGATAGCTTCATTCGGGTTGGTAACTCTGTTAGTTCTTCAGTGAGTAATGTTATCTCACTTACTGCGACTGACAACGAAGGTAACACTTACTTCGGTAGCTTTGGTCTGAATGATACTCTTTCCAATACTGGAACCTTCTCCTTGTCCTTCACTTCGGATGATGTACCTGAGCCTTTAACCATGCTGGGTGCTTCTGCGGCTATAGCTTTCGGTGCTGCGTTCAAACGTCGTAATGCCAACAAAGGTTAAGTTCAACGGTTAATCCGCTTTTGAACAACTTTTGCATACGTCAACATCTAACGTTATAGGTGTCTGTGGGGTAAGGGCTTTCGGGTTTCTTACCCCATTGTTGTGGCGCTACTGTGTACACACAAGTATTTCTGTCTAAGTTTTTAAGTTTTGATCCCCCCAACCCCCCTTGATAAGGGGGGCCAGATTCCTATCAGCCAAACAGTCCCCCTTTTTAAGGGGGATGCCGTAGGCAGGGGGATCAAACTTCTAGGTATGCAAAGAGATGTGTGTACACAGTAGCCTTGATAAGGGGGGAAACTTGCAAAAAGTCCCCTTTTTTAAGGGGGATTTAGGGGGATCTCTTACAACTTCTCAAGCGTCTTATGCCCGGTAACCGCTAGGATTAGAGGCGTGTCTTCATTGGAGGGTAGTGTGATGGGATCGGAAAAAATGGCAGAGGATAGGGTGTCGGGTAAAAAGCCAAAGAAAAAATTAGTCCCCTGGACGATTGAGGATAGTGAGAAGCTTTATCGGATTGAGGCTTGGGGGGCTCCGTATTTTGCGATTAATGCGGCGGGGCATATTACGGTTTCTCCCCACGGCGATCGGGGCGGGTCGTTAGATTTGTTAGATCTGGTGGAGGCGTTACGGCAACGGAAGTTGGGTTTGCCGCTGTTGATTCGTTTTTCAGATATTCTGGCCGATCGCCTGGAGCGGTTAAATAGTTGTTTTGCCAAGGCGATCGCCCGTTACAACTATCCCAGTAGTTATCAGGGAGTGTATCCGGTTAAGTGTAATCAACAACGTCATTTAGTCGAAGCGTTGGTGAAGTTGGGTCATCCGTCGCAGTTTGGGCTAGAAGCGGGCTCGAAGCCGGAGTTGATGATTGCTCTGGCGACCCTACCGCCACCGTTGGATCGGCAGGAAAAATATGCGAAGCCGTTGATTATTTGTAACGGTTACAAGGATCGAGATTACCTAGAAACGGCTTTGTTGGCTAAGCGGTTAGGACATCGGCCGGTGATTGTGATTGAGCAATTGCGGGAATTGGATTGGGTGCTGCATACGGCCCAACAATTGAATATCAAGCCGATGTTGGGGGTCAGGGCTAAGTTGAGTTGTCAGTCTCCTAAGTCTTCCGAAAGTGCCTCGACAAACGGCGATCGGGCTAAACTCGGTTTGAGCATTCCCGAAATTTTGACTATGGTGAATCGTTTGGCCGATGGAGATGCCAATGGCACGGCTAATGCCGCACGTCTTGATTCCCTCAAAATGTTGACCTTTCACTTAGGGACCCAGATTTCTGATATCGCCTTGATCAAAGAAGCCATGCGGGAGGCGAGTCAACTTTATGTGGAACTGATGAAATTGGGGGCAAAATTGCGCTATCTCAATGTGGGTGGGGGGTTAGCGGTGGATTATGACGGCTCGAAAACCAATTTCCCTGCCTCCAAAAATTACAATATGCAGAATTACGCCAACGATATTGTGGCCGCGATTCAGGATGCCTGCGAAAAGGGAAAAGTCCCCCCGCCGATTTTAATCAGCGAAAGTGGTCGGGCAATTATGGCCCACCAATCGGTTTTAATTTTTGATGTATTAGGCAGCAATGAAACGGGCTTTAGTGCTCCGACTCCCCCCGCTGAGGATGCCCATCCTTTAGTCAAAAATCTGTGGGAATGTTTTCAAACCATCACTCCCCAACAGTACCAAGAACTTTATCACGATGCCCTGCAACTCAAAGCAGAAGCCAGTAGCTTATTTAACTTTGGGTATTTGACCTTAGCGGAACGGGCCCAAGCCGAACAAATTCATTGGGCCTGCTGTCAAAAAATCTTTGAAATTACCCGTCAATTAGACTATGTTCCTGAGGATTTTCAAGCCTTAGATAAAGTTATGGCGGCGATTTATTATGTTAATTTATCCGTTTTTCAATCAGCGCCAGAATCCTGGTCGTTAGAGCAACTTTTCCCCATTTTGCCCATCCATCGCCTTAAGGAAGAACCCAGTCAACGGGCAATTTTAGCGGATTTAACCTGTGATAGCGACGGCAAGATTGATCGATTTATTGATTTATGGGACGTAAAACCGTATTTAGAAGTTCATCCCTTAACAAATTCTGATAATCCTTATTATTTGGGTATGTTTTTGGTGGGAGCTTATCAGGAAATTATGGGTAATTTACATAATTTATTTGGGGATATTAATGTTGTTCATATTGCCACTACTCCCAATGGCTATCAGATTGAATCAGTGGTGCGGGGGGATACGATGACGGAGGTTTTGAGCTACGTACAGTATGATTCTGAAGATTTATTGGAAAGGCTACGTCGCCATACGGAATTAGCGTTGATCAATGGACAGATTACCTTGGAAGAATCGCGGCGATTATTAGAAGCTTATGAGCAAAGTTTGCGGAGTTATACTTATTTAGTGGGGGATAGAATGGGGTGATAAATTGGTTGATTTTAATAACTGACTTTAAGAAAAATACTCAATTTGATGACTATTTTGCTCAATTCACTGATAAATAAACGTTCCATGATTCGCCTTAGTGAAATCAAATTACCCCTCGATCATGCTAAAGCGGCGATCCAAACTGCCATTCTCGAAAAATTGGCGATCGCCGAAACAGATTTAATTAATTACACGATTTTTAAACGCAGTTATGATGCTCGCAAAAAGGGCAATATTTTACTCGTTTATATTGTAGATGTTGAGGTTAATGTAGAAGCCCAATTATTGCAGAAATTTCAAAAAGATCCCCATGTCATTCCAACCCCAGATATGACCTATCAGTTTGTGGCCCACGCTTCAAACTCCACCGGCGATCGCCCCATTGTGATTGGCACGGGGCCCTGTGGCATGTTTGCCGGTTTGTTATTAGCCCAAATGGGCTTTCGACCGATCATTTTGGAACGGGGAAAATCGGTACGAGATCGCAGTGTGGACACCTTTAGTTTTTGGTTAAAAAAGCGATTAAATCCAGAATCCAATGTGCAGTTTGGGGAAGGGGGCGCGGGGACATTTTCCGATGGAAAACTTTATAGTCAAGTGCGCGATCGCCACCATTACGGCCGCAAAGTCCTAACGGAATTTGTCAAAGCAGGGGCATCTCCCGAAATTTTATATATTAATAAACCTCATATCGGTACTTATCGCCTAGTCAAAATTGTGCAGAATTTTCGGGCTCAAATTGAAGCCTTGGGGGGAGAAATTCGCTTTCAAAGTCGGGTGACAGATATTGATATCGATCAAGGTCAGGTACGGGGCGTCAGTTTAGAAAATGGCGAATATATTGCCGGAAATCATGTCATTTTAGCGGTGGGCCATAGCGCCCGTGATACCTTTCAAATGTTGCTAGAACGGGGCGTTTACCTAGAAGCCAAACCCTTTTCCATTGGTTTTCGCATTGAACATCCCCAATCCTTAATTGATCAGTGTCGCTATGGCGATCAGGCGGGGCATGAACGGTTGGGCACAGCGGATTACAAATTAGTTCACCATTGCAAAAACGGGCGATCGGTTTACAGCTTTTGTATGTGTCCAGGGGGCAAAGTGGTGGCGGCGGCATCGGAACCTGGCCGACTGGTGACCAATGGCATGAGTGAGTATGCCCGCGATGAATCCAACGCCAATAGCGCCATTGTGGTCGGCATTACCCCAGAAGTGGATTATCCTGATGGGCCATTGGCCGGGGTGGCATTACAGCGTCAACTAGAAGAACAGGCTTTTATTTTAGGGGGCAGTACCTACGAGGCTCCGGGGCAGTTAGTGGGGGATTTCCTCGGCGATCGCCCTTCCACAAGCTTCGGTCAAGTGTATCCTTCCTACAAACCCGGAGTGACGCTAACCAACCTCGGCAAAAGCTTACCGGACTATGCGATCGCCGCTATTCGGGAAGCAATCCCCGCCTTTGATCAACAAATTAAGGGCTTTGCCATGGCTGATGCGGTGTTAACGGGAGTTGAAACCCGCACCTCATCCCCCGTTCGCATTAAACGTAATGAACAATATCAGAGCCTAAATACATTTGGCTTATATCCTGCCGGAGAAGGAGCCGGTTATGCAGGGGGCATTTTATCAGCGGGGATTGATGGCATTAAAGTGGCGGAAGCGGTGGCCAAAGCAATCGCAGCCGTAGAGTAAAACTTTTACTCTATTAAAATATTTTTGACCTAGTATTTAATAAATCCGTACTTTGCAAAAATTGATAAACAGTCTCTTGTCCTTCAGGTTGATACATTACAGACTTACAAGTAAACGGATATCGCCAGAGTTGAAAGAATTTTAACGCCAAATTCTTCTTCAAAAATAACCTTTTTATAATCTAAATTCCATAATTCCAAGGCACAATCATCGTCGGGATGTTTCGGGGTAATGTGTAAATGAAGTTGACGATATTCAGGATCATATTTACATTCAAAAGAGTCCACTGCCCCCACTTGGCGGCGGTCTAGGGCCACGGCTAACCGGAGTATGGCGCTTAATTGGCGTACGACGAAACGATGATCTTCCGACAGTTTTAGATAATCTTCATGGCGTTTTTTGGGTTTACTGCGGCGGTGATAACGGGCAATATTGGCGATTAGTTCTAATTCAATTTCGGTATAGCCTAATAATTCCGCGTTACGAATTAAATAATAGGAATGTTTGTGATGGGACGAATGACTAATATAAAGACCACTGTTATGTAAAATTGCTGCTGCCCAGAGCCATTCCCGTTCAGTTTCGCCCCAATAGTGCAAGATGCCTTTTAATTGGTCAAAAAAGCTGGTGGCAAAGTGGGCGACTCGCTGACTAAAACCTAAATCGACGCGATATTTATGGGCAATTTTCAACACACTGCGCTGCCGAATTTCCCCTTGGAACCGCAGTCGGTCTTCTATCAGGCCGTGGCTGAGCATCCAATCCACGATCATGCCTTCCCGTAATGCCCGTTCACAGATGGTAATACGATCCAAGTTCAACAGGGTCATGGCTTCTAGTAGAATTACCGCCCCGGCCAAAATGATCTCTGCGCGGCGATCGGATAGTCCGGCCAAGGTAAAGCGTTCTTGGTAGGTCAGACCGGCGAGTTTTTTGACCCAATCTCGGACATCTTTGATGCTAAAGCTATAACCGTGCAAGGGGTTGGGCACTTCCCGTTGGGTTTGCAGGGCGGTCATGGTGGCCAGGGTTTCGATAGTGCCAGAGGTGCCGACTAATTTGACGGTGGTTTCTTCGGGTTTGAGGCGCTGCTTGATTTCATCAACGGGACGCTCTAACATTCCCCGTACATAGGCCCGTAAAATGGCCAATTCGGTGGCATCAATGGGATCGCTGTGGACAAAATCCTGGGTGAGACGCACTGCACCAATTTTCGTGCTGCTTAAAAATCTGACATCTTGGCGATCGGCCAAAATTAATTCCGTCGAACCGCCCCCAATATCAATCATGACGTGGGGGATTTGCTGGAAGTCCATGCCGGAAAAGACGCCTAGGTAGATGCGGCGGGCTTCCTCTGGCCCAGAAATGAGGTCAACGGTGAGACCGACTTCAGTTTGAATTTGGGCTAAAAAATCTTGGCCATTGCGAGCTTCCCGGGTGGCACTGGTGGCAACGGCGATAACATGGTCTGCTTCTAAACTCTTGGCCAGTTCCACACAGCGTTTTAAGGCGGCGATCGCCCGATTCATGGCTTCTGGGGTCAGGTTATTAGATTTGGGATCGCGATCGCCAAGACGAACCGTATCTTTTTCCCGGGCCACAATGGTAAAGGTGGCTAGTAAAGGGTCAATGCGGACAATGACCATGTGAACGGAGTTAGTGCCAATATCGATCGCCGCCAACGTGCAGGGATCAACAGTCTGCGGAGAGGAAAGAGGCATGGGTTACTGCTCGCGCTAAAAAACGCAGAAACTGAGTCTTGACTGAGTTTTGGGGGCAAAGAAAACGGTTAGAGACCCTGAAGGGATTTTTCAAAGAATATCCCTTCAAGAAAGGGCTAGTCAAGCATCACCGCCGGTCTGAATTTCTTAACCCATTGCTGTTCGCTAGATTGTGGAAACTTTTTAAAACCTTATTAGGCGATCGTCTCTCGGATCAGGTGTTTGCCCCTCACTCTCCCCCGCTCCCAAGGTAAAATAACTCAGCATCTATGGGATTTAAGGGTCATGAGTCAACGCCGCATTATTGAAATTCTCCGCCACGGTCAAGCCGACGAAACCGTTACCATTCAAGGCTGGCTACGCACTAAACGCAGCTTAAAAGACTTCAGTTTTATCGAAATCAATGACGGCTCTAGCTTGGCGAATCTCCAGGCGGTGCTTGATGCGACCCTCCCCGATTATGACAGCCTACTTCCCAAACTCCAGACCGGCGCAGCGGTAATCATCACTGGGCAGTTAGTGGCATCACCGGGCCAGGGGCAAAAAGTCGAACTCAAGGCCACAGAATTGGTCTTGGTGGGAGAATCTGACCCGGCCACCTATCCCCTCCAGAAAAAACGCCACAGTTTTGAATTTTTACGCACCATCGGCCATCTACGACCTCGTACCAATACCATCGGTGCAGTGATGCGGGTGCGGAATGCCTGTGCGACGGCGATCCATCAATTTTTTCAAAGTAAAGGTTTTTTATGGGTTCATACTCCGATTATTACCGCCAGTGATTGCGAAGGGGCGGGGGATTTATTCAATGTCACCACGTTGGATTTAAACCAAGTGCCGAAGACCAAAACCGGCATTGATTATGACCAGGACTTTTTTGGCAAGCAAGCCTATTTAACCGTCAGTGGCCAACTGGAAGCGGAAGTGATGGCGATGGCGTTTCAGAATGTTTATACGTTTGGCCCCACTTTTCGCGCTGAAAATTCTAATACCTCCCGTCACTTAGCCGAATTTTGGATGGTGGAACCGGAAATGGCTTTTTGTGATCTAGAAGGCGATCGCCAATTAGCCGAAGAATTTTTAAAATATATTTTTAAATTTGTCTTGGAAACCTGTCCCGAAGACATGGCTTTTTTTGATGAACGAATTGACAATACAGTGTTAGCGACGGCCGACAATATTATTAATACTGAATTTGCCTGTTTAACCTATACCGAAGCCATTGACTTACTCGAAAAAAGTAGTAAAAAATTTGAATATGCGGTGGAATGGGGTGTCGATTTGCAATCGGAACACGAACGCTATTTAGCAGAAGAAGTTTTTAAACGTCCTACTATTGTCACCGATTATCCCAAAGAGATTAAAGCCTTTTACATGCGGTTAAATAATGACGGTAAAACCGTCGCCGCCATGGATATTTTAGCTCCCAAAATTGGCGAAATCATTGGCGGTTCTCAACGGGAAGAGCGGTTAGACCGTTTAAGTCAACGCCTCCAGGAACAAGGCATCCCCGAAAGCGATCTTTGGTGGTATCTAGACCTACGCCGCTACGGTTCTGTCCCCCATGCTGGCTTTGGTCTAGGCTTTGAACGCATTGTTCAATTTATGACGGGTATGGGCAATATTCGGGATGTCATTCCCTTTCCCCGCACCCCCATGAATGCGGAGTTTTAGCACGTTTTATGTCATCGTTTCACCGTTACCTTTGGCCATCCCCAACCATCTGGGCACGGTTCAAACCGTCCTTAATGGATCGTTATGTTGCTAGTCAACTCATCCCGCCTTTTTTATTTAGTGTGAGTATTGTGGCTAGTCTCGGTTTGGCGATCGGTTATTTGTCAGATTTAGCTAATAAAATTGTCGAAAAGAATTTACCTGTTTTCAGTGCAGCGGAAGTGCTGTTATTAAAATTACCCGAATTTCTCACCTATGCCCTCCCAATTTCCGTGATGCTTGCCACCCTGATGACCTTTGGACGGTTGGGGGGAGATAGTGAATTAATTGCGTTACGGAGTTGTGGCGTTAGTCTTTATCGCATTGTTGTACCCGCCATTTTGTTGAGTTTATTGGTCACAGGTTGGACTTTTTTGCTAAGTGAATGGGTGGTTCCGGCGGCCAATTATCGTGCTACCAGTATTTTGGTCAATTCAATTAATGAAGAACATCCTTTTTGGCAAAATCGAGATATTTTTTACCCCGAATTTGAAACCATTACCCTTGATAACGGCCAAACCGTTAAACAATTAAAAAGTTTGGTTTATGCCGAACAATTTGATGGCAAAGCAATGCAAAATTTAACTGTCTTAAAATGGTCAAATAATCAGCTTCGTCAAATTATCTTATCCCACAATGCAACTTGGAATAATGAAACTAATCAATGGAACTTTTTTAATGGAACTCTTTATCAATTAACGGCCAGTGCCGCTTATCAAGATGCCATCCCTTTTAGCAGTCGTCAAGTCCACCTACCGAAAGCCGCCTTTGATTTTGCTCGCCAAGGCCGCGATCCCTACGAAATGACGATCGCCGAAGCGAGACAATATATTGATATTCTGAAATTAATTGGGGATCAAAAAAAATTAGCCTTTTTTGAGGTCAGAACTGCCCAAAAGTTAGCCTTTCCCTTTGTTTGTATTGTGTTTTGCTTAGTGGGATCGGCGATCGGTTCCCGGCCTCAACGCATTAGTCGGGCGACAGGCTTTGGCCTCAGTGTGGCGATCGTGTTTTTCTATTATGTTTTGAGTTTTTTCACAGGCAGTCTTGGCATCATTGGCTTACTCACCCCCTTCTTGGCTGCTTGGATTCCTAATTTCATCGGTCTGGGCATCGGAACCTGGATGTTGTATGAATTTAATCAGGGTTAGGGAAAATAGGTTAGCTTTTTTCTTAATTTAATTTATGGTTCAGTAACAATTAAGTGATGGCGGCTTAGGTTAAAACAATTACGGGTTTTTACTGTAATTTCGGGTGAGTAATGTTGCTAAGGTGAAATTATGAGCCCTGACAAATTTGCCTGATTGGTTCTAAAAAGATTAATTTTCCAAATAATTTGTATAATTTGTCCTTAAAAATCTGCTTTTAGATTCCTTGAATGCCGATTGAG
>Ga0315905_10006752_pt1 | contig 11658 bp, 10 predicted proteins | sample LakEriMetagenome_5_FD_203522 | JGI IMG/M metagenome (GOLD analysis project Ga0315905, IMG submission 203522) | Freshwater fungal communities from buoy surface, Lake Erie, Ohio, United States - Buoy 4 MA121 | ecosystem: Environmental > Aquatic > Freshwater > Lake | place: USA: Lake Erie, Ohio...
TCATCTGGAGCAACAAAAGTAAATGCCTCTCCAAATGCTTCAGCTCTTCCCGTTCTTCCAATGCGGTGAACATAATCTTCCGCATCTGCCGGTACATCAACATTAATAACCACGTCAATTCCCTTAATGTCTATGCCTCTGCTCACCACATCAGTAGCAACTAAAATCTTCGCTTGTCCATTCCGAAAATCATTCAACGCCTTTTCACGCTCTGTCTGTTCTAAGTCTGAACTAATCATAACCACACTTAACTTTCGCTTCAACAACGACTGATACACTTTCAATACTCCTTGTTTGGTGCTGCTAAAAATGACCATGCTTTTTTCCTTCCTATTTTCAATGCACCACAACAACACGGGTAGCTTTTGTTCTTGAAATACAACATAAGCCCCCTGTTTTACATTACTGGGTGGCTTAGACAAGGCAATATTGATTACAACTGGATCTTTCAACATGGCCCTCGACAATGAAAAAATGGAGTCGGGCATGGTAGCTGAAAACAATAAGTTCTGTCGCTCATCACCACAAAATCCCATGATGCGTCGAATGTCTGGAATAAATCCCATGTCTAACATGCGATCTGCTTCATCTAAAATTAAATAATCCAATTTCGAAAAATTCACATACCCCAAATTCAGATGCGAAACCAACCTACCCGGTGTAGCAATGATGATGTCGGTTCCCGAAGTTAAGGCATGCTTTTCTTGTGTGAACACCTTTCCATCACTTCCACCATAAATGGCCATACTTGAAACATCTGTAAAATAAGCATACGCTTGAATGGCTTGATCTATCTGAACCGCAAGTTCACGGGTTGGAACTACAATAAGCGCTGAAACGGCAGAACGATCTTTTTTCTCAATGATTTTTGATAATACAGGAAGTAAAAAAGCAGCGGTCTTTCCCGTTCCTGTTTGGGCAATACCCAAAACATCTTTACCATCGCGAATAACGGGTATGGCCTGTTCTTGAATGGCAGTGGCTTTTTTAAAACCCATGGATTCAATACCTTCAACTACTGAGGGACTTAAATTTAATTCTGAAAACGCTTTCGCTTCTGTCATGTAACAAAGGTCGACTATATTCTTTATTCTTGCTCATCTTTCTTATTTTTGTTGCATGAAACACCTCCTTTTCATGTGCTTTTTTCTTGTTTCAATCATCAGTCTTGCTCAAGAGGAAAAGCCGAATAAATCTGACTATCCCCTGTTAAAACCTGAATTTGTATTAGATGGAAGACAAACTTTAGTAAGCAGTCAAGGTGCAAGATTGGGTGGAATTCGGGCTGGAATTGAAATTCGACGTGTGAACAGATTTGGTGTCGGATACTACTCCTTATCAAACGGCGTTGAAACAACCTCACTCAACGAAATTTCAAACACCATTACAAGTGCAAATTTAAAAATGAATTATTGGAGCATGTACTATGAGCGCGTTCTTCATTTCAGTAAAAAATACGAATGGAGTGCAACTGTGCATTTGGGTAGTGGAAAAGTTGAAGGTGACTATTTATATGAAAATGGTTCATCAGGTCACTACGAAGAACCCATTCAACTAACAGAGTTTTCGTCTACCTTCTACAGACACCTCACCTATTTTATTTCTGTGGGTGGTGGAATTGGATACCGTTATACCAACAATGCTCCCGAAGAATTAAGACCCATTTACAATGCTCCAGTTTTATTGCTGAAGTTTCGTATTCAGCCGCTGAAAATGGTTCGCGGTTTTTGGAACAAAGACATTCGCAAACGCTATTAACGGAAATTCATGAATGAATTAGAAGCGCAGTTTCGAATTGAAGAGTTAAGTAAGCAACTTCACGAACACAACCACAGGTATTATGTTCTGAATGCCCCGCTCATCTCAGATCAGCAATTTGATTTTTTGCTTCGCGAATTGGAGCAACTTGAAAATCAGTTTCCACAATTCAAAAACCCTTTCTCTCCTACCCAACGTGTTGGCGGTGACATTACCGATAAATTTGAGAAGGTACAGCACAAATCTGCCATGCTTTCTTTATCGAATTCATACAACAAAGAAGAAATACAGGAATGGGCCTCTAGAGCCATTGCCTTGGCCGGAAAAGAAATAGAATTTGTCATGGAATTGAAATATGACGGTGTGGCAATTGCACTGTGGTATGAAAACGGAAGATTAATTCGAGCGCTTACTCGTGGCGATGGACAAGTGGGTGAAGATGTGGTTCAAAATGCAAAAACCATTAAAGCCATTCCTATTTCTCTTTCAGGGCAATTTCCGAATGAATTTGAAATACGCGGTGAGATTTTCATGCCCAAATCTGTTTTTCTAAAACTAAATGAAGAAAGAGTTGAGGCGGGTGAAGAGCGATATGCAAATCCACGAAACACATGCGCTGGCACATTGAAACAACAAGACTCAGCTGCCGTTGCAAAACGAAATTTAGACTGTTACCTCTATTTTGTTTTAGCCGAAAACTTTAAAAGCACGCTTCACAGCGAACGCGTTCAAGAGGCGGCTCAATGGGGATTTAAAGTCCCAGATGCCCGCAAACGCATGATTGAAACTTCGAAAACTGTTGATGGAATTATCGATTTCATTTCCTATTGGGACACGCATAGAACCGAATTACCATTCGAGATAGACGGAATTGTAATTAAGGTGAATGACACACAACTGTGGGATGAGCTTGGAATGACAGCAAAAAGTCCGAGGTGGGCAATTGCCTATAAATTCAAAGCAGAAAGCGTTTCTACACAACTTGAAAAAATAACTTATCAAGTAGGAAGAACTGGAGCCATTACCCCTGTTGCGAATCTTACACCTGTATTCCTTGCAGGAACAACCGTGAAACGGGCTTCATTGCATAACGCGGACCAAATAGAAAAACTTGACATTCGCGAAGGTGACTTTGTTTGGGTTGAAAAGGGCGGCGAAATTATTCCGAAAGTAACCGGTGTAGATTTGAGTAAAACCAGAAGCCATTCTTCGTCACACAACTACATTACACATTGCCCTGAATGCCAAACTCTGTTGGTTCGAAATGAAGGTGAAGCCCTTCATTATTGTCCAAACGAGCTACATTGTCCACCGCAAGTTCTCGGAAAAATTGAACACTTTATTTCGCGCAAAGCCATGAACATTGATGGACTCGGCACAGAGACTGTTGCAGGACTTCTTGCTCAACGCATGATTCAAGATGCTGGCGATTTGTACACGTTGCGTTCTGAAGAGTTGTTAGGTCTTGAATTTAATGTGGGAGGTGACGATGACATGAAGCGAAGATCGCTTCAGCAGAAAAGCGTAGACAACCTAATTCTTGGCATTGAAAACAGCAAGCAAGTTCCTTTCGAACGATTACTTTTTGCATTGGGAATTCGACATGTAGGTGAAACTGTAGCCAAGAAAATTGCGAAAGCATTGAAAAATATTGAGGAATGTAAAAACGCCACATTTGAACAATTGCTGACTATTGACGAGGTGGGTGAAATCATTGCCGATAGTTTTGTGCATTGGTTCAAGCAAGAGAAAAACATTGTATTCCTTCAAAAACTTATTGATGCGCAATGTCAAATGTCTATTGATGAATCAGCTCATGCACTTCATTCCAATGCACTCAGTGGTCTATCTATTGTAGTGAGTGGAACATTTGAAACGTTTACTCGCGATGGAATAAAAGAATTCATTGAAAAGAATGGCGGAAAAGTAAGCGGCAGTATCTCAAGCAAAACTTCATTTGTTGTTGCCGGTGCCGATATGGGTCCTGCTAAATTGAAGAAAGCGGAAGATTTAAAAATTGCCATTTTGAGCGAGCACGACTTGCGTTCAAAGGTGGGTTAGAGAATCATCGCAAATTCCAATATCACAAAAAAAACAACTTGTGTGAATCCGTAAAGCAAGGCGTTGTTGTTTTTATTTCTAAAAAATGTAAACGTGAACAAAGCAAGTAAAAATGAGACACCCCACCAAGCTATGAAGTTCTGCAAGGGTGCATATTCTCTATGTGTGAAAGACCAATAATCCAATTGTGGGGCTACTAGTTCCAATAAGAAGTCATACATAGTCATAAACGTTGCTACCAGCAAGGCGCTGTAAAAACGCTTGTTTACATGTAGCAAATGCGTTACCACTTGCTGAGATATGAGCAACAAGGCCGCCCAATTTAATCCAATGACAACAGGAACCTCGAAAAGCTTTGGACCCAAATTTTCGCCATAAGCATACAGACCGAATAACAATCCTGTCTTGACGCCCACAACTTCTATGGCAAAACCTGCGAGTGCGGCTAGCAGAAAAGTCATGAAACGCTGCCATTTAAAATTCTCAAATGACAACAGTAAGATTAAACTGCAAATACCCAAAGAGACAAAACTCATGGGTAAGAATTGATCTGGCATCCAAATAATGCCCAATAGTCCGAAGAAATGAACAATGACAATTATAAATCCTAGCGTTCTATTCATGAGCTAAAAGATGCTGTTCAACCATTTTTGCAGAAAGCATAGCCAAGGGGACTCCTCCACCTGGATGAACACTTCCACCAACAAAATAAAGATTTTTAATTTCCTGACTCACATTGGCGTGTCTCTGAAAAGCAGAATAAGCAGAGTTCGAAGCGTTACCATATAACGCTCCTAAATGAGACGAAGTGTCTTGTTGTATTCCTTCTGGATTCCAAATGCGTTCACATACTATATGTTCTTCAATCGAAGTGCAAAGCATTCGCTCGAGCTTTGAAACAATGCGTCTTCGCGCCAGCTGTTCAAGACTTTCCCAATTTTGCTCTGACACACAAGGAGCATTTACCATAACAAACCAGTTCTCTCCTCCTTGTGGGGCGTCTGCTGCAATATGCTTGCTGGTGATGTGAATGTATACCGTTAAATCTTCATGTAGCGTTTTATCTTCAAACAAACACTTGAACTCCAATCTATAATCACGAGCAAAGAAAATATTGTGCACATTCAACTGATCGAAAGTGCGATTCATTCCCCAATAAAAAATGAGTGCACTTGACGATTTCTCTTGATTCAGCCATTTCTCCGGAGCCTTTACTGAAGGTAAGAGTTGTTTGTATGTGCCATGAACATCCATGTTGCTTACAACCAAATCTGCTGCTATGATGCTTTGATTCCAAAGTCGAATACCACTTACTTTCTGTTTATCTAAAACAATCTCGCGAACACCCATACCGTAGTGAAACTCTACGCCATTGCGCTCCGCCAATTTCGATAATGCATAAGGTATGAAAAACATTCCTCTCTTTGGAATGAATGCGCCAATGCCATGTTCAACATGGGGCATCAATTGCATCATGGCAGGCGTAGCATAGGGAGAGCTACCATTGTATGTTGCATAGCGAGAAAAATATTGAATGGTTTTCTCGTTTTTGAAATATCTCTTGAGCTGCCTTTGAAGATTTCCACGCAATGGCAAAAATGGTAATCGTACAATTCCGTTCCAAAAGGTTTTCGTTCTCCATTGGTGTTTGAATTGCAGGGGGCGGTGCATGAAAATGGGTGCCGTAGTTTCATAAATGAATTTTGAATCTCGAAAAAAATCTCGAACTCGATTTTCATCCTCCTGAAACACTTGAGCCATATTTTTCACTTGCTCATCAAGATTTGAACACGAAGTAAATTCAAGACCATCTTCGTAGAAATACTTGCAAATGGGATCCAGTTGATCATACTCGAAATGCGCACTCATTTCCTCTCCGCAAAGATCAAAAAGCTCTTTCATGACTTCAGGAAGAGTAAATAAACTAGGGCCTTTATCGAAACGATATCCCTCCATTTCAAATTGGGTACATTTCCCTCCGGGCATGTATGATTGTTCATATACATGCACTTTAAAGCCGAGTCTAGATAACCGTATTGCGGTGGCAATTCCTCCAATACCTGCACCTATGACAACGGCTTTTTTCATGTTTAGAAAACAAATTAACAACATGAAAGTTCTTCAAAACAAAAATTCGTTTTATATTTGCACCCCGAATTCATGGCGAGGTAGCTCAGCTGGTTAGAGCGTGCGATTCATAATCGCAAGGTCTTGGGTTCAAGCCCCAATCTCGCTACATTTAGTAAAACCCTCTAATTTTAGAGGGTTTTCGCTTTTATTGACGTACTTTTGCAGCCGAATTAAAAAAAGCTTACATGCAAAAGATTAGAAACATCGCCATCATTGCTCACGTTGACCACGGAAAAACAACCTTGGTAGACAAGATGCTTCACGCTGCTAAACTGTTCCGTGAAAACGAAGTGCACAATGATTTAATCCTTGATAACAATGATTTAGAGCGCGAAAGAGGAATTACCATTTTGGCGAAAAATGTTTCTATTCAATATAAAGATTACAAAATCAACATCATTGATACCCCTGGCCACAGCGACTTTGGTGGAGAGGTTGAGCGAGTACTTAACATGGCTGAAGGTGTATTGCTTTTAGTTGATGCGTTTGAAGGTCCAATGCCTCAGACAAGATTCGTACTTCAGAAAGCCATTCAAATGGGATTGAAACCCATTGTTGTTATCAATAAAGTAGATAAAGAAAACTGCAGACCAGACGAGGTGCATGAGCAAGTATTTGACCTCATGTTCAGTTTGGGTGCAACTGAAGATCAGTTAGATTTTGCTACAGCTTATGGCGCTGCGAAAAACGGATGGATGAGTTTAGATTGGAAAGTAAAAACTGAAACCATTGAACCACTTCTCGACCTGGTTATTGAACACATTCCCGCACCTATTAAACGTGAAGGTACCCCACAGATGTTGGTTACATCATTGGACTATTCAACCTACACCGGACGTATGGCCATTGGAAAATTGCACCGCGGCGAATTGAAAGCCGGCATGAATGTGACCCTTGCGAAACGTGATGGTTCCATGGTGAAAGGAAAAATCAAAGAGCTATATGTCTTCGAAGGACTTGGTAAAAGAAAAGTTGAATCTGTAGTCTCTGGTGACATTTGCGCTATTAATGGAATGGAAAATTTCGAAATCGGTGACACGTTCACCGATTATGAAAATCCTGAACCACTTCCAACCATTTCTGTTGACGAGCCAACCATGAGTATGTTGTTTACCATCAACGACTCACCTTTCTTCGGTAAAGAAGGTAAATTCGTAACAAGCCGTCACATTAAAGATCGTTTAGAAAAAGAATTAGAGAAAAACCTGGCGTTGCGTGTTCAAGAGACAGACAAAGCAGACCGATTCAATGTATTTGGCCGTGGTGTATTGCACTTGTCTGTATTGATTGAAACCATGCGTCGTGAAGGATATGAATTACAAATTGGTCAGCCAAGAGTAATTCTGAAGACCATTGATGGTGTGAAGTCTGAACCTATTGAAGAGTTGACCATTGACTTACCTACCGATATGGCCGGAACCGCCATTGAGGCTGTTTCGAAGCGTAAAGGTGAAATGAAAAACATGGAGCCGAAAGATGATCGTACCGTCATTGAATTTGAAATTCCTTCACGTGGTATCATCGGACTTCGTAGTTACTTATTAACTGCTACACAAGGTGAGGCTATCATGACCCACCGATTCAAAGAATATCAAGCCATGCGCGATGAGATTCCAGGTCGTTTGAACGGTTCACTCATTTGCATGGAAACCGGAAACGCCATTGCCTACAGTATTTCAAATCTTCAAGACAGAGGTAAATTCTTTGTTGAAGCCATGGAAGAAGTATACGAAGGTCAAGTAATTGGTGAACACTCAAGAGACAATGATCTTGTTGTGAATGTTACAAAAACCAAGCAGTTAACGAATATGCGCGCTTCTGGGTCCGACGCAAAAACGGTAATGGCTCCACCTGTAAAATTCACACTCGAAGAAGCACTTGAATACATTGGTCCTGATGAATATGTTGAAGTCACTCCGAAATCTATTCGCTTACGTAAGATTTATCTGAACGAAAACGATAGAAAACGATTTGCAAAACAGTTCACTCAGCAATAATTTTAGGGTTATTAACAATTCGTTGCGTTTATTAACTATATTCGCTACATGGTTGTTGCAGTTACATCAGGAGTTAAAGTAATGGTTCAAGCAAAGTTTGAAAAAGCTTTGAGTTCCATTTCAAATAACAACTTCATCTTTTCCTATATGGTAACCATTGAAAACCAAAATGAGTTCCCTGTTCAGTTGTTACGCAGGCATTGGTTTGTAGCCGATGCTGCAGGCGTAAGCAGAGAGATTGAAGGTCCTGGAGTCATTGGTGAACAGCCCATCATAGAACCGGGTTCATCATTTTCATACACCTCAGCTTGTGATCTCATGTCTCCTTTCGGAACCATGATCGGTTATTATAGCATGCAAATCCGAGGCGAGCAGTCTACTTTCGCTGCACATGTACCCGAGTTTAAATTATTTGCAGATCACGCTTTAAATTAAGCCATGACGTATCAAAAAGTTGCACTCATTACAGGCGTTAATGGTCAAGATGGTGCTTATCTCAGTGAATTACTTCTGAGTAAAAATTACATTGTACACGGTATGAAAAGAAGATCTTCTTTATTCAATACCGAGCGCATAGACCACTTATACCAAGACCCACACGTTTCAAATAGAAATTTTATTCTACACTACGGCGACTTAACAGACAGTTCGAATTTAATTCGCCTTATTCAAGAAATTCAACCCGACGAAATTTACAATCTCGCTGCTATGAGTCATGTTCATGTTTCATTTGAAACTCCTGAATATACGGGCAATGCAGACGGACTTGGAACTCTTCGCATTCTTGAAGCTGTTCGATTGTTGGGTTTGCAATCGAAAACAAGAATATATCAAGCTTCAACTTCTGAATTGTATGGAAAGGTGCAAGCCGTTCCGCAATCGGAAACAACCCCCTTCTACCCGCGCTCACCATACGCTGTTGCTAAACTGTATGCTTTCTGGTCCACTGTCAATTACCGAGAAGCATACGACCTTTTTGCTTGCAACGGTATTTTATTCAATCATGAATCGCCTTTGCGCGGTGAAACATTTGTCACTCGAAAAATTACGAGAGCAGCTGCAAAAATTGCACTTGGGTTACAGGATAAGTTGTATTTAGGAAACTTAAATGCACAGCGCGATTGGGGACACGCGAAAGATTACGTAGAGGCCATGTGGTTAATTTTACAACAGGAAAAGGCAGAAGACTGGGTTATTGCTACCGGAAAAACCACTACTGTCCGACGTTTTGTTGAAATGGCATTCGCCGAACTCGGCATTGCACTCTCTTTTGAGGGGGAGCATGAAAATGAACTTGGGCGAATTGCAAGTTGTAGCGGTGAGTTTCAACTACCCGTAGGTCAAATTGTAGTTCAGGTAGATTCCAAATATTACAGGCCAACTGAAGTAGACTTACTCATTGGTGACCCAACGAAAGCCAAAGAACAATTGGGATGGGTTGCAAAAACCTCTTTACCTGAATTAGTGAAAGAGATGATGCAAGCCGACTTACAGTTGATGAAAAAAGAAAAACTGCTTTCAGAACACGGTCATCAGATTTTCAACAGCTTTGAATAATGCAATTCAATTCTAAAATATTCATTGCCGGGCATCGGGGTTTAGTTGGAAGTGCCATACTCAGAAACCTCGAAGCGAAAGGATACTCGAATCTTATTACACGCAGCAGATCTGAATTGGATTTGCTGAACGCTGAAGCAGTAAACGCGTTTTTTGCTTCGGAAAAACCGGAATACGTATTTCTGGCTGCGGCAAAAGTGGGAGGAATTGTAGCCAATAACACCTACAGAGCAGATTTTCTCTATGAAAACTTAACCATTCAGAACAATGTCATTCATGCTTCTTATGAGCATGGAGTTACGAAATTACTTTTTTTAGGAAGTACCTGTATTTATCCAAAAATGGCGAATCAGCCCATTTCAGAATCTGAACTTCTCACCGGACCACTTGAATATTCGAATGAACCATACGCCATTGCTAAAATTGCGGGCATCAAATTATGCGAAAGCTATAACCTGCAATACGGCACCAATTTCATGTCGGTCATGCCTACCAATTTGTATGGGTATGGTGATAATTTCGATTTAGAAAAATCGCATGTTCTGCCTGCCTTAATCCGAAAAATGATTCTTGCCAAGGCCTTGCAAGACGAAAATTGGAATTTTATTTTGAACGATTTGAAATGTGGAAATGAAGATGAAGCTTTATCTTATTTAAATCAATTCGGCGTGCATGCGCATGCTGTAGAAATTTGGGGAACAGGAAATCCATTGCGTGAATTTATGTGGTCAGATGACATGGCCGCAGCATGTGTGCATGTCATGGAAAAGGTAACGTTTTCAGATCTTATTGAGGGCAATGAAGTACGTAATACACACATAAACATTGGCACTGGAGAGGAAATTTCCATTTCCGATTTAGCTAAACTCATTGCATCTGAAGTTGGTTTTGAAGGAGAAATTGTTTTCAATTCAAATAAACCAGATGGCACTCCTAGAAAACTTACAGACATCTCTAAATTGAAATCACTCGGTTTTCAGCACACTGTTCATTTAAACGAGGGCATTCAACGGTTAATTCACTGGTATTTGGGTCAAAGCAAATGAAAACCTTACTCTATATATTCTATTTGCCTTTGAACACTTTGTGGTGGTTGCTTAATGGCGTTCGTCCGTTTTGCATAAAATCTTACGGATTCCTTTTCATTCGTAATCAAGGAAAAATAAAGTTGGGAAAAGGAATTGTGGTGAATTCAAATCGCTTTGCGAATATCATTGGAGGTGCTACCGCTTCAAGTATTATGGTTGGACCAAATGGAAGGTTAGAGATAGGAGACCAAGTTGCCATGAGCAATTCCACCATCTGCTGCAGAGAGGAGATCATTATAGAAAACGGAGTGATGATTGGCGGAGGGTGTTGCATTTGGGATACGGACTTCCACCCCATCAACTCAGACCAACGCAAAATAAATCCAAATTCCAATTATAAAAACAAACCCATTCGCATTGAATCGAATGCATTTATTGGCGCTCATTCCATTATTATGAAAGGGGTGACTATTGGAAAAAACAGTGTTGTGGGCGCTGGAAGCGTTGTTCGCGTGTCCATTCCTGAAAATGAAATTTGGGCAGGAAATCCGGCAGTATTCGTTAAGAAATTAACCGCTTAGTTAATCTTTCATGCGATTCAATTGCACACTTTGAACAAACTCAATCTGTAGACTTGAAACTCCGGTTTGTTGGGCTATTGAACCACCGTACAACTCCATAAAAATTCCGTTTTCTGTTTTCCTGTATTGATCACAAATGGTTAGTCCTTCCACCTGAAAACAAGAAGTCAAACAGTTATTGAAAAAATATGAATCGATAAATATACCGTCTTGCTCGTCTATGAGATATTTCGTTAGTGTATCATGCGGAAGTATGAGTCTATAATCTTTATCCATTCGTCCATTTTCACTGAAATAACTCATTCTCCAAATCAATGTATTTGAATCTGGTGTTTTTGCAATGAGTAATTCAACTGGAAGCCGTTGCTTCAAATCAATACGAGCGTCTTCCTTTGCCCTCTTTGACATGATATCCATGGTACCCTCATAGCGCCCTATCCAATTCAGAATGGGATCTTGCTGAGCCAAAAGACAATCGCTGCATAAAGCAGCGATTGAAAAAAGAAGAATTTTAAATTTCATTATTCTTTAATAAATGGAATTGAA
>Ga0315905_10006755_pt1 | contig 11657 bp, 10 predicted proteins | sample LakEriMetagenome_5_FD_203522 | JGI IMG/M metagenome (GOLD analysis project Ga0315905, IMG submission 203522) | Freshwater fungal communities from buoy surface, Lake Erie, Ohio, United States - Buoy 4 MA121 | ecosystem: Environmental > Aquatic > Freshwater > Lake | place: USA: Lake Erie, Ohio...
TACGAATGGCGGATTGGTTTGGTATCTCTCATGTTTATTGCTCAAATGATACTGTAGATTGTTATAACTCAAAAGTATTACAAGCTACCATGGGAGCTATTTTCAGAGTGTCAGTTTCATATATTGACCTGCATGATTTTTTCAGTACAAATACAAAACCAATTTACGGCGCTTTATTAGAAGGTGAAAACCTTTTTAATACACAATTTGAAAAAGAAGGAATTATATTTCTTGGCAATGAAGGAAATGGAATAAGAGAATCAAACAAAAAAAACATCACTTATCCTATTACAATTCCAAAATATGGTGAGGCTGAATCGTTAAATGTTGCAACGGCTGGAGCAATTATTCTTGGGTCTCTATTCCGAGGTATTTGATTGCTTCATCCATACATTTCATTCCATCTATTGCTGCTGAAATAATACCACCTGCATACCCAGCACCTTCAGCACAAGGAAATAACCCTATTACGTTTGGATGCATAAAATCTTCTCTATTTCTTGGGATTTGAACAGGTGAACTAGTTCTAGATTCAGGAGCATGTAACACAGCATCGTTTGTCAAATATCCTGGCATTTTTCTACCAAATTCTATAAATGCTTTGCGTAATCTTTCTGAAACGAATGATGGTAAAACAGAATCTAATTTAACACTAACTATTCCTGGCTGATACGAAGATCTAGGAAATGATTTTGATTGCTTACCATCAACAAAATCTTTCATACATTGAGCTGGTACTTTTTGTGTTTTTCCTGCAGCTTCCCAACATGCTTTTTCTACTGATTTTTGAAAATCTAAACAGACAAATGGATTTTTTTTATCTTTAAAATCTTCAGGAGAGATGCTAACAACAATCCCAGAGTTTGAATAAGGATTATTTCGCTTTGATGGTGACCATCCATTTGTTACTACTTCTTCTTGCTCAGTTGCACAAGGAGCAATTATTCCACCAGGACACATACAAAATGAATACACTCCCCTACCATCAACTTGTGCTACAAGCGAATACGAAGATGGAGGAACAAAATCATCGTTCACACGTCCGTGATATTGAATTTTGTCAATCAAATCCTGAGTATGCTCAATTCGTACGCCTAATGCAAAAGGTTTTGCCTCAATTTTTATTCCTCTTTTGTGTAACAAATAAAAAATATCTCTTGCTGAATGTCCTGTGGCAAGTACTAAACTCTGAACGTTGATTTTTTGCGAATCGTTAATCGTAATACCTTCTAATTTTCCATTCGAAACATTGATATCTGTCATTTTAGATTCAAAATGAACTTCACCTCCACATTCTATGATCGTATTTCGAATATTTTCAATTAGTTTGGGTAATTTATTTGTGCCAATATGTGGGTGTGCGTCAATTAGAATATCTTCATCAGCACCAAAAGCGACCAACCATTGCATTGCTTTTTCAACATCTCCTCGCTTTTTGGATCGTGTATATAATTTACCATCCGAATAAGTCCCTGCTCCACCCTCTCCAAAACAATAATTTGACTCTGGATTAACTATTTGATCTTTATTTAAAGCAGCTAAATCGCGTCTTCTGGCTCTCACTTCTTTTCCTCTTTCAAAAATGACAGGTTTAACACCCTGTTGTATTGCTTGAAGTGCAGCATAAAGACCTGCTGGACCTGCTCCAATTATATGAACAACTTTTTTATCGTTTACATCCTGTTTTTCGTATAAAAAAATCGATTCGGAAACGGGTTCGTTATCTAAAAAAACTTCAAAAGTTCCATTAATTTTCAATTGTTTTTTACGTGCATCTAAAGATCTTTTCTTCCATTTAAAATGAAATGAATTAATCTCTTTTAAATTTAAAAATGAAGCTATTTCTTTTTTTAATTCAAGCTCATCTTTAGCTTGTTCAGGTGTAATTTGTATTTGAATCAATTGGCTCATAATCCTCCTTCAAAAGTAATGGTAAAAATCCATGCATTATTTCGTAAACTCTGTAATGGATTCGAAACTTCAGAATTATCTTGAATTAATACATTTTGAAATCCTTGTGAATATTTTATTTCCATTCCAAACTTAAAATATTCAGCAAAAAACTCAACACCTACACCTGTTTGTACCATCCAATATTTTTTTTGCAATTTAATAAAAGGATCAACAATATTTTGTGTTTTATCAGCAGAAGATTGTAAATCTATCGAGTATTGTCCACCACCTGTAAAATAGGAAGTAAAATTCCCATAACGTAATGTCCTTATTTGTAATAACATTGGAAAATCTACATTGGAGGAATTTATACGTTCTTCATTGAACACTTCTTTCCCATCCTTAACTTTGGGATTACTGTAATAATTTATAACTCTTTCTTGAAATGAAAATGTTGGGATAAATCTAAATCTTAATACTGGTGTCCCAAGTTTTATAGATGACAACATTCCGATTGTCATACCAGGTTGAGATTTTGATTGTATGGACCTATACCCATATAATTCATACGCGTTTAAAACAGGTACCATATTAAAACCAGCATTATTCATACCTAATTGAACTCCAAATTGCATTAACGCTTTATCAAATCGTTTATAATTTTCTAAACGTTGATGTTGTGACCATGATAAACAAGGTTTCAATACTATGAATAATAAAAGCGGTAAAAAACGCATACCTAAATTAACGGAGAAAATGATTATTTATTTCCTACCAGTGTAAATTGTTGCAATACCACCTGATACAGGAGTAAGTTTAACATCTTTATAGCCTAATTTCAATAAAATGTTCTCAAAATCTTTTCCTTCTGGAAATGCTGCGACTGATTCTGGTAAATAGGTATATGCTCTTGCATCTTTAGAAACTGTTTTACCAATAAAAGGTAAGATATGGTTTGAATACAAGCCAAACAACTGTTTAATTGGGAATTTCTTAGGTTTCGAAAACTCAAGAATGACTGCCATCCCTCCTGGTTTTATGACACGTAACATATCTGAAAGTCCCTTTTCTAGATTTTGAAAATTACGAACTCCAAAACCTACAGTAAGCGCATCAAAATAATTATCATCATAAGGTATAGCTTCAGAATCACCTAAACGCATTGAGATAATATGATCTACCCCCCTTTTTTTCATTTTTTGGCGACCCATATCCAACATTCCTTCAGATATATCTAAACCAACAATTTCAGTTGGTTTTAACACAAGACTTTCTAATGCAAAATCACCTGTACCTGTAGCCATATCTAAAACGCGAGTAGGATTGACCTGTTTCATCAATTTAACTGCTTTTTTACGCCACAATTTATCGATGCCTAAAGATAAAAAATGATTTAAAAAGTCATATTTTGCTGAAATATTGTTGAACATTTCGGCAACTTCTTCTTTTTTAGATTTTGCTGAATCTCCATATGGTTTTACGTTTTCTGCACTCATTGTCTTATTCTCCGATATTTTCTGTTTCTAACAATCTTATTTCGTGGGCAAGTTGTTCTTTTTCAATACTAACTACACCACTTTTTTCACAAACTAAACCTCCTGCTAGATTTGCAAAAGCAGCAACTTGATATAAAGGTAAACCGGCTGTCAAACACAGAGTTGCAACACTGATAACGGTATCACCGGCCCCGCTGACATCGGCAATATTTCGTATATGAGCTGGAATGTAATGTTTTTCTGTATTAGATTTAATAAAAACACCATGTTCTGACAAGGTAATGAATGTATTTTTATTTTCTAGTTTTGCTTCCAATTGAGCAACAGCATCTTCAAATGCATCCTTATCTTGAATGGAAAAAGATACGTTCAACCCTTCTTTTAGCTCTTTTAAATTTGGTTTGAATAAAGTAACTCCTTTGTATGCAAAGAAATTGTCTTTTTTAGGATCAACCGTAGTTGGAATATTTTTCTCTTGACATTTTTTCAAAATAGATGAAATCAAGGTTGGAGTTAATACTCCTTTATTATAATCTTCAAAAATAATAGCATCCACACCTGATTCAATTAAGGCTTCCATTTTAGATACCAATGCTTGTTCCTCTGTAGAAGATATATTATTTGTTTGTTCAGAATCAATACGTAATAACTGTTGATTATTTCCTATAACTCTTGTTTTTACCGTTGTTTTTCTATCCTGACTTTGAATTATACCATCAGCTGAAACACCTTCTTTTTCGAATAAATCGATTAGTTCACCTCCTTCTGTGTCATTTCCAACAACAGAGCAGATAACTGCTTGTGCACCTAAAGACACAATATTCAATGCTACATTCGCAGCACCACCTAAACGATTTTCTTTTTTTGATAAGCCAACTATAGGAACAGGCGCTTCAGGACTAATGCGAGTTACTCCTCCGATCAAGTAGGCATCAAGCATTACATCACCAACAATCGCAATTCGTTTATTTTTAAATTGTTCAAACAAGAAATTTGTTTCCATTTATTGCAATTTTGCTAATGCTTCTTTAACTCTTTCCATTGCTTTTGTTAGCGTTTCTTCAGATGCAGCGTATGAAATACGAATACACTCAGGTGCACCAAAAGCATCTCCACTAACCAAAGCAACCAAAGCCTCTGCTAATAAAAACAAACAAAGATCTTGAGCATTTGTTATCGTGTAATCTTTATATTTTTTTCCAAAAAAAGCAGAAATATCAGGAAAGATGTAAAAAGCACCTTCTGGAGTATTTGCTTTCACACCAGGCATTTCTTTTAACATACCTAAAACTAAATCACGTCTTTTTTTGAAAGCAACAATCATATCGGATAAAACCGCTGGATCAGCGTTCATTGCAGCTATAGTTGCTCTTTGAGCAATAGAACAAGTAGCAGATGTAAATTGTCCTTGTACTTTATTACAAGCATCCGCAATCATTTTTGAAGCACCAATATAACCTAATCGCCATCCTGTCATCGCCCAAGCTTTAGAAACACCATTAACAGTGATAACCTGGTCAAATATTTCTGGAAATTGCGCTAAACTTTGATGTTTACCTACAAAATTGATATGCTCATAGATTTCATCAGCGATTACGACTATAGATGGATTTTTCTTCAACACCTTTGCTAGTCCCTTTAATTCTTCATAACCATATAAAGAACCTGTTGGATTACAAGGAGATGAAAAAATCAACATTTTTGTTTTTGGTGTTATTGCCTTTTCAAATTGTTCTGCAGTAATTTTAAAATCAGTGTCAATACCAGCATGAACAATTACAGGAATTCCTTCAGCAACTTTCACGATTTCAATATATGAAACCCAATAAGGTGCAGGAATAATTACTTCATCTCCAGGATTAATACAACTTAATACCGCATTAGCTATTGATTGCTTTGCTCCTGTTGAAACAACGATTTGATCTTTAGAATAATTCAAGCCATTATCTCTTCTGAATTTCAAGGAAATACTTTCACGCAAATCATCATACCCTGCTACAGGCGTATACATTGTATAGTTTTGATCTAACGCTTCTTTCGCTGCATCTTTTATAAATTCAGGGGTAAAGAAATCAGGCTCACCCAAACTCAATGAAATTATATCTTTACCTGCTGCTTTTAACTCTCTGGAAATTCTAGACATAGCTATGGTAGCAGATTCTTCCATTGCTAACAAACGATCGGACAATTTAATCATATAATCCTTTAAAATGATGTTAATATGCAAACTTAAAAAATTTAAGCAAGTTATCCTTTTTTTAAAGCAGTTTTTACTCGATTGATTATGATAAAAAATGTCAATTTTTAACTTTGCACGAAAGATTTAATTATTTTCATCTTTTTTGAAAAGAAATCACATTTAATGAGGTACCTACTTACTCTATTTTCTTTCGTTTTAATATCCAATATTTGGTCACAGATAAACGTTCAAGGTAAAATTCTTGATTCTGCTGCTGTAAAACCAATATCTGGCGCAATCATCATTGCATCAAAGATGAAAGATTCTCTCATTGTTCAATTTACACGTACCAACCGCAATGGTGAATTTCAATTATCAAATCTTCCAATCGATACATTTAAAATCACCGTTGGTCACCCAAAATTTGAAGATCAACAACTTTTTATTTTTGGAAATAAAGAAGATAAAAACATCACCCTTCCTACTTTAAAATTAGATCACATTGCCAAAGAATTAAAAGAAATCGTCATTTACGCAAACAAGAGTCCTATTTATTACACTGGAGACACCTTAGTTTTTGTAGCTGATTCATTTAAAGTTAGGGAAAATGCTGTTGCAGAAGATTTACTTCGAAAATTACCTGGTGTTTCGGTAGATGCGCGTGGAAAAGTGACGTTTCAAGGAAGAGATATTGACCAAATATATGTCGATGGGGATGAATTTTTCGGGAATGACCCAACAGTTGCTACCAAAAATCTAGGGGCAAAAGGAATTCAACATGTTCAGATTTACGAAAAAAAGAACAATACTGAAAACGGCGAAGAATCGAAACAAATTATGAATTTAACATTGAAAGAGGATGCTAAAAAAGGTTTTTTTGGGAAAATTGCATTAGCATCTGATGGAAATAAATTTTACGAAGGAGAAGTATTGTACAATCGCTATCAAAACAAGAAAAATTATTCCTTTTATCTCTTAAAAAATAACACCCCTCGATTGGGATTTAATTGGCAAGATCAAAATAAATATGGTCTAAATAATGATCTAAATAGTACCAGTAATGGATTTCCTGAGAACTTCACAACTGGAGCACGTTTCAAGAATTCATACGGGAAAAACAAAAAACATTTTTTTGAAATAAATTACCAATTCCGTGATTTAAAATCGCGTAATATTTCGACTAATAATACTCAGTTTTTGGTTGCTGATACAAGTTATTACAATAATAGCGAGCAAAACAACTTTACTCGTCAACAAAATCACACGTTAACTATTGAAAATAAATGGAAACTGGATTCATTAACAACCTTGGAACTAATACCGGAAATAAAATATTCTATTCAAAATTCAGATAAGAAAAGCACTTCCTCATTTATAAATAACAAACTAAACCCATTCAGAAACACCTCAAACAATGTAACTGATACAACTATAGAAGTGAATATAAAAAACACACTCAAATTAGAACGAAAATACATGAAACCAAAACGCGAAAGTTCTATTTCTAGTGATTTAACATATTCTGATAATCAAGACAATGGAACAATTAACTTTTTTAATCAAATTTCAAGTATTTTAAAACAAACCAATCAATTGAACGATATCAACCAAAAAACATTAAATCAAACACTTACATTATTCCATACGGAACCGATTACAAAACGTATCAATTTAAATCTTGAGTATATGAACTCAACATCCAATGACAAACAAATTCGTTCAATTTTTGATGCAATTAAAAATACTTTTGACTCCAATTTTAGTTCTAATTTCACCAAACAATCTATTATTCACAGAGGAAAATTAAGTTTTACTCGTAAATCTGGTGCACATACAGTAATTGTAGGAAGTGCTCTACGAAATTTAGCTTTAACTAATATAAATAACACCACAGGTTCTACTCTCAACCTTTATGACAATCACTATTTACCGTATGCTAGTTATAATTATAACCAAAAGAATGCGATTCGTATCAATGTAGGTTACAATACTAGTTCTCCGATTCCATCAATAAACCAACTACAACCTGTTCTCAACAACACTAATTTAAACTATCAAACCATTGGTAATCCGAATTTAAAACCATCATTCAAACAATCAGGTAATTTGTCCATTTCACGTTTTAACAATTTGGATAGCAGGTATTATTTCATCCGTGCAAATGCCGATTTTATCGATAATGACTTTGCGAACTCTCTTACTTTTGACAAATCAGGGAGAACAATTTCCCAAACGGTAAACGTAAATGGAAACCAAAACTATTCTATTAATGGTTCTTTCAGTCAAGGTTTTCCAAAACATTATTTGACATTATCAGGAAGATTAGAATATAGCTATTCAATGGGTAAAAACTTAATCAATAATGTATTATACAACACAAATCAAATGGCTTTTACTCCTACCGTTAATGTTTCCTATGCCACAGACACATTAACAATTTCACTTGATGGTTCTATGTCTTACAATAAACCAACAGGTTCATCTTTAGGGTTAATTCAAACACCTTATTACAGTTATAACAATACACTTGATATATCTTGGAATGTACCAAGATTAAAATTTTTAATTACCACGAGTATTAATCAACAAATTACCACAGGTAGAACAAGCGGATTTAACATCAATCGAACTATTTGGAATGCTACGATTTCTAAATACATTCTTAAAGGTCATAAGTTAAATATCGGAGTTGAAGCTTATGACATATTAAATCAAAACCTTCAAATTCAACGCACCATTACATCAAATCAAATTTCAGATATTAGAAATACGATTATAACCCAATATTTTTTGCTTCGTTTGAGTTATCGTTTCGACCCACCAACGAAAGAGCAAGAACTTAAAATGCCTAAAATGCATCCTTTTGGACAAGGAATGCGAAGACCTTAAAGAAATGATAAATATTAAAAAAACAATTAGCATCGTAATTCTATTACTTGGTTTTTTTCAGGTACATAGCCAAATTCGTTCAGGAGTAATTCAGTTTGAGCGTAGAATCAATTTATTGAAGCGCTATCCTGAAATGAAAATGATGCTCGAAAGAAGAGGTGGTTCAACCATCAAAACCGATTTGTTTTCGCTGTATTTCACGGATAGTTCAACCTTTTTTGTTCCTGCTTTGGACGTTCCACAAGAACGAGGAATGGGTTGGTTTACAACGACAAATTCGTATCAAGAAAATTTGAAAACACAACAACGCTTGATGAAATTAGATTTTCTAGGAAATTTCCTATATGTGGAAGACTCAATTAAATCTATTCCTTGGAAATTCACAGAAAACAAACGAAAAATAGCAGGATACAATTGTCGCAAAGCTGTTTGGCAAAAAAACGATTCAACACGCATTTATGCGTGGTACACTGAGGCTATTTACCCAACTTGTGGGCCCGATGGTGTTTCTGGATTACCTGGAGCAATTCTCGGTTTAGCCACAGAAGATGGTAGTTTAGTTTACTTCGCACAATCCATTGAAAGCAAAGAAATTAATTTAGATAACCTTACCCCTCTTTTTAAACGCAAAAAAGCGCTTTCCTATGCCGAATTTAAGCAAACCGTAAACGATATGATTTCTCAAAATGAGAGATTAAAAGGATTGCTGCGGAATTTGTTGTGGTATTAAATAAAAACCAATTCATCATTTATAATTAAGCATTCACTCCCTCTCCCTGCAAAGCCTCTCTCAACACCTCTTGCAATAATTTCTCATTCATACCTTGACTTGCCTTTATACTTTCCTCTAAACCATCACAAAAGGCCATTAGTTCATCTAGTTTGGCTACGATTTGTTGTTGTTCAACTTGTGGCGGGAGTGGAATTGGAAATCCTTTCATATTATCTTGAGAAATATTTACTTGACTTGATACTAATCGAATAATTACTGCTTAATCATCAAATTGAAATTCGTTATTAGTTTTTCTTTCTTCACTTGTTACAACTAATGGATACTCCCCCGGAATTGATTTTTGAATCCCAGTTTTACCTTTTTCAATCGTGCATAAATCACCTAACTTAACTTTTCTCCAACTCATATCTCTCCATTTTTTTCACTCATTTCAATTATCTCCAACCATTTCGCTTGAAGTAGTTCTTTGTTTGGTAATTTTAATTGGTAATCAGCAATCATTGCAGGGTTTAAACTTCTACTTAATGCATATTCTACCACCAAATCATCTTTTCCTTTACACAATAGAATTCCAATACTTGGGTTTTCATTCGGTTTTTTTACATCACGGTCGAGTGCTTCTAAATAGAAGTTGATTTGTGCTAAACTTTGGGGTGTAAATATTTCTGTTTTCAATTCAAAAGCTACCAAACATTGTAAATCTCTATGGTAAAATAACAAATCAATAAAAAAATCTTGCATTCCAACAGATACTTTAAATTCTTCCCCTACAAAAAGAAAGTCATTGCCTAGTTCTTTCATAAAAGAACTTAGATTTTTTATAAGTGTTTTTCGAAGTGTTTGTTCGGTGTGTAATTCAGGTATATCTAAAAATTCGAAAACATACGTATCCCTAAACACATTCGTAATTTCTTGCGGAATGTGTTTTTGTATTTGTTCTACTTGTTGGTTCCCCAACATCGTTCGCTCAAATGTGGAAGCTTTTATTTGTCTTCTTAAATCTCTAACACTCCATCTTTCTTTTTTAGTCATTAAGATATAAAACAACTTTTCATCGGCTGTTTTACAGGAAACTAATATCTCTAAATGGTTTGACCACGCTATTTGTGTCAACACTGTTGACACAAATACATTTAACTGATTATTAGTGCTTTTGTTTTGTGTCGACAGTGATGACACATTTGATTTTTCCAATAATTCTAATTGTGTCGACACTGTCGACACAAATTCAGGATTCGAATAAGTATCATAAAATTGAACCATTCTATAAATACCTTTTTTATCGAATCCTTTTAAGGAAGGCTCTTGTATTTTTAAAAAATCAGCTAATTGAGCCACAATACCATCTCCCCAAGAAGCGGACTTCAATTTAGCACTAACATATTCACCAACACTCCAATTCAATAGAATAGATTCATTGTTTACAGCTTGGTAAGCTTTATTGCGAGCTTGTATGATAAGATTTTAATTTCAGTAAATTGCAGTTCTAAACTCATTGGATTACATTTTGTGTTCTAATACTGATTAAATATTTTACGGAATATAGGTTATAAATAAAGATACATTAATTTAATCAAAAATCTAACAATCACCGAATCTGCATCCTCATTTGAAACGTGATTTCACGTTGTTGATTGCCTTTGATTAATTGACTTCCCGAGCCAATTGTTGTTTTGTCTGTGTAGATTAAATCACCGAATTTTACCCAGAAATCCCACATACGATTAAGGTTATAATGAAAGAGAATATAGTAACGACTTCCTTTATCATAATATACTTGATTACCATAAACGTACAAAGGATTTGACTCATAACTATATACCCGTGAGTTCCAAGAATCTGTTTGGAAAACAGCATAACGTAATGTAATATCCAGCGGTGTTTGTAATGTTTTATATATGAAATCTTGTTGAATTAATGTACCGTTTTGAAAATTCTCTGAGGGTGATTTCCATTGCACCAACTCTACCCTACTACGAATTTGAAATGCTTCATTTAATTGAATTTGAGCATGAAAACGAAGGTTATTTTGCACTTGATTTTCGAGTGTTGAAATTGACTCAATATTTGATGAATTTGCTTGTTTGTTGATATGCCTGTAGCGTAAGTATACTTGAGAAACTTTCGTCGGACTCCAAGTAATTTGTCCTAAATATTCTTGTCCTTTAGAAGGAGCATCAACTTGAAAACGCAACCATGGAAATTGAAATAAATCCATATATCCTTGGATTTGCCATTTGCGATTCGGCGAAATCGTCATTCCATAATAAAATCCTTCTTCGTTGGATAAATTTGTTCCTTCGGATACTCCCGAATTGTAAAATGTATAATAACCAGTACCAAACTTTCGGTAAAATAAATTCATCGAAACAAACTGATTAAAGGCAACACCTAGTCCTTGAACTAACGCAATTTTTCGATTTATAAAAGATTGAGAAACCTCTCCATATAAGATCAAATTCCTCAC
>Ga0315905_10006760_pt1 | contig 11653 bp, 12 predicted proteins | sample LakEriMetagenome_5_FD_203522 | JGI IMG/M metagenome (GOLD analysis project Ga0315905, IMG submission 203522) | Freshwater fungal communities from buoy surface, Lake Erie, Ohio, United States - Buoy 4 MA121 | ecosystem: Environmental > Aquatic > Freshwater > Lake | place: USA: Lake Erie, Ohio...
AAGAGGTTGCCAACCCGCGCCTTGTAAACACACAAACACACACACACACACACAAACACACACACACGTGTCTCTGCCGCAAGTGCTAGAGTGATATCTTGGTTGCTTAGCCGTCGTGCGTTACTCCCCCTGCACGTGCATGTACAGGGGCGAGCGAAGAACGAGAGGCACGCGTGTGCCGTGCGGAAGAAGAAAAAAAAATAGGAATAATATTTGTTTTTACTGGGGCGTGCAAGGAGGGGGATCGGGGCACGCGTGTGCCTTGCGGCGGAAGGAATAATAATGATAATGATAATATCAAATAATATTTTTTTTCGCCTATATTAAAATTTTGTCATATTAATTATTTTTTCATAACATACATACATACATACATACATACATACATACATACATACATAACACGTGTGTGTGTGTTTGTGTGTGTGTGTGTGTGTTTGTGTGTTTACAAGGCGCGGGTTGGCAACCTCTTGCGTGCCCTGCTTCTGAGCTCCAGTGTGCGCTTTGGGTTCCATGGGGAGGAGGTGTGTATGTTATCGCCGCGCTGGATGCCCGCATGTTTAGCTTCACCGCAGGCCTCGTCGTTAACATTATCGCCTGACGGCCACTCACATAAAACACACGCACGCACGCACGCGCGCGCACACACAAATAGAAAGGTCCTGATCAAAGTGATCCGGGGCGTCTTCCTGGCGATCTTATCGTGCATGGTGTGCGTGCGTGCTGGGCGCGCTTGCTGCCTGCGCTGAGGCTCTGCGAGGGGTAGCGCTTACGAGGCCAAATGTTGAGGTGACGAGATGAAAGATGTTGCAGATCGGCAGGAGCTCGACCAGGAAGTCCTCGACCGCCCTGATCCTCTCTGCTTGTTGCCACAGCTCCAGCGCCTCCTCTTCATGCGCCACCACCGCTAATCTCCTCGCCGCCTCGACGTCGTCGTGCGTATCAAGCCAGCGGACAAACCCGTCGCCCAGTCGCGCGTCCTTGGCGCGCGGTCCCGTGCCCGCCACGAAGTCTTCGACCCCGATGCTGCCAGCCGCCACCACCTCGACTTCGGCAACCCTCGCTGGCGAAGTCGAGGCGGCCCGCGCACGCTTTCCCTCCGCCCACACGCCGCGCACCGCGGGAGAAGTGGTGGCCGCGAGTGCGCGCAGCAGCAGCACGACCGACGACCACCAAAGCAGCACGCGTGCTCGAAGCATCCCGCGTGCTGTTTTGGTGGTCTTCTCCTTTGGTTGGTTGACGTTTACTTCGGCGACCTTGCAATTCGCCAGCGGCCGTGCCTGCCCCGGGCTGGAAACACTCCGAACAACGCTGTTCTGACGTTCCGTACTCCAAACTAAATTGAGAGCAGTACAAAACTTGATGATGATTGAAAAACGTTCAAATATGACTAACATTTGTGTTATGAAAGGTCAAAAATCGGGGGGTCAAAAATTAATTACCGATTAAATAATTTGTGATCAAAAGAGACCCGAAATCGTTTCCAAAAGAGACATGAGCAATTTGCTGTTGTCCACGAACCCGTGGGTTCGTGGACAACAGCAAATTGCTCAGGTCTGAAGCGGGAACCTGGAGAACGTGAGACTCGTGGCACGCCGTCCGTCTCTCGAGTCGACGCAGGCTCCGAGAGCCGCGCGAATTGATTGCAAACTTTTACTCAACGACAGCTGCGCGCCATGGCCTCGGCAGAGAGCCCACGCGAGATGCTGGCGGATCTCGCGGCGAGGGGCGACGATCTCAGTGCGCGGGTTGCCACGGCGCTCAAAACCCTCGTCGACGACCTGGCGAAGGCGCACGCCGACGCGGCCTCGAGCGCCGTCAACAATGAGCAGCGCTTCCACCAGCTCGAGCACGAGACGGTGGCGGCCCGGTCGGAGACGGAGCGCATGACGAAGCTGAAGGAGGACGCCGAGCGCAGGGGCGAGCAGAGCGAGGCGCGCGTCACGGCGCTCACCAACGAGGTACCCGCCGGCGTTCGCTGTCGCTCATTGCTTACGCAAGAGCCGCTGCAGGCGTGCTTTCCTCTCTCTTGCCCTCTTCATCGGGTTTGGGTCACCCCGGAGTCCCCGCTGCGGGCCGCTGCGGGGCGGGCTGCGGTGGGCGCGCAGTGCTGACGTACGTGCTGACATTCCCGCAGGTGGCTGCGGCCAGCGCCAAGGCATCGAACGCAGTGGGCGAGCTGCGCACAGTGACGCAGCAGCTTGAGGAGGCAAAGCGCGATAAGGAGGAGCTGGCGTGGGCGCAGGATCGCCACGTGCAGGACGCGGAGCGCGCTAAGGCCGAGGTGGCGCAGCTTCGCCAGCACGCAAAAGAGCGCGAGGAGCAGCGGCTGCAGATGATGAAGGACCTCGAGGAGGCACGGGAGGCGCGGCACAGCGCCCAGCGCGAGTGCAACTCTGCCAGCACCAAACTGCAGTACACCGAGACCGAACTCAAGCAGACCGCGGAGCGGCTTTCGGAGGCATCAGCAGCGCTCTCCAAGCACACCGCCGAGGCCAAGGCCACCATCTCGCGACTGGAGCGGGAGCTAACCATTGAGCGCAACGAGACAACGCGGCTGGCGACGTTAGCGGAGGACTGGAAGAAGAAGGCGCTGGAGCAGGGCGAGGCATGCCAACGGCAGATTGAAAAGGCGCAGGCAGCCGCGCAAGAGAAGCTTTCTGAGCACACTTCGCTGCAGATGGACCTCGACAACAAGACCAAGCTCTGGCAGCTCGCCAAGAAGGCGCAGGAGGACGCGGAGAAGGAAATCGCCCGCGTGCAGGCGCACTCGTCCATGGCGGCATTGCAGCTAAAGACAGTAGAGCGCACGCTGCAAGAGGAGCGTGCTGACGCTAAGACCAAGATCCAGGCGCTCGAGGAGAGGGTTGCAGAGGCCGAAAACAAAGCCAAGAAGGCTGATGATAAGGTGAAGCAGATGACGTCGATCGGGAGTGAGCCCGGGGGCAACAGCCAGCTCTTGGGCAAGATCCTCGCGTCCTCGCCGGCAGAAGTGGCAGCCGAGTATGTGCGCGAGGGTCGGATGGCTGACGTCTACAAAGTGTTTGAGGACACGTGCGAGCTGCTGCACAAGGAGCGGCATGAGCGGATGCGTGCGGAGCAGTGTCTGTCGGAGGTGGTCAGGGAGCTCCAGGACAAAGGCCCTGCCATCTTGCGGCAGCGCCAGGAGTGGGAGCGCGACATGAACGCGAACAAGGCGACCAAAAGCAAGCTCGAGGCTGCCTTGTCGCAAATCCAGATGCTGCGGGAGAAGATCGATCAGCTGCAGGTGCAGCGGGAGCGGACGATGAGCGATGCCAACTCGCTCGAAATGCAGAACGCCGACTTGACCGCCCAGTGCCGCGCGCTCTTGCGCACTGTCGAAGAGTACCGTGAGCAGTTCGCCTCGCCGGCCGTGCAGCGTGCTGTCATGGTGTCTGGCGGCGGCGGCGGTGGCGGCATGCTTGCAGAGGGCGAGAGCATCGGCAAGGGCTCAGACGCCCAGAGCTTCATCACCAAGCAGCTCCTCACATTCAACAACGTTGAAGAGCTCCAGCAGCAGAACCAGGTTGCCTCTCTCTCTCTCGCTTATAGCTGTTTGGGCCTATGTCTCTGTCTCTGCGTCCGTCTGCCTGTTCCTCTCGTCTGCGTGTCCCTGTGTATTGAAGCGAAGGCGGGGACAGACAGCGTGACTAACAAGAGAGCGAGACATGTGCGCAGAAACTGCTCAAGGTGGTGCGCCAGCTGAGCGATGACATGGACCGCGAGGCCGAGGTGCGCAAGGAGGAGCTGCGCGCCGAGTATGCAAGCCGGATCGAGGAGGCGCTGCGCGAGGTGCAGGAAATCCGCAGCGAGCGCGACAGGCTTGAGGCCACAAACCACTCACTCGCCGAGCAGCGTGACATGTACCGCATTCTCCTCGCCCAGGCCGACCGGTCTTACGTGCAGGAGGACGACGTCCTGCCCGATCTGCGTGCCTCGGCGGGCGGCGCGGCGAGCTCGTCGTCAGAGATCGTCGTGTCGCCCTCCGCCGCCGCTGCGCGCGCGCGCAACACTGCGGCTGAAGCCGTTCGCAAGATCCAGCAGGAAATGAACGAGAAGCTGGAAAAGAGCGAGCAGGTGCTGGCGCAGGTGCGCGAAGAGCTCTCGGCGATGCGCGAGGAGAAGACCATGAGCACGCTTGCGTGTGCACAGGCCCAAAGTGACAACCAATTCCACCTGCAAAAGTTGAACTCACTTCTGGCCACCAACGAAGGGCTATCGAAAGAGGTAAATGACCTTCGCTCCCGCAGCTCCATGCTCCAGGGACAGCTGGGCGCGGCCGAGAGCAAGCTCAGTGAGCATATCAGCGAGGCCGTGAGCGCTAAGCAGTCAGAGCAGCAAGCGCGCGAGCGCCTCATCGCCGCCGAGGCTGGTGCCAAGCATGCCCAGGCGCGCATCGCACAGGTGCCTCTTGCTGCTCCCGTTTTCCATCTCTTGCCTCCCATGCCCCGCTAGCCTCGCATGTGCCCGCCCCTATTGAACGACGCTGGACGTGGTATCTGATGAGCTGGCATGTTGCGCGTCATCGTGTTGGCAAGCATGTTGTGCGTCATGGCATGTGCAAGCGTGCAAGTGCACGGTTACTTGCAAGATATTATGAGTTGACTGTAAGAGTTCTTGCCCCTTAGGTCGCGCTGCTGCCCTTGCTCCTTGCTCCTTGCTTTGACGGGGGCGAGGCGGAATGTGCGGAGTGACACGCACACACACACACACACACACACACACACACACACACACACATGCAAACACACACACACACACACACACACACACAGCTGGAGGCGGACGTGACGGCCATCAAGAGCGAGAAGGTGCAGGTGCACAACCTGATGACGCAAGTCAAAATGATGCACGAGGAAGACAACAAGCGCTTTGCCGAAGACCTTGCCCGTGTCAACCGCGATTGCGAGCGCAAGGTCCCCCCCCCACATACACGCACATCTTCACCCTTCTTAACCTCTCCCACTCGTGTCGTGTATCCCTGCCGTGCGAATCTTTTGACGGAAGAACGTTGCTAGGTGTTACCTTGAATCTGTGTTTCAAGATAACACCCCCCAAAAAGTTCCTGAACTGTTTGATGATGGACTCATCAACATTCACTTGTTGGCGTATCTGCCACCAACGTTGAAAATCGTGGGTTAAGTATTGATGCTGGAGCGGATGCGACCACTGTGATGCGGCTCATGCCCGCAGATGCGATATCTCGTTAATCCGATGCGGTATCTGCATTCGCGCTTCTCCTCTCCACTTAATCCATCTACTTGGTGTGCGTGCTGGTGCTTGGGGGTGCATATGTGGGCGCAGGAAAAGGACTGCACGGATGCACGAGGAGAGCTAGCCAAGGAGCGGGCAAAGGTGGATGAGGTGAGAATGACGAGCGAGCGGAAGCTGTCTGAGCTGAGGACAGCGTTGCGAAAAGCCGAGGAGGAGCTGACGGAGATGCGCACGGGCAAGATCCGCCTCGAAGCTGATGTCAAGACCGCCTCGGATAAAGCCTCGCTCCTCGAACGGCAGCTAGAGCAAGCAGAGGCGCGCTTTCGCGACGCTCTCGCTTACCAGCAGCGGGCTGTCGAGGTCGCTGCCAGCCCTGGGAGAGGAGTGGGTGGTGGGGCTCTGCCCGCGTCGGGTGACGGTAACGGTGGCGAGGAGGTGGCGCTCATGTCGTCACGGCTCGTGACTCTCGAGTCTGAAAACGCGTCGTTGCAGAAGCAGTTGCAGGAAGTGAAGCAGCACCGCGACAACTGGAAGACCATGGCCACCGACCATGAGGCACAGCTCCGCACGCTGCGCGACGATCTTGAGGCACGCGGTGCCAACGCACAGCAAGAGCGCCAGAAGCTCGAGACACTCCTCGCTGAAAAGACGCTCCAGCTCAGTGCGTCAGAGGAGGCAGTACAGAAGCTGCAGAGCAAGATGGGCGAGGTTGAGCGCGAGCTGAATGCACTCAAAGACAACGTGAACATGCGCGAAGGTACGCTCAAGGCAAACATCAGCCAGCTTGAACTAGAGCGCGACGGGCTCAAGGTGTGTGTGTGTGTGTGTGTGTGTGTGTGTGTGTGTGGCTGTGTGTGTGTGGCTGTGTGTCTGTGTTTGTGTGTGTTGCGGGACACACGTGGAAAAATTGACGTTGGCGTCTGTAGGCTGGCCCTGGCCAGCACGTGTTGACAATTACAACACATACACACACACACACACACACACACTCGCTCTCTTCTCTCTCTCTAGGGGCGGCTCAAGCTCGTTGAGGAGGAGGTGGGGCGTGTCGAAGAGCTGCGCAAGCAGGCGCTCACGGATTACGAGCGCGAAGTATCGCAGCACGCAGCCAAACTTGAAGACATGCGGGTGATGCGTGCCAAGGTCGCGGAGACTGAAGAGCGCTCGCGCCAGGCTGTGGAAGCGGCCGAGGAGGCGCGCAAGGCAACCGCTCGCGAGGCGGTGTGTGTTGAAACACGTGTTGCTCATCACTTTTCTATGTCTTTCATTCTAGCTCATTCTAGGGAGTAGTTGTAGGAAGAGTTGGAAAAAGTCAGGGTCAGAGGGAGCGAGCGAGGAAGTGGGGGTTGGAGAGGGAAAGGGAGCGGTCTGACAGAGAGGCATCCAGCGGTCTGATAGAGAGCATGGAGAGGCAGCGGTCTGATTGAGAGGCAGCCTCGCGGCGTCTCCCAAAGTTGCTTGTAGCTTACATAGGCTGTTCCAAAGGCCTGGACACGGCGTGAGAAACTAACATGGTGAACTCCACATGCAACGCAGGCGGCGGATGGCGAGGCCAAGCGGGCACTGGACAACAAGGTCAAAGACCTCGAGGGCAAGGTGCGGGAGCTTGAGGAGCGCAACTCGCTGCTCGATCTTCATTTGCAGCATCTCGATAAGGAGAAAGAGTCGCGGCTTGCCGCTGCGTTTGAAGCCGCCCACTCGCCTCTGAAGGCCGGCGCTGCTGCTTCGGGGGCTGCGGGGGAGGGATCGGGCGAGAGCGACACCGACGCAGAAAAGGAGCGGCGGGAAACGCGGGAGTACATGCGGCGCATGCAGCACAAGATCGATGTAGCCGATTGCAAACTGGAAGAGACGGAGTTGGAGCTACAGCGCGAGAAGCAGCGCGCCGAGCAGCTGCGCCGTGAGGTTGGCGACCTGCGGGCGCGGCTCGAGGTGGAGGAGGCGCGCAACGCCAGTGCCCTTGGCAGCCAGCAGGACTTTGAGAAGCTGCGAGAACAAGTGCAGACGCTCAGTGTCTTCAAAGAAAGCAACGCAAACCTCCGCTTGCAGACGGACGAGGCCAACGCCAAGCTTGCGCAGGTACAGCGCGAGCTCAAGGAGGCCGAGGCGCAGGCCATGCCTCTGCGGCAACAGGTGGCGCGCTTGGAGACAAAGGAGAAGGTGCTCACGAGCGATAAGGCGCAGTTGTTGGAGCAGCTCGAGCGCTGGAAGACGCGGGCCAGTGATCTCAAGGATAAGTTTGGCGGCGCTGGCGTCGACCCTGCTGAGTACGAAAAGGTGCGAGGGCAGGTGGAGCAGAGCAAAGCACAGGTTGTTCAGGCAGCAGCTGCTGCTGCCGATGCCAACAAGGCCAAGGACACGGCTCTCGCCGAGGCCAACAAGCTGCGGGCGGAGCTCAAGCTGGTGCAGGATGCATCGAAAGCTCTGAGCAAGCAGCTCGAGGAGGCCAAGGCGGCGGCGGCGGCGGCGGAGGGTGCGGGCGAGAAGGCTGAGTTGACTCCAGAAGAGATCAAGGCTTCTCAAACTTACCAGAACATGTTTACGAAAGCAAGGGATCAATCACAGAAAAACATCGAAAAGATCACAACCCTGAAACAGGAAAACAGACGGCTTACGGAGGATTTGAAGAGAGCCAAGGAGGAAATCGACAAAACCGACCTGGCGTCGGGGAGCAAGGATCAAGAAAGCGCAGAAATTGTGCGCCTCAACACTGAGCTGCAGTCGCAGACTGGTAAGCTGGCGCAGGCGACAGCAGCCAAGGATTCGGCGGACGCGGCGCTCGTCGCAGCTAGGTCCGATTTGAGCAGGGTGGAGCAGGAACTGACTGACGAGAAGGCTGCTCGTGAGGAGCAGATCAAGGCTAAAGACGTCGAAATAAAACGCCTCGTCCAGGAGCACCAGCGTGCAAAGGCGGAAGCGGCCAAGCACATGGCGGCGGCAAGCAAGCAGGCAAAGGCTCCTGCTGCGGCGGCGGTTGCATCAGTAGCACCTGCTGCCGGGTCGGCGGTGATCGCTTGTGCCGCGCATGAGCCTGGGCCCGCGCCCGCAGGCAAGACAGCAGAGGGACGGGCCGCGGCCATTGGGGGCATGGCTGGCACTAAGCGAGCCTCTGCTGATTCGTCTGCGGCGGGGGCTTGCGCTTCCGATGCTGCGCCTTCTGCTGCCACTGCAGTAGCCCCTGCCCCGCAGAAGCGCGGCCGTGTTGCTACCGGTCTTGCTCTCTCTTGCTCTTTCTCTCTCTCTCAACACCATGCGCTCTTCTGCACTCCCTCTCTTGACTCTTGACCCTGTTTGTCGGCACTCAATCTCCTCACGCGCTGTGTTGACGTGGCAGCAGGCGCAGCGGCCACCGGAGGCGGAGCAGCAGCTGGTACTGCCAAACCATTGCCTGTTACTGCCGGCGATGCATCGGCAGCGACCGCCACCGCAGGCAGCGCAGCAAGTGGAGGGGCAAGTGGTGTGAAAGCGGTTGTAGCAGCGCCGGCAGCTGGGGGTGCAGTTGGAGCGAAAGTGGTGCAAGAAAGTGGCAGCGAAACTGTTGCAGCGAGAGCGGAGCAAGTCGCAGTCCAGTCTACTCCGCCTGCTGCACCCGAGCCCGCGGCAGTGAAAGCGTCGGCACCGGCGGACGCGATGGCGACGGCTGAGTTGCACATGGATGATGCTGACCAGGCACAGCCGCCCCCTGCAGCTTCCGGGTCCGTAGAAGACGAAGTGTTTGAGGTTTGTTCAGCAATTGATCCTGGAGGCGACACAGCTCCTGCGGAGGCTCCTGCTGATGAGGTCCGATAGACTGGGCAAGCATCAGTGTCTGGCTAATTGCAACGGCACGCGCACTTGAACGCATCATCATGATTTTAACGGCACGCGCACTCGAACGCTCTACCCAGCTCACTTGGTCCTTTCTGCAGGTCGACGGCACGGTACAAGGCGTGGAGAGTGTGGAGGGCGGGGACGGCGAGGGCGGAGAGGGACTCGAGGGCGTGGAGGGCGGCGAGGGCGACGAGGGCGTCGAGGGCGGCGATGTGGCCGTGGCTCCTTTGGCAGCAACTCCCGGTCTTCCTTTTGCGCGCCTTTGCTGCGCTTGCCACGCGTCGTGCTACTGTCACTGTCTTGGTGTGTCTTGTTGAGACGTGGTGTGTACGTGGTGTATGCGCATGAATATAGTATTTGTAGGCTGTGGATGGGCGGTTGAGGGGTAAAGCTGAAAAGGTAACTGTCGCGACTAAAACTGCGGGATATTACACAGGCGAGGGCGTGGTAGTGGAGGGAGAGGGAATGGAGACGGAGCTGGAGCCGCTCGCTGCTCTCGACCCCGCCATGCCCTCGGATGGGCCTGCTGTGCAGTCGGACGTGCTACATGATGCCGCCCCTGATGCTGACTCTCTCCCTCAAGACCGGGTACTCTCTCTCTCTCTGTTTGTGTGTGTCATACACACATACACACACTTACAAATGCAATGCGCGCCCACGGCGCACCTCACGACACTCGCACTTATCCTTACATGTCCCGTTGCTTCCCTCCTCATCCTCGTCTTCCCCCTTTTTCCTGGCACGCAAAAGGAGGGTGAAGCAGGAGGCGATGAATTGTACGTTGAGGAAGAGCCTGACGCCGAGGGCACTGGTAACTTTCTGTTTACATGCTGCAAAATAATCAACGCAAAGTGGGTGTGGGGGGGGCTTGCAAATGTTCTTGCTCCTCGCTTTCCGCCCCGGTGTCGACGTGTGGGTGGGGCTTGGAGGAGGAGGAGGGGGGCGTGGGGGCGTGGGAGGGGTGGTGGTGGTTGTGAGGGAGGAGGAAGGTTCCTGGTTTTATTCAAATAAGGTTTTATTCAAATCGCAAGCTATGGAAAAGGTGGACGCCGGGGGGCGTGGAGGGCGCAAGGGTGGATGCTCATGCCTTTGCGTGCCAAGCCTCCTCTGTTTTTTTATTTATTTATGCGTTTTATTTATTTATTTATTGTAGCGCTGTTTGCGGCACCTGTGCATCTAATTCCACGTCACGCCCCCCTTCTCACGAGGACATGCGCAAGGAGGAGGGGAGTTGCTTGACGGTGCCCTTGTTTTGTGGCATTTTGGCAGGTTCCACCGACGCGGCCATGCTCGAGGAGGAGGCAGGAGAGGGTGCGGGAGGGGAGGAGGGAGGTGTGGCGGACGAGGTCGAGACTCTCGTAGGTGAGGAGGTAGTCGGTGTGGAGAGCGTTGCAGAGGGGGTGGAGGAGGAGATGGGGGGGGAGGACTTCGGTGAGGAGGGAGAGCAGGATGCGGGGATGCAGGACGAGGAGGGCGTACTGGGCGATGAGGAATAAGAGAGAAGATTTTTGACCATACTCGCGTTGGAGCTGTCGGTCCTCGCCCTCTATCCCCGCTCGGGCCATGCGCCGCTCATGAGCGAGAGCTCCTCGTGAGACCGGATTTTAATTCAGTGTGCACTCGAAGTGTGCGCGCCTGCGTTTTACAGTACACTGTTGAGGCCAGACTACGGGCATGCCCGGTATGCCGGATGAAATCAGGCCTACGGGTCAGCCTACAGGGTCCTCTCGGTTCATACTGTTTCTGTGGTAGGTCGAAATCTTTGTCTCTCCCTCCCTCTCTCTCTCTCTTCTCTCTCCTTTCTGGTCTCGCTCATACCCCTCCAGGTGGACCTCGCCAATCGAACCTACTCGCACCTCGCTTCTGTGGTCTCGCCTACTCGATTCTATGGTCGCCGGTGGACCTCTCCATCATCGATGGCCTCGCCAATCGCACCTACTCGACTTGAGATGGGAACCCCCTTGGTTGACTAGCGCACGGGCGCATGGCGATCGGATGCTGGGTTGAGGGTCAATTGATGCGCATTGTAGGAAAGGAAGAAGATGTTTATATAGTCGTAACAAGATTACTTATATGGGACCGTACTGGACCATTTGTACTAGACCGTGAATCTACAGCTAGTGTCAATAAATAATCCCGTAAATGGGATCGCCGTTGTCGCTACTCGCACCTCGTTTCTGTGGCCTCGCCTACTTGCCTCTATGGCGACACCTACTGTCTTTTATGGTCTCGCTTCTATGACAACCCCGGGGTCAGCCGGGGTTGTCATAGACGAGGGGCCAACGAAACCCAATACGTGGACATCTTCACATGTTCCAGAATGCTCATCCCAGTCAATATTCAACTCAAACATTGGATCCTAGCATGCATTGACTTCGAACAAAAATGGATGGCGTGGTTCGACTCCATAGGCGACACTCACGAACAGGAAACCCGGCTCCTATTTTCCTGACTCACAAGAGAACACTCCTTCAACAGGACCAGAGATGATGTTGTTTATTGGTACTTGATTCAGTAACCTCTGCACCGCAGTGCATACGCCAGCCTAGGCCGCGTGTGTACCTTAAGGAAGGTACCTACCATACGAGGCTGTTTAGGGGGCCTAGCA
>Ga0315905_10006762_pt1 | contig 11653 bp, 5 predicted proteins | sample LakEriMetagenome_5_FD_203522 | JGI IMG/M metagenome (GOLD analysis project Ga0315905, IMG submission 203522) | Freshwater fungal communities from buoy surface, Lake Erie, Ohio, United States - Buoy 4 MA121 | ecosystem: Environmental > Aquatic > Freshwater > Lake | place: USA: Lake Erie, Ohio...
GATGCCATGCGCATGGTCAAAGACATGGCGCAGTCTTTGCGCAATGGTGAGGTTTTGGCTGTGTTTCCAGAAGGCACTACCGGCGATGGCATTGGCATGTTGCCTTTTCATTCCAACCTCATTCAATCGGCCATTGAGGGGGAAGCCCCCATTCAAACCTTGGCTCTGCAGTTTGTCGATGCGCGTACCCACAGCATCAGCATGGCTGCGCGGTTTGTGAGAGATGACACTTTGCTCGCTTCTATTTGGAGCACACTCAATGCTAAAGGCTTGAAGGCCATCGTCAATTTTGGGGAGCTTCAAATGGCCCAAGGCAGAAATCGCCGGGCTTGGGCCCATGACTTGCATCTAGATGTGATGGCTCTTAAGGAGAATTGCGCACAAACTGACTTATGACGCCGCCAAAGCCGTGTGAAAAGCGTTGTGACAATTTTCTGGTGCTCCGACAGGAGTCGTAAATTGTCTTGAAAGCCATTAAATGCAAGGACTTTTAATTTTTAAAAAATAAAGTACCGACATAAATACCGACATTTAATAGTCTCATGTTGTTTCATTGGGCTTTGGGGCGGCTTGTTGAGTTTACTATTGGCAAGTCATTAAGCCCATTTTAAGTTGTATTGACCCCCACCCTTTCCAAATTCCATACCATTCAGACCCCACCCACCCCGTACCCCCACTTATTGACGATGGGAGTCCTGTCTACCTTCGCATACTAATTTGCTCAATTAGTGATTCTTCCAAAGACTCCCTTTACTTTTTGAAATGCAAAAAATCTTCAATTTTTAAAGAAAAACTCTCCCACCGCTTGATCGTATAGAGCCGGTGTTTGTTCGTGACCAACACTTTTTGCAAGGGTTACAACTTCATTGCGTACGTTACGTAATACACGATCAACTGGAATTCCAGGTTTGTTCATCTCTTTTAACAGGATGCGAGTGAACAAGCCATTTTTGTCTTTATCATTTTGACCTAATTTGTCGAGTGCTTGTTGGCCTGATCCTGCGGAAAACATTACCATTTGACCGGTGGCGGCAGTTGTAGGAGCTAAGCCACGCCCGCCTAAAGCCCTTCCGGAACCTTTGAAGGGGTTGTCTCTGCAGGCGTCAATGATGGCCAAAGAAAACTTGGCTTTTCGCTCTTGCAAATCATCAAGGATGCGTTGCAACTGAATGGCCTCGTCCTTAACTTGCTCTTCATTGTCGCCCTTAATGTCTGTTGGAAGTAGGTAGTTCGTTGCACCAAGTTGAACGCCATGGCCAGCAAAGAAAACCAGTACTTCATCTCCGCCTTGAATTGACATTTTGAATTCACGAAGCGCTTGTTTAAAACTTTTCTCATCAATGTCTAGATACATATTGACTTTGAAGCCAATGGTCGTCAGTGCTGTTGACATTGCTCTAGCATCTGCATTGGCGTTCAGGAGTTTGGAGACGTTTTTGTAATTGTCATTGCCAATGACCAATGCTTTCCGGTTAGCAAAAACAATTTTTTGAGTGGAGACTGCAGTTTGAACTGCCGCTGTGTTGGAAGCTGATTGAATGGCGCTAAGTTGCTGTTGCATTTTTTCCAAGCGATCAAGCAATTCAATAGTTAGTTTGTCATCCTTGATTGTTGCTGCGACTGTACTTGCAGGCTGAGCTTGCGTTACGCTCACTGGTGGAGGCTTTGCAGTTGTACTTGGTGAAGCTTGTACAGTTTGAGTGCTTTGCGGTGTTACAGTTTTCAGCGCAGCTTGCTTTGCAATATAGTCCTCTGCTGTTTTTTTATTGGCCTGCCCAAGGGTGCCAAAAGCCAGTGCTTTTTGATAGAGGGCCAATGCTTCTTGTGAGCTTTTAGTAACACCCATACCTTTGTCATGCATCGTTGCAAGATGAACCATAGCGTTGGGATTGCCTAATTCGATTCCTTTTTTGAAATTCGATATTGCATTTGGATAGTCGACAGGATGCCCGATTCCTTCCCTGTACAAATAGCCAAGAATATTAAAGCCCCCAGATCTATTGAGCATGACGGCTTTATTGGCATATTCAAAGGCTTTTGCTGCATCTGCAGGAGAATCTTTTGAGAGTCTTTGGTGAATATCGCTTAAGAATACAAATGACTCACCGTCATTTGCTTTAGCGCCTGCCTCAAACCATTTTCGAGCTTCGGCGATGTTGACGGGAATTCCTGTGCCAACAAAATACATCCTACCAATATTGGAGTAAGAGATCGGGCTTCTGTTTGAGGAAGCAGCCTCTTTGAACAAAGAAATTGCTCTTTCACTGTCTTGACGAACACCGATGCCATCCCGAAACAGCACACCTAGCTGATTAAGTCCGCTAGGCCATTTCTGTTCACTTGATTTCATGGCCCATTGAAACGCAAGGTCAGGGTTTTTAGCCACCCCATCACCTAGACGGTACATGTCCGCTAGATTTGCTTGTGCTGGTGGGTTACCTTTGTTAGCCGCTGCTTGAAAAAAGCGTAAAGCTTCGTCTAGGTTTTTGTTAACATGAATACCAAACCGGTGCATGCTGCCGAGTTGGTTGTCAGCCCAGTTGTTGCCTTTACGTGAGGACTTCACAAACAAATCGTATGCGGCGGGTATATTTTTGGGCACACCCTTGTAACCATTCAGAAGGGTGTCACCCAATACTTCAAGACCAGTAGGGTCTTCTTGGGCAGCAGATTTATTGAGCCATTTGAGGCTCAGGTCATTGTCTTGCGTTACGCCATTGCCATACTTATACAAAGTGCCTAAGAGTGCTTGGCAGGAACCGCCGCCATTTTCGGCATCTTCTTTACAATCAAGAAAAGCCTTTTGGAAATTACCTTGACTCCAAGCCGCCCACCCAGTCTTTGAATCCGCCTGCACAAGGCTTCCCAATGTCAGCAAGAACAAGCTTATGCAAAACTTTAAAAAGGCATTTTTCATTTGTTGCATTCTTTGAAATCAAGTAAATTGCAAAAATGATACATTGAATACCTCTAATCTGTCCATTCAACAACTCAACCTCTGAATTATTTCGTATGTTTACAAAACTATTGACCGCTTTGTTGTTTTGCTTGAGTAGTGTTGCTTTTGCTCAAGTTCAACTAGTTACCTCTGATGAGGCAAACAGGCCTGATCAGCAAATTTCATTGACCAGAGCCATTAGCAGAGGTCCAGCCATTAAATTGTTAAGCAATGCCGCAGTCGACTCCAAGGCTTTTCTTTTTAAAATTGCAATGGAGCCAAAGGGTGGCGCTAAATTAGATGCCCACAGTTTCAAAATTGAATATCTCAAAAATCCACCTGTTGAATTAACAGAGCGATTGAAGTTTGCTTTCGCGGGTAATCAATTAACCATCCCAACCGCTTCAATTCCAAAGGGCGTGCATACATTTAAAGTTTCTGTTAAGGACACCGATGGCCGAGAAGGCCATTCTGTCATTTCTTTGGAAGCAAAGTGACACAGTCTGTTTTCAAGTGTCCGTATTGTCAGTTTGACATTCCTAGTGCCGCAACCGTTTGCGGTTACTGCACAAAAGAACTTGCAATTTTCAAGCCGTTTATGTCATACATGGACGAGCATGACGCTGAGCTATCTAAGTTAAAAATCGAATTAGCAGAAATTCGGGTATTGGTTGAAAACACCAAGACTACAGTTCATATTGTCAATGCTGAATCTTCAATGGTAGAAAATCTGGCCGACCTGGCCGAGCCTGCGCAAAAAATTACTGGTGCTAAGGCAATCATTGCCTTCCTGCTTTCATTGCTGCTTTGTGCGGGCATGTTAGATTTTCTACATTGGATTTTGTTATTCATTTACGACACTAACTTGTTAGCACTTCGCATCATTACGGTTGTGCTGCCCATGTTGGTTGGCCTTCTTTTGTTTCGTAAAATTCAGATTCATTGGTCAATTAGTTTGACGGGTGCTTTGGCTTTAGGAGCGCTTTCTGTTCTGGGTATGTTGGCCATCACTAGCTTTATTGATGGGGTCTCTTTCTTGCCAGAATCGGTAAGAGATTGGCGTGAAGTTGGAGAGTACGGTTTCGCTATCGCGTGTTCATTGATTACTGGCTTCTTCATAGAGAACTGGCGTGACGCACATCATACAAATATCAGAAAAAAAATTAGCCTTAGCCTATTGATTGAACGGGACGAAACCGGCAAGTTCAAGGCCCCCGAGTGGACTGAGAAAATTGAATCCTTGTTCACTGCAGCCGCCCCTTTTATTTCAGCTTCTACAGCCATTGTGTCTGGGGTGAAAGTTTTTATTGGGTAACGCTCAAGTTTGAAGTAATTTATGCGTTTAAGTAATTATTTAGAAAACGAAATAAATGCCAATATTTGGTAATCTCATGGTTCCTACTTACCCTTTACGCAAGTGTTGATTCGATAAGTTCTGAAACACCTAAGACCAATTTTTTTGTGCTTGCTCCACCCCTTCCCAATTATTGCCCAGCCAGACCCCACCGTACCCCCACCCCCACTTATTGGCCTTGGGACTCCCGTCAGCCTTTGCATACTAATTTGCTCAAACGATGAGCCTGCGGAAGGCCCCCCTTTCTTTTTGAAATAGGAATACCGGGGGTATATATAAATTTAGAAAACTTAGCTTTACTATTTGTTGGATATTCCGTATCTGGCCGCAATAGATTAAATTACCGAAAAGTTTAATCTCCTCCTCCACTACCGCCACCGCCGCCGTCACCGCCACCGCCACCGCCACCGCCACCGCCACCGCCACTGCCATCGCCGCTGGAAGTATCTACTCCAACCAGAGTGATAGAGGTATCTCTAATAATCATGGAAGTAGTTGAGTTACCAATTGTTACGTACATAGTTTCAGAGCCTTCAGTTACTTTGTCTGCGTTTGTTTGAATATTTAAAACGCCTTGCCCATTAGAGTCAAGAATAATTGTAGAAGTCAGAAGTGTTGAGACATCCCACTGTGGACGCGAGGCAGTTACATTTGAGAAAGTATCGACACCAGAAATACTAAAGCTCAGACCTGTATTTGCAGCAATGTTGCTTGTGGATACGAATACTTTTGCAAGATCGCCCTCATTTACAGAAGCGCTTGAGGGAGTTAAGAAAATCTTTGGTGTTGTATCGGGAATAAGTGTGACCGATGGGGCCGATATAAGTCCCAATGCTGTCTTTGTATCACTTGGTGTAATTGCACTTGCAATTGCCATTCCTTGTTTGATAGATTCTTCCGGCGTATTAAAAGTCAATCCAAGATCGATGCTGAACTTTTTAGCCACTTCAATTTTGTTGTCCAGTAAGTTTGCAACCCATCCCCATGTCGCATCACCTTTAAATGTATGAGCTGATTTAAGGATGTCAGTTACCAATGTCCCCTTGGTTGCTCTACCAGAAGTAAGTTCATTATTCCAAAAAGAAAGTCCACCTGCATCAGCACCATCTTGTCTTCCAAGAACATTTTTATAAATTACATTAATAAAATCTGTGTTTGTTGTTTGAGATGAAAAGCCGGTTAAATCTGAATAGTTAACTCCAGCTGCATAGAACGAATCTGCAATTTGGTTAATTGTTTTGCCAGCCTTGATTTCATCAAGCCAAAAACTCATGCCGTCTGCATCTGGAATGCGGTTGAAGAACGATACGTACAGTTCAACTACGCTCGTCACTGAGCTTGGCGGCGCACTTGCGGCCTTGCTCTGAACCAAGAGATTCATTGTTTTGTCGCTGAATTTAATTGATTCAATATTTGTAAGTGCGTCAGTTCCAGTTACCCCTGATTTGTCAGTTAAGGTGTATCCAGTTGCAGTTTGCACTACTGAGTAACTAGATATATTTCCATTCACTACGACAGTGTCAAATCCAGCGCCGCCATTGATCGCGTCATTGGCTGTGGTGCTGTTTAGGGTGTTGTTACTAGCACTGCCAGTAACTACTTGAGAAGTTACACCTTGTGTTGGACTGACTGAGGTATCAAGAATTGAAACTGAGGAGCTAATTCCTTGGGCAACAATTGTCAGCGTTTCTGAGCCTTCAGTAACTAGGTCTGATGCAATTGGAATGGTGATGGTTGCTACGCCACTTGAGTTAACGACCGCAGTACCAGAGAGATTGCCACCAGTAATATCAGATGAACTTACCCCAGTAATTGTGTAGGGGATGGAAGTGCCGCCGACTACATTGGTGGTTGTCAGTGTGAAAACAGCATTAGACCCCTCAGAAACAGAATTGGTAGTTGCCGATAAAGCGTAGGAAGGTACTAGTGTGGTTTTGGAGGTATCGTTAACTGAAATTGAAGCCGATTTGCCTTGAGCGGTAACTGTCAGTGTTTCTGTACCTTCGGTCAAGAAATCTGCGGCAAGAGGCACTGAGATGGTGGCTAAACCGTTGGTGTCGATGGTGGCTACACCGCTTAACCCGCCTGTTACGTCAGAGGTACTCACGCCAGAGATCGTGTAGCTCACCGAAGTGCCGGGGGTCACGTTGGCAGTTGTTAAAGAGAACGTAGCAACAGCACCTTCGTTCACAGCGGAGCTAGAGGCGGCAAGAGAGTACGTTGGTACTCCAGCAACTTTAGAGGTATCGTTAATTAGGATGGATGCAGTTTTACTTTGCAGGCTGATGGTTAAAGTCTCAGCGCCTTCTGTCAAATTATCAGAGGCAATTGGAACAGAGACGGTAGCAATACCCGCGGAGTTGACCGTTGTAAAGCCTGTTAAAGCGCCACCTGTGATATCTGAAGATGAAACACCAAACAGAGTGTATGAAATGCTAGTCCCAGCTGAAACATTGGCAGTAGTGATTGTAAAGTTTGCAGTAGCGCCTTCATTCACGGACGAAGCATTGGCAGAAACTGCGTAAGTAGGGGTTACAGCACCTTTGGAGGTATCTTGGATCGTCACATAAGCAGCGGAGCCAGCGGAGATTGACCTGCCTGAATCTGTGAAGTACTGAATTGCAAATGTTTCGTCGCCTTCAGTAGTGGTGTCTGCCGACAAAGGAATAGTTAAAGTAGCTTTTCCTAAAGAGTTAATGACTGAGCTACCAGTTAAAGAGAGTCCTCCAAAGTCAGATGTAGCGATGCCCCAGCCAGATAACTGATAGTAAAGTGTACTGCCAGCTGATACGTTAGTTGTTGAGACAGTTACAACAATTGGAGTGCCCTCGGTGGTTGAAGTCCAATTTGTTGAGACAGCGTAAGTTGCAGGAGCTGCCTTAGAAGTGTCGTTGATCTGCGCTGATGCTGATGCACCGCCAGCAGTAACAGTTAAGGTCTCTGTGCCTTCTGTTAGGCTGTCATTGGCAAGAAGTACTGAGATGGTTGCTTGCCCATTACTTGCAACGGTAGTAGTTCCACTTAAAGAGCCGCCTGACACATCAGCGGCACTGATACCAGAGATTGTGTAGGGCACTGATGTGCCAGCAGCAACGTTGGTAGTGGTAAGGGTAAAGCTTGCGGTTGACCCTTCGTTGACTGACGAGCTTGCACTGGCCAAGGAGTAAGTTGAGGTTGAATTGCTTAAGAAAAGAGTGCTTACCTGCGATGAAGAAACTTGCCCTGTATCATTTCCATCCGGTCCCGTCCTGTCCTTAGCCCACGTGCTATTCATGTACCAAAATGCACCACTGGAGTAAACAGCGACTCTGACTCCATTATAAAGATCGACAGCAACAAATCCAGATTGACCCCCGTTGGGGTTGCCCCCGTAGCTAGTATCTTTAAGGGGGTAGTAAACCCCATTCTCAAAAGCTGATAACGAGTTATCTGAATTTCTGTAGAGCTTTATTGAGCCGAATCCCTCGACCAGACTGATGTGGTCGTTGGGATTAACATAAATACTGGTATCGTAAATGGTTACCGACGCTGATTGACCTTGTATATTTAAAGTAAGCGTTTCGGATCCCTCTGTTTGCTTGTCCGCCGCTATCGGGATACTAATAGTTGCAACACCACTTGAGTTAACAACTGCATTGCCGCTAAGTGCACCTCCGGATACATCTGCGGCGCTAATGCCTGAAAGCGTATAAGGGACTGAAGTGCCAGAAGCTACTCCTGTAGTAGATAAAGTAAACGTGACTGCGGAGCCTTCGTTGATAGAGAAATTGCCTGGAGTAACGGAGTATGTTGGCGCTGATTGGGATGTATCCAGAATCTCTATTGATATTGGAGAGGATAGCAATTGGTCTCCATTTGAAAACTGAATTAATACAGTTTCAGTTCCTTCTGTCAGTTTGTCCGCAATAACATTAAATGTTGCAGCGGCTACAGAATTGCTATTGATTCCTACATACGTGATTAATGAGCCTAAATCATTGCTAGTGATACCAGTTCCAGTTGCCTTTACAGTTAATGCCGCACCTGGGAAATAACTTGAATTTGACAAATAAACTGTAAATGACTGACCTTCGCTAACGCTTCTGGTGCTTGCAGTTGGAACAGTTAGTGACGTATCGCTGATTCTTATTTGGGAAGTCGCTCCAGCAGCGGAAATCGATAAATTCTCGTACCCTTCTGTTTGATTGTCATTGGTCAAGCCAACACTAATAACTCCCTGCCCATTTGAGTTGATGGTGACCTTTCCAGATAGGATTCCACCCATAACGTCCTTTGATGGATCGGAATAAGCCACGCCCCCTGCTTGCTGTATAGAAATCGAGTAGAGAATTTCAGTCCCTGCGGGTACACCACTTGTACGCAATTCAAAATTTACGGTATCGCCTTCATTGGCTGTTGAATTATTTGTAAAAAATGAATAGGTGGGTGTAACTGCTTTTGAGGTGTCATTCACTAAAGTTGAAGCTGAGGCTCCTCCAGCATTGACAGTTAACGTCTCTGTTCCTTCGGTAAGCGAGTCATTCAACAGCGTTACTGAAATTGTCGCTATGCCGTAACGGTCGAGAACTACTTCACCGAATCTCGATCCTCCTGATACATCATCTGCGCTTATGCCAGTAAGGTTGTAACCAACTCTTGCGCCTGGTAGATTGTAATGTGTTAGGGTGAATGTTGCAGTTGAGCCTTCATTTACTGAGGTGCTGTTTGAGGATAGTGAGTAGGTGATTAATGCTTTAGAAGTATCGTTAACACTTGTTGATGCAGTTGCCCCTCCTGCAGTAACTGTTAAAGTCTCCCAGACTTCAGTTCGCTCGTCATTTGAAAGTGCTACAGAGATTGTGGCAACTCCACTAGAGTTAACAACGGCATTTCCGCTAAGTGATCCCCCGTATACGTCTGATGAATTAATACTGCCAGATAGAGTGTAAGGAACAGAAGTTCCTGCAGGAATATTTGTGGTTGTTAATGTAAATGTGGCAGTGGAGCCTTCGTTGACAGATGACTGATTGGAGGCGATTGAATAGGTTGGAGCAGGCGAGGTACTAGCAAATACCTCAAGGGCAACTAATGTTTGGGCTGTATCTACATTCGCATAAGCGTCGCCGTCTCTTCCCACCATTACATGCCCAGCTGAACCGTCCCATGCAACAACTGTCGTCGACGACCAAAGAAAATTATTCGGCCAATTAGCTGGGAATCCAGTTCCAGCGGTTTGTCCAATTGAGATTCCAACACCGTTAAATGCATCCCAAATTGCCAACAAGTCATCATACGCTCCATTCGTTTGATCTGATCCAGAAGTTTTATCTGCAGAACCAACTACAGTGGATGGAAAATAACGTGCAGTTCCAGGGTCAAACTTCCCTCCGAAAAGGACGGAGTGAGGAGTAGCTGTATCAATTGAAGCACCTAGAGTTGGTAGCGCAACTCGAACGTTATTTAAGGTCGCAAATCTATAAGTGTCGTCCGTATTGCCACTTGTGACTCGCTCTTGTCCAGACCTATTTTGTGTGAAAATTGAGTCTAAGATGTCGTGAGATACGGCATCAAAATTAGGAGAAGATGTTCCTACTGTTCCATTACCTGTACGATCCCAAATATAGAACCACTTTCCTCCGTCGACCTTGACTGGAAAAATGAGTTTTCCATAAGACCCAAGATCAATAATTGGTTGTCCAAGTGTGTATGACATGTTTGTTATATAACAAGTTTGAATTTAAATATTTTTAAATAAACAGAAACGCACTCTTATACTTTTGAAATGGTTTCATTTTATTGTTGGAATAAACATCACATCAAATCAGCGGCTGGAGCCTAGGAATTGTTTTGACTGCATCTCCTCAGCAGCTTTTTTAAAACGGCACACAGTGATTGTTTAACTAAATAGTCAATCATTTTTTAAAGTAAAAATCACCGTCAACCTGATCGTAAATCGCTGGCACTTGATCGTGACCTATCGACCTTGCAAGCTTCACGACTTCAGACCGTACGTTTCTGATAACTTGATGGATAGGAACATTGTTCTTTTTCATCTCGGATAACAGAACTCTTGTAAACACACCATTTTTATCTTTATCGTCTGGCCCTAATCTGTCCAAGGCAGTCTGACCTGAGCCAGCTGAGTAAACAATCAGTTGACCTGTAGCAGGGGTGGTTGGTGCTAGGCCTCTAGAGCCAGCAGTAGATCTAGTTGATGCAGTTGTTAGAAATGGGTTGTTTCTGCAAGCATCGATCAACGCTAAAGTCAATTTAACTTTCTTGTTTGTTAATGTATCAAGAACGGCGGTTTTCAAATCAATTGAATCATCTGCAAGTTGATTTTGATTGATACCAACGGTGTCGACAGGTGTCAAAAAATTCTTTCCATCGATTTCTACTGCGTGACCGGAAAAGTAAAAAAGTACTTCATCACCTTCATTCACTTTTTCTCTAAAGTTTCTTAGAGTCGCCTGCATCTCCTTTTGGCTTTGATCTAGCCGCAGTGTTACGTCATAACCAAAGCCTTTGAGTTCAGCCGCCATAGCTCTGGCATCTTCCCTTGCATTTCTCAAGGGTTCGGCATATTTGTAACTGTCATTCCCAATAATCAATGCTCGGCGCATTGCAAAAACAGCTGGCGGTGCATTCTTTTTGCGCTCTGCTTCTTCTTTCTCTGCACGTTCCTTCATTGCAACAAGCCTATCGTCCTCGCGTTTTTTTACCTCAGCTTGGCGCGTAGCTTCTGCCGCTCGATCGGCTTGCTCCTTAATTTGAGCCTCTACAACCTGAATAGGTTTAAGTCCAAGTGCAATTTGTCGTTCGTACTGCTTAGTTCGTTGATCAAACTCAGCTCTAGAAAATTTGGTTTTTCCGTTATCAATGAGAATTTCACATTTACAGTTTTGAACACCTGCAGATTTGCCAAACGTCTGTACAGCAGCCGTCATTTTTGATTCACAAGAACTAATGGCACGTCTTCCATCATCACCACTCCAGTCCCACTGCATACTTTGCTCAAATGGGCACAGCATTGGTTCGGCTGTGACTGCTATTGCATATGAGCCGTGGGATTTGGATTTTGAAGAGTAGCTTTCATTAGGAATCGACTTCATCAAGCCTTTTAGGTTTAAGAAGCTAAATTCATTTAGGCAGGCTGATGAGCCATCGGCAAACGAAACTTTTTTGTCCAGAAGTCCGCAAGCTGCATTGCTCGTAAGTGGTATCAATAAGGCGACCGCAGCCAACACCTTTAGGCAATTAAATGCAATTAGATGTTTGATTAGTTTCATGTCACTTAACCTCAAATTCAATTGTCTTGTTACCTCTGCGCCCGGAGGTGTCCTCCACAACCATCAGTAACTTGTGCTTACCTTTTGGAAGGC
>Ga0315905_10006764_pt1 | contig 11652 bp, 12 predicted proteins | sample LakEriMetagenome_5_FD_203522 | JGI IMG/M metagenome (GOLD analysis project Ga0315905, IMG submission 203522) | Freshwater fungal communities from buoy surface, Lake Erie, Ohio, United States - Buoy 4 MA121 | ecosystem: Environmental > Aquatic > Freshwater > Lake | place: USA: Lake Erie, Ohio...
CAGAACCCATGCATTTCTGGACATGGGTGCTTTTGCGTGCATTTTGTACCACGTTTCGACGCAAGAGATTCATCGCCAGAACCTGAAACGCCACAGATTTTCGCGCCACGTCCTTGACAATTTGTAGGATGGCAACAAGCACAGAAAAACGGCAAAAAGTGGGTCTCTTTCAACGCTTCTTTCACCCCTCCATGTCAATTTTTCCGAGGTTTCCGACTTTTCCGGCCCTTTCTAATTTTTATAGTAGGACTCAACACACACCATGCAGAACAATAATGAATGATGGAGAGTAGAAAACACGCGAGGAGGCAGAGGCAGGCCGCGACGGCGGCGCGGCTCGCGATCCTGTGGCTGCTTGCCAGCCCGCAGCTGCTGGCTGATGGTCGCAGTCTGGTTGAAAAGCACGACCCTCAACGTGATAAAGCACGCGCCCTTGTCGCCGGCGTGCAGGCCTTCCTCGAGGGCCGGGACTCTGGTGGTGCCGTGCTGCAGATGCACAGATTTTTGCGGGAGGACGCACAGGATTTGGGCGCCGCAATGCTGGTCCTCGGCGTGAAGGACGGGGGAAGGCGGCGGCGACTGGCGTTTGAAGAAGGTGCGCTGCAGGTGCTGACAGACGTGGTATCAGAGTCGGGCGATCCAAACGTCGCCGCGCCAGCAGCGAGATGCCTCGCAATGCTGGCAGCGGCAAACAGCAAGGTGCGCGAAGGAGCCGAGGCCGCTGGGACGGTGCGCTTGCTGGTAAAGATGGCAACGCAAAGCGTCAAAACCAAGAGGGGCGAGTATGAGCCCGCTTCCCTTTTGCTAGAGCGCGACCGCAAAACGTGCTGAACGCGCGCTTGCGTGTTTGCTTTACGCAACTTCTCACTTTGTGTGTGTGGCATAGGGACTGGAGTGGCGCGCAAGCAGCGGCTGCTGAGGCCCTATGGTCTCTCGTTTACTCGAGCAAGCCGAATCATGCCGAAGCTGTACGTCGTGGGGCGGTAAGCCTTCCCAAATCCCTTCTGTCCTCATTCCCATGCCCTCGTCTCATGCGATTAACCACGCAGGTGCCGGCGATGATAAATCTGGCCAAGACAACCGAAAATGAGTGGACGCGTATGTGGAGCATGGCATGCTTGCACAACCTGGCTCAGGACTACTGCGCCTCGTCGACAGGAGAATGCCCTTGGGTGCAGGTATCCTTCGCAGCACGCGGTGTGCAGCCAGATCGGCGTGGACAGTCGGACCACAACGCTATTGTGGCGGTCGATAGTGCTTCGGTCAGGCTTGCCATGCACACACAGGTTTGTGAGTTTTACGTGGCAGGCAACGCAGAATAATGTGTCCTGTAACTTGTGCTGACAAGGCTGAAGCTCAGGGCGTGATTGAATTGGCCGTGTCGTTGGCCGCAAAGGGCCCCGCACAAAATTGCCCCCACTTGATCTACCCGGTCGGTAATTGTCATCCTCTCCCTTGCATCACTGCATGCTGCTGTCGTGTCCGGGCCGGAACGCTTACAGTGCAGGAGGAAACGGATTGAGCAGGACGCGAAGGAGCAGACCACAGCAATGGGCCAACCAGGCCTAGTTGCTTGGGCAGCAGCAGCCTTGATCAAGTCTCTTGCTTTCAGCCACGTTTTGCATGTAGAAGCCAGCCCTTCTCGCCCCCCGTGATTCTCGATCATAGTTCTCCAAGCTGGGGACATGACGTGTTGTTCTGGCTTGGGTGCTTTTTGAGTGCCAATGTTTTCATGTGTTTGTTTTGTTCCAACATTTGCATAACGCTGTTTTGTCGTGCCAGGTTGAAATTGTCAAAGCTGGGGCAGTCGCAGAACTGACCAAGTTGAGCAAGTCCTCCTGCGCTATTGAAGCTGACGCTGCCAGCATGGCCCTGAAAACGCTCAATTCTGTGTCGAGCACACGAGATGCGATATCAAAGATGGGAGGCTCAGTGGATGTTGCTGCCAAAGCTGAACTGTGATTGCTACCCGTGGGGGCAGCCCATGCACAGGACGTGGCTGGTGTGATTCACGCAACGTTGATGACAGCCCGTGACAAAGGCATTTGCATTTCAGCATTCGAATCTCTGGTCGAAAACGCTACTCAGAAATGAAACGTGGCGTGGACACAAGCGAGCCCAACATGTTTGCCCAACTCGACCTGTTCGAAGAAGGCGCAGCGGTGCACGACTTTCTCACCGTTGATGGGGAAGATTGTGGGGAAGCCACAGCCGGCGTCGGCGGCGACCACGCCGAGGGCCGCGCCCTCCAGGTCCTCAGCAACTCCAGGCTGCAGTTTCCACTGGTTCCGCTACAGCACTGCTACGCTCACGCCCTCGCTTGTATTGCCACATACGTATCACCGTGATATCAGGATATGTATTCATTAAAGTGATCGAAGATCGTGACAGCGTACGAAAATCCTGCCATATTGGCAGCGATGGAATGGAAGCGTCTACCTCATTCCTTTGCTCTTCCCGGTGCAGGTGCACAAGTGATCTGGGCAGCATGTGTAATAGCATGCAGCTTTGCAATTCGCAACCGAAGGCTCACGACAAAGCTGCCGATTGTCACCTGCCGAACGAAAGCGCAGAGCAGCCTTGGTCAAAGAAGACGCATGCACCACCAGTCAACACAAGTCGCTCTCAATGCAAAAGCACTCCTGTCTGGAGGATGCACAGCAAAGCACAGTTGCAGCAACGGGCGCCGGCCCATGATCAAAGGCTGGGGGGAGGAGCGGGCTGGGACCTCCTCGATAGCGTCGACAACAACCACACCGTCCGATCCTGCGTCTCTGCAAAGATCCTGTATGGATCGTATTCTCTTCATTTTCAACCCACTTTCACAAGCGGCGCTGTCGGCTGGCGCATCGTGGTTTGCATGGTCCTTAAGGTCAGCACTGTAGAGAGTGTGGAGCGAGGGCAGTTCCTGGAGGGGGAACCGTAGAGCGCTGCAGATGCTGGAAGCATGTGCCGCTATCAGTTCCCTCACCGCTTGGGTGTCTTCGGGCGATCCTCTCACCACCTGTCACGCGTCGCGCGCAACATTAATGTCAAGCGCACTTTGCGAGGTGCCACAGAGAAGAGCCCCCACCATCGACCGAGATTGCTAACGCAGGCAGCGGAGATAGAGACGCTGGAAGACTGGCATGGCAACACGCCACTTGAGATGAAGTCGCACGTATCAGAAGCACAACCTGATAGGCAAGGACCAAAGAATCAGAGGGAGACACCCCAGCCTTCTTCTTAAGCTTCTGCACACGGTTGACCAGATCGCGGGCCGCCGACAGCATGAGCGCCTCCTCATCTACCTCCATATCCATCAACAGCAGCGCCCCGTCCATGTCCTCCACCGCAACCGCCTCCAACGAGTCTTGGCTCCCTACAAATTTACGGGCGATGTAAACCTCGTCGGCCTGCACGACTTCACCAGCCACCGACATCTGCCCTTGGTCTCGTAGCTGCCCCGCTCCAGAGGTCAACACGCACCCATACACATGACCCATTCCCACGAGAGCGCACGGGCGAGATGAGGCGTTGGTGGACGCACATGCAAGATGCACGCACGTACAACATGCACGTGGAACATGCACGCACGTGGAACATGCACGCGCCCCCAGAAAACATGACGACACACCCCGGAGAGAGGAGAAAGCAAACGACAGGCGAGCACCAAAACAAGGTTTGGCCGGGAAGGGCGAGCACACGAACCTGGCGCACAGCGAGGCTGGGGAGTGTCTTGATGGCAGCAGCGACGGCCTTGTACTTGGCACCCAGCCGCTTCCCGAGCAGCCGAGCATCGGGCGTGCATTCGAGCTTGGTGTCGTTTCTGTCGGCCGTTTGAACATGGAGCTGGCGGAGGTTGAGCTCGGCCTTGACGTAGGCGCACAGCATCTCAAGGCCTCGCACCTGCAAGTCGGAGTTCACCAGCACCGTGGCGCTCTTAGCGGGAATTTTGAGCGACACCTGCCGACGGTCTCTTGCCGTGCGCCCTGCTCCCCACACCAGCTCACGTTAGCCCACGCCATCTCACAGTGTGTCGCAAGGCATGTGGAGGTGCGCGGCAGGAGAGCGCACGGGCGAGGACGAGGACGAACCAGCCACAATGACTCGCTGCATCCAGGCCACGCGCTCTGCCAGCGTGTCACCCGTGTCACCTCGGTCTCCCTCGCCGTCTGCCACACATGCCGGGAACGGCAGGAGGTGGATAGATGGGCGGCGCTCGGCGGCTGGCAGGATGGGGCGCAAGTTGAGGTACATGTGCTCCGAGGTGAGGGGTGCCAATGGCGCCATGACTAGGGTCATTGTCATCAGCACCTGTAACAGTACGCTCAGCGCAACCTCCGCTTCCTGCGGCCCGTGCGCGCCCTTGAAGCGCGGGCGGTTCATTCGCACATACCAGTTGGTCAAGTCGTCGAGGAAGGTGAGAATGAGGGGGGGCACGGCGTAGAGGCGGTATGCCTCCATCTCCTGCCGCACCTTGCGCACCAGCGTCGCTGCCCGCCCTTGGATCCATTCATCCATTATATTCTCCGAGGATACCCACTGGCCAAGAGGGAGCGCCGCAGGGAGGGTCTGGGGCTCGGCGGCGGCGAGGCGGTGGACGCACTGCACCAAGAAGCGGTAGGCATTGTACCACGGCAACATCACGTCCCGCACCACCCCTCGCACGTCCTCTTCTTTGAAGCGCAAGGGCTCGGCGCGCACAACGGGCGACGAGACCAGGTACAGCCGCAGCGCATCCGCGCCCGTGGCATTGATGACGGTTTCGGGGTCGGGGTAGTTACGGAGGCGCTTACTCATCTTCTTGCCGTCAGCGGCGAGCACGAGCCCGTTGACGATGACATTCTTGAACGCCGGCCGGTCAAAGAGCGCCGTGCTTAGGACCATCAACGTGTAGAACCAGCCCCGCGTCTGGTCCAGGCCCTCGGCGATGAAGTCGGCCTGGAGCAGGCCCTGGTGCTCGGCGTCGGAGTTCTGAAAGGGATAGTGGTGCTGGGCCATGGGCATGGCGCCGCTCTCAAACCAGCAGTCAAAGACCTCCTCCACCCGCTTCAACGGTGCGCCGCCGGGCCGCTGCGAAGGAATGACGATGTGGTCGATGGCCTCCCTGTGCAGGTCAGAGACGCGCACGCCAGAGAGCTGAGCTAGCTCCTCGATGGACCCCACACAGACCACCTCCTCCCAGTCCAGGCTGTGCCAGATGGGGATGGGGGTGCCCCAGTAGCGGTCACGCGAGATGGCCCAGTCGCGCGCGCCCGTAAGCCAGTTGTGAAAGCGCTTCTCCTTCACAAAGGCCGGCACCCAGCGTGTGGCCTCGTTGTGGGCGACAAGGCGCTCCTGGATGCTTTCGACATTGACAAACCAGCTGGGCACGGCCTTGTAGATGAGCGGGGTCTCGGAGCGGTAGCAGAAGGGGTACGAGTGCACCAGGCTGCCATGCTGCTCCAGCCTCCCCGCGTCCTTGAGCAAGGCAATGACGGTGGAGTCGGCGTCCTTGACGCGCACGCCTTGCAGCACCGGGACACGCGACGTGAAGCATCCTTCGCCATCCACGGCACAAAAGGCGGCCTCGTGGTGGAGCTTTTCCACGATGCCCTCGCGCAGACACACGCGCAGGTCGTCCTCGCCAAAGCCCGGCGCCAGATGCACAAGGCCGGTGCCGCTGTCGGCAGACACATATGCGTCGGCCACCACCCGAAACCCGCCCTTGGATCCATATTCGGAAAAGAAGTCAAAGGGGGGCGAGTATCGCTGGCCAACCAGCGCTGCGCCGGAAAAAATCCTCAGGATTTCACAAGACTTGTCGACATGCTTAGCATAGATTTGGACGAGGCGTTGGCGCATGACGACGAAGCGCGCGCCAGACTTGGTGTCTCGCGCCTCCACGTACTCGGCGTCGGCATTGACGCACACGGCAAGATTCGTGGGCATGGTCCACGGCGTAGTTGTCCACACCAGCAGGTTCAGGTCTGGGTCGTCGAGGAGCGGGAAGCGCACGATGATGGCGGGGTCCGAGACGTCCTTGTAGTTGAGGTTGGCTTCAAAGTTTGAGAGCGCCGTCTTGCATCCAGTCGAGTACGGCATCACCTTGAAGCCGCGGTACAGCAGCTTCTTCGTGTACAGCTGCTTGCACGTCCACCAAACCGACTCCATATACGGCGTGTCGAGGGTCTTGTAGCCCTTGTCCATGTCAATCCAGCGTGCCAGCCGCCGCACCACGCGCTTCCACTCCCCAGCGTAGCGCATCACAACGCGGCGGCACTCGGCGTTGAAGGCGGGAATGCCCATCGCGAGCACATCGTCACGCGACTTGATGCCCAGGGCCTGCTCGATCTCGTACTCGATGGGCAAGCCGTGACAGTCCCAGCCCCACTTGCGCTCTACCAGCCGGCCGTTTTGCGCCCAGAAGCGCGTAACTACGTCCTTGATGGTACCGGCGAGAATGTGGCCATAGTGCGGAAGACCCGTCGCAAAGGGTGGGCCGTCGAAAAAGATGAAGGGCGTCCGATTCTCCGCGCGGGCGAGCGCCTCGCTCTGCTCCAGCGCGCCCACCTCGTCCCAGTAGTCCAGAATCTGCTCCTCCATCCGCGCAAAGTCGATGCGCTCCGGCACGTCCTGCAGGAGCGCCGCGCCCGCCCCGCAGTTTTGGGGGTCCTCCTCCGAAGACTCATCCTCCCCGCCCGAACCTTTAAAGGGATTGCTGCTGTCCTGGGGATGTTCGCTTGCAAGCCCGCCGCGCAGCCGCACAGACAGGCGACCTCCACGCGCGTCGGACGCAACGCCACCAGCCCTCGGCGGACCCCACGCTGCAGGGTTATGCACGTATGGCCCGAGCTGGTGCGTAACATGTACACTGCTGAGGGCGCACAGGAGTGCGCTGGCTGCCGCCGCGCACTCGCAGCGCATGGCCGCTCACGGGCCCGTGACATGCCCGTGACCCGTCGGGAAAGGACTTCAAAATGAGCGCCACAAAAATTGGACTCGGCTCCGCAGCTGACCGGCCCGTGATGGCGAGATAGCGCACAGGCGCAGCGCCCAGCCATGTTTTCCGACTCCATCGGTGCGCGTCCCTGAGCTGCACTTTGTGTTGGTATGCGATGGACATCAACATGAGCCTGGGCGAGAAGTACCTGCAGTTCACCGCACGCGCGGCCGTGGGATCGCCCGCCGGCTCCTGCGGCTGTGCTGCGGACGACGCCCGCCAAGGCTCCTGGCAGGTCGAGTCCGTGTGTGGAAACGCGGCGACACTGACCCCGGAGCACCGAAGCCACGAGCCATGGGCCTCGCCGATCGGGCCTGCCGCGGGGAGGGAGAAGGACGGGTGGGTTGAGAAAAAGGTGGAGATGCGAGAAGGGTGGGCGCCGGAGAATTCGCGCGCCGAGCAATGGGCCCTGCAGGCGCAGTGCGAGGCGCTACAGATAAAATGTCGCGAGCTCGAGGCGCTCAACGCCGACATGGAGGACTGCATTTGCAGTCTCAGCACCACGCTGCAGGCAAAGGAGCACGACATTGACAGACTCAAACAGGACCACGCGCTTTCGTATGCCGTTGGTCGTCTGCCCGGTCACCTCCCAGGATGCCGAAGCTGCGCGGCGAGGGACGCGCTGATTTGGGACCTTCGACAAGAGTTGTCCGAAAGCAAGCAGTGTAAGCAGGAGCTGGCCAGGATCAAAGCCGAAGCGGCACAGATCACAGCCGAGCGCGAGCAATTGCAGGGCACAGCGGCATCGCTGAATCAATCAATCAGCGGTTTGCAGCAGCTCCTTGCGCAGGCGGAGATGCGCGCGGAACAGGCAGAGCACAGCGTCCGCGACCTGCAGTCCAGGCACTGTACGCTAATGCTAGCGCAAGAGCAGGCCCAAAAAACTCTCGAGTTGCAGCAGCAGACGTCACTGGGCCAAAATATGGAGTGCGTGCTGGCCTACCTCGTGCGCAAGCTCGTCGACGGCGCATGCAGTTTGGCAGCGTCGCAGGAGCAATTGCAACGTACATACCAAGTTCAGAGTGCCACAACGCAGCTTTGTTTAACATCTGTCATGGAGCATTTGCAATCGGGGGATGCTGCCCTCTCAGCCCTTCTGGACCTTGCCGCTCCCGAACAAGATGAGACCGCACGTGAACCCTTGATGCGTGCCCATCCCTCGTTGCGCTGTGTCGCTCTGGCATTCGTGTGCTGCATCCGTCTCCGTCGTCTCCGCAGGACGAGAATGCAGGCAGCATATTGGAGTACGCGTGAAAAAGAGCTGGGGCATGATGAAGCACACGCAGTGCTAGTGCAGGTCTGCAAGTGCGTGGAGAGGCACTTGTCGTCGTTCAACGAGCAAGAACACGCAAGCACCGGACTCACAGCTGTGACAGACAAAACACGTAATGCTGTGAACTTGAAGAAACTGTTGGATTCCTTGGCGTCGTCGGCTTGGCCCAAATCTTTGTCCTCGTCATCTTATGGCACTTTGCCATGCTTGCCTGGCGGCTTGGCCTGCACCCAGCAACGTAATCAGCAAAAGATCCCTGACGACTTGCATACATGTCCGTGTTATCAAGGCTGCCAGCGATATGCTGACCAGCAGGCCTCGCGCTTGTGCCAACGCATCCACCTGCACTTGAGCTCCCTCCGGGCTAATTTGATGCTGCAAAAGCGTCTGGCAGAGTCGAACAAAGAACACGCACGACTGCAAGGCTTGCAATTGCAGCAAGAGCAAGAACGGGCGATGGCTCTGGAGGGTCACGCTGAGGCCCTGAGCGCCGACATTGAACGTCTTTACACAAAGCTCGAGGTAACGCAAAAGGAGAGTGCAGAAGCGTCGATCAAGATCAATTCTGAAATGCAGCACCTGCAGCACAGACTCGCCCTTTTGCAGTCGGAGAAGGATCTGTACGAGCAGCGACTGAAAGAGCTGCAGCACCTGACATCTGTCAAGGCCGAGCTCAATGCTGCCCGCAGGACCATTGAGGATCAGGCTGCGCAGCTCTCAAGTGCTCACCAGTACATTCGCACGCAGGCCGCGGAGTTGCGGGACGCACAGTTGCAACTGTTGAGCGGCATACATGCAGCCTCATCGCGCACCAAACCTGCGTCGGTAAGTGGTCGTCACGGTGCATCTGCAGCAGAACGAGACGAGCAAATCGAGCCGCTGGACACAAAGCATGCTCGCCAGCCGCACTCCTTCAAGCAGCTGCAAGACCATTCTTGTGCACGCCCGATTGGCACTAGCAAGCGTCCGATTGTCACCGGAGGGTGTGCAAGTTTGGCGCATGAGAAGCTGGCAATGGACCAGAGCTTGTCGATCAGTGGTGAAGATGCCGGTATCTGGTCCACAACCCGGGAGCTTTTGCATTTCATTCGGTCCTTGGATGAGCAATAAGCCGACTCGAGTTTATACTATGGCGCGGTACGAATAGAGATTAAAATCACATTTGTTTATTGAATCAAGCGGCATAGATTGTATGTCGCATGTTATGTACATTAAACTCTACATAGACGGCAGTGCAAGAACAACTAACGGTCGAAACCGCCTTGAAATGCATTCACAAGCAGCGCAAGGCCCTTTGAAGGACCCTTGAGCATCTAAGGGCCTAGATTACTCCCAAGCTCGGCGTACGTTTAACTTGGCTTCTGTCCTCACTTTCATTCTTTCTAAAGCCTTGCTATCTTCGGGTGCTATCAGTTCGAATGCAGTAGCCTTTGACGCGCTCACCTTGTGGTGCTTATTGGAACGATGAAAAGAAAAGAAACACCCTGGGGCCATGATGCATTGCACGAGAAGTATTTGACAAGAACGTGAGCCACGCATCCTTTCGGGGCATGCAACAGGGAGAGGAGAAAGGAGAAGGGCAGGAGCGAGACAGACCTGCAACAAGTATCACACCCGCCGCAACGCCCGCCGTGACATAGCTGATTTCGCCCCAAAACGCCGACGGCTTCTGCAACACCAAAGGACCTTGCTCAATGATGGACAAGTAGTGCAACACGCTCCTAAGGCGCAGGCACGGAGCGCGATGCAGACATTTTGAGGATGCGCTTTGGACTGTGACTCACCGCTTCATGACAGACGTAGCAGGCACATAAAGCCGGGTCACAACAGCACTTTTCAACCACACCGTTACTGCTGAGGATGCCCATCTCTTCCTTTAGCTCCAGCGCCTCAACTGGCAACGCCGTGCCAGCCAGTGCAGATAAGAGGGAGCCGTCTCGCACGCTGGCTCCCAGAATCGACACAAGCTGTTGTGCCAGCAGCTGATCCTTGAGCACTTGCGTCTCAACCTCAGCCAGGTTGTTCGAGCTCGCCCCCTGCCGTCGTGCCCGCGCGCTGCTGTGCAAGTGGGCTTGCTGCTGCTGGGGCGTCTCGCTGCGAGGCGCTGCGGGCACATTGCGCCGGGGAGATACGGTCCCGCTCCCCACCTTGACATACACATCGTTGCTGGATACCGACATGCCCGAGGGGGCAACAGCCTTGAGGAGGGCGTCTACCATCGAATCCACCAACATATCGCTCGTCACTGACCGCGAAAGAAGCAGCTTGAGCTTCATTTGTACCAACACCTGCCCCTGCCCAGGGAGCATGCGGTCCACAGGGTCAAAGACGACGGCCCCCTCTTCTTTCAACTGCATCTCCTGATTCGGAAGACTGAGCACCACGTCCTTGATCGCAGTCTCAACTCGACCAGCTCGCGGCATGTGGCAGATGATCAAGCTATCGGCGTGCCAGAGAGTTTGGATACACCGCGTTCCTCCCACACGAGCCGTGGCTGACGGATCATGCGCGCCGAGATTAACGCCAACTATAGACACGCCTACTCTTCCTGATTGCGGCTGCTCAACAAATAAGAAGCGCGGTGATTGCGTCAGGCAACAATGCCAGTGCATCTGGCACCTGTGCCTGCACAGGCGTCGGCCAGGAAGAGAAGCAGACGCAAAGGAAAGTGGAGAAGATGGTACCGAGTTCGACACACGAGCAATCAAGCGAGGGGCGTCAAATGTGAAGCTTTCCGACAAGGTCCCTCTGCTTTCTATACCTGTATGCATTTCGTATGTCAAACGTTTGTCCTCAGAAAGGTTGCACAACAACATCTCTCAAATTGCAAACTCTTTCAAGATTCGCCGGGTGTGCAAGAATGGGAGTGCACGAAGGTCAAGACACGCCCCAAGAACGTCCAGACGCAACCGTGCAGCCCAAGACACTGGTGTGGAGCGCAAGGAACTGACGTGGAGCGAAAGAAGGCCAAGCAAAGGCGTGCGTACCCATGGAGACGGAGAGCGAGGCCTGGGTAGAGGCAGACGACAATGCAAGTTTGCAGCCAAGCCTGCTGTCAGATACCCAGTGCGCTCCAAGCGTCCCAGTCCCTCGTATGCGCGCACGCGCTGACATGTGGCCTGACATGAAGCCAGAACCCGTGAGAGAGATAGTGCGGGCAGCGGCGACGGCAGCATTGCTGTCCGTGGAGCTCACTCGCAGCGCATCGTATGAAAAGACTTGGGTCAAGCTGCCCCCTCGGGTGCCGGTAGTGATGACCAGGGGAAACGCCCTTGCAAACGTCGAGCCGGCCGCCGGCATTTGACATGCAAGCGTGGTGTCAGAAAGCCAGAAGGAGGCCTCGCAAGACGAGGATGCGAGACGGAGCCTGGGGGTGGCGAAGGCCGACGGCGGCGAATGGAGCGCGAGCACCTGG
>Ga0315905_10006766_pt1 | contig 11651 bp, 7 predicted proteins | sample LakEriMetagenome_5_FD_203522 | JGI IMG/M metagenome (GOLD analysis project Ga0315905, IMG submission 203522) | Freshwater fungal communities from buoy surface, Lake Erie, Ohio, United States - Buoy 4 MA121 | ecosystem: Environmental > Aquatic > Freshwater > Lake | place: USA: Lake Erie, Ohio...
GGAGCGGGCCATGCCCGCGCCACCGGCATCGGCACCGTCGCGGGCATGGCCCGCTCCTACACCAGCAGCACGTTCACGATGGCGTTGCCGATGCCCACCAGTGCCGCGCCGGAAATCAGACCCGCACAGATCGGCTCCATGCCGCCCACCCACAGATCGTGCGAGCGGCTGCCGGGCGCAGGATTGCGCCGCCCCATCAACCAGAAGAACAGCGCGCCGAGCCACATCGCCAGCACGGATTCCGGCGGCAGCACCACACCCAAGCCCACCGACACCGCAGAGATGGGGAAGCGGCCCCGCGTGCGCACGCGCAGGATCTCGAACACCAGCGCCGCCACTGCCGCGAGCACCATCGAGATCACCGCGCTCGGCGGCAGCCGCGAGACACCGTTGGCGATCAGATCCGCCACGCCCTTCCACTGCAGCGCGGCCGGCATGGCGAACTGGTCGCTCACCAGCGTTGCCGCGGAACGGTTGCCTTCTGCATCCGCTGGCAGCAACAGCAGGAAAAACAGCGGTGTCGCGGCAAGTGAGCCCGCGATGATGCCGATCACATGCCCGATCGCCTGCTGGCGAGGCTTTGCGCCCAGCATGTATCCGGGCTTGATATCGGAGAGCAGGTTGGCGGCGTTCGCGGCGATCTCGCCGGTCATGCCCGCGGGTATCAGGTTGCTCGCCGGGTTCGCACGGTCGATGGCGCCAATGGAAAACTGCGTGATCTTGCTGAGCGCTCCGGTGGGGGTCCAGGACGTGAGCGCCATCGAGTTCGTGCAGATGATGGTCAGCACGAAAATCAGCGGAAAGGAAATGAACGCAAGCAACCAGGGAACGCCGAAGAACGCGTGGGAAAGACCTGCTCCCGCCACCATCAGAACGGGCACACCGATCCACGAGACGATGAGTGGCAGTTCGATCCCGGCGAGCACATCGGGGCCCTCGGCGGCTCGCGGGGCCGCACGACGGAACAGCCCGCGAAAAATCTCGGGTTTCGCGAACAGCCCCACCAGCGAACCCACCACCATCATGGTCACGGCCCACCACAACGACCACTGGTTGACGATCTCGCCGCGTGACACGGGCACCAGCACGCCCGCGGCATTGGTGTAGGCGCTGATCTCGCCACGCTGGATCATGATCGGCGCGAGCACCGCGAAATTCAGTACCGAGCCGAGCAGGCAACTCGTGGCCACCCGCATGCCCATCAGGCCGCCCACGCCGAGCATCGCGGTATCGAGCGTGAGCCGCAGGCCGAGCGCACGGACGTCGGTGCCGAGGATCGTCGGTGTCCACCACGTGAACTTCGCGGCGAGTTCGTAGTAGTAGCTGTCGAGCCGGTCCATCAGGTACCAGGGCTCTTTCATGCCCGCCCAGCCATCCATGCGCAGCAGCTTGAACTGCAGCAGCCGCTGCCAGCCGTCGCTCACCAGGAACTGCCAGAACGCCGAGATACCGGCGGCAACGGCAAGCAATCGCGCCTTGAACATGCCCTCGCCGGCGCGGCCGTCGTAGAGCGAATCCAGCACCACGCCGCAGGCGCGCCCCTCGGGGAAGGGCAGTTGGTCGTCGTTGATGAAACGACGTTTCAGCGGAAAGGCCACCAGCACGCCGAGGAGCGAGATCACGCTCGACCAGAGCATCATCTGCCACCACGCCGGTATATGACCCGTGACGAGGATGTAGGCCGCGAGACTCGATATCAGCGGGGTGATCATGTAGCCCGCCGCCGTGGCAATCGACTGCGTGCAGTTGTTTTCCAGGATGCCGAGATCACGCACGAGGCCGGCGCCGGCGAGCGCGCGGAAGATTGCGAAGGCGAGGATCACGGATGTAAGGCCCACACCGATCGAGATACCGGTCTTGGCGCCGATGTAGAGCGCCGTGGCCGCGAGAATCCCGCCCAGCAAAAAGCCCGTGAGCCCCGAGCGCAGCGTGAGCTGCGGCGCATCACCGCGGTAGACGTTGTCGAACCACCACTGATCTTTCTGCGCGCGGGTCCAGGAACGGATCTGCTCCGCGTCGAGGCTCTTCAGTGCCATGCTCGTGCCCCCGTGATGCCAATCAGTGCGTGCGGCGATCCTTCACCACTTCCCCACCTTTGATCACCACCGGGATCGCCTCGAGCAGTGTCACATCGGCGGCAGGATCACCCTGCACCGCGACGATGTCGGCAAAGCGGCCCGCTTCGAGCACGCCCACGTCGTTGCGGCCCAGCGCCTCGGCAGCCACGACGGTGGCGGCCTGAATCGCCTCGACCGGCGTCATGCCATAGCGCACCATCCACGCGAACTGCTTGCCGTTCTGGCCATGCGGCGAGACACCGGAATCGGTGCCGAACACCACCTTCACACCCGCCTCGTGCGCCTTGCGGAAATTCTCGCGCTGCGCCTCGGCCACTTCGAGGTCCTTGCGCATGTTCTCTTCGAGCACACCGTTCTTGCGCCCCTCGGACTGCGTGTACTCGGAGTTGAAGATGTCCATGCTGAGGTAGGTGCCATGCTTCTTCGCGAGCGAGATGCCCTCGTCGTCGATCAGGCTCGCGTGTTCGATGGTGTCTATGCCGGCACGGATGGCGGCTTTGATTCCCGTTGCACCGTGGGCGTGCGCTGCCACCCGCAGGCCCTGCATATGCGCCTCTTCGGCCACCGCACGCAGTTCCTCTTCGCTCATCTGCTGCTGGCCCACGCCGGTGTTGGACGAGAACACGCCGCCCGTTGCGCAGATCTTGATGACCTGGGCGCCGTACTTGCGCAGCTCCCGCACCGTGTGCCGGGCCTGGTCGGGATTGTCGGAGTTGTAGGGCCACTTCTGGTCCATCGAGGGCGGGAACATGTTCTCGTCGCAGTGCCCGCCGGTGGAGCCGAAGCTCCAGGCCGCCGTGACGATGCGCGGCCCCGGAACCTTGCCCGCGTCGATGGCTTGTCGCAGGCCGATGTCGTCCCAGAAACGTGAACCCGTGTTGCGCACCGTGGTGAAGCCCGCATCGAGCGTGACCGCTGCGTTGGGGACGGAGATCACGGACCAGAACCTGTCGCTGAACTGCAGGCCGGTGTAGCCGCCGTAGGTGGGATCGGAGTCGAGGTGCACGTGCATATCGATCAGGCCGGGCAGGATCGTCATGCCGTCCAGGCGGATCTGCTTCGCATCCGCCGACGCGGCGGGTGGTTTGGCCGCAGAACCCATCGCGGCGATACGGCCATCACGCAGCAGCAGCACGGGATCTGCAATGAAGTTGCCGGTCTTCACGTCGAGCATGCGTGCGGCGCTCAGGAGCGTGTCGGCAGCGAGTGCGGTGGTGCTCGCGGCGGCGAGCAGGAGTGCGGGGAGCAGTCGATGCACGTGGGAGGCCTCCGGATGGGTGGGCGCAAAGGTATCACGCGCCATGTGTGAGTTGGCGCGGCAAGAGACGGACAGGCCATACCGTGACCCGGTAGGAGCGGGCCATGCCCGCGACCACCCGGCCTGATCAGAACCGGGGCATGGCCCCTCCTAAAACCCCGTAGGAGCGGGCCATGCCCGCGACCCCGGCCATGCCCGCGACCCCGTAGGAGCGGGCCATGCCCGCGACCCCGGCCATGCCCGCGACCCCGTAGGAGCGGGCCATGCCCGCGACCATCCGGGCCCGATCAAAGCTCGAGGTAAGAGTCGTACTCCAGCGTCGAGATACGCGAGTTGAACTCCTCGAGCTCCTGCCACTTCGACATGAGCAACACGCGGCGCATCTCTGTACCGATGTACTCGCCAACAAACTCGGAGGTCTCGAACGCGCGCAGCGCATCGGGCCAGAAACGCGGCAGGCTGTGCGGGTGATGCGTGTAGGCGTCCCCCTCGGTGGGCGCCGGCGCCGTCATGCGGCGCTCGATGCCCATCAGCGCGCCTGCAAGTATTCCGGCGACAGCAAGGTAGGGATTGGAATCCGCACCCGAGACGCGATGCTCGAGCCGGATCGCCTTGCGCGAACCACCCGGTATGCGCACCGAGCAGGTACGGTTCTCATAGCCCCAGCAGGGCGCGTGCGGTGCATGCGAACCCAGGCGGAAGCGGCGGTAGGAGTTGATGTTCGGCGCGAAGAGCGCCATCGATTCGGCCATCGTCGCGAGGCAGCCCGCCACGGCGTGGCGCAGCAGCGGCGAGCCCTCGTCGGTGCCGTTATCGAAGACGTTGTTGCCCTCGGCATCGATCACGCTGAAATGAACGTGCATGCCGTTGCCGGCGGAATCCCCGAAGGGCTTGGCCATGAAGGTCGCGTGCTTGCCGTGCTTGCGCGCCACACCCTTGATGGCGCGTTTGAGCATCATCGCCTGGTCGCAGGCGAGCACCGCATCTGGCTGGTGGTAGAGGTTGATCTCGTACTGCGAGGGCGCGTTCTCGGTGATCAGCGTGTCGACCGGAATGCGCTGCGCGATGCAGGACTCACGGATCTCGTGCATCAGATCCGCCACATCCTGCATGGCCTCGATGCCATAGGTCTGGCCGCCCACCATCGCGCGCCCGCCGGGGGCAACCTGGCTGTGGCGCGGCGAACCGTCGGCGTTTCGTTCGCGCTCGAAGAGATAGAACTCGAGTTCGGTTGCCACCACCGGCCTCAAACCCAGCTTCGCAAAGCCCGCCACCACGTTCGCCAGCACCGTGCGCGGATCACCGGCATAGGGCGTGGCATGCACCGTGCCCATCTGCACCATCACCTGCCCGGTGGGCCGCGCGAGCCAGGGCACGGGCACAAGCGATGCGGGGTCGGGCAGGCAGACACCGTCTGCATCACCGTCGTCGAAGACGGTGGCCATGATGTCGCGGCCCCAGATGTCGAACGCCACCGTGGACACAGGCAGCTTGTAGGCGAGTTCGAAGACCTTGGACAGGTTGTCCCGGCTCACCCATTTGCCGCGCCACTGCCCGTTGATGTCGGGCAGCAGCACTTCGAAGGTTTCGATGGCGGGGTGCGCGGCAAGAAATGTATCGAGTTCAGTCATGATCGCTCACGCACCCCGGTGGCGGGGCCTCAGGAAATCGGATCTGACGCTGCTCAGAAAATGGGGTCTGACCCTATTTATCGCCGGATAAATGGGGTCTGACCCCATTTTCCCGACAGACCGGGTCTGACCCCATTTTCAGTACCGCCATCAGAACTTCATGGTGGCGCTGACGCCGAAGCTGCGCGGCTTGGCGGGCCAGACGAGCGTGTTGGTGATGCCATAGCCGTATTCGCCCGCGGGATCGGCGTTGGCCCAACCGCGCTCGAAGTGCTCCTCGTCAAAGACGTTCTGCACGTAGGCGTTCACGCTCCAGGTGTCGGTCTCGTAGCCGGCCCGGAGGTTCCACTCGTCCCATGCATCCACCGCGATGGCGGAGATGTTGTCGAGGTCGCTGTACATGCGGTCCTGCCAGTGGTACTCGGCCTTGGCGTAGAGCTCACCGCCCGCCATCTGCGTGTACCACTTGAGGTGCAGCGATGCGCTGGCATCCGGCGCGAAGGGCAGGCGGTTGCCGCCGCAATCGCTGCCGCAGACGCCGAGGGACACCAGGTCTTCGGCATCGGTGATCTCGGAGTCCATCAGGGCGCCGGCAAAGAACAGGTCCCAGTTCTCCCCGATCAGCCAGTGGGCGTCAATCTCGAGGCCCTGGTTCTCGGCCTCGCCGAGGTTCTGCACCTGCGAGGAACCCTGGTCGAAATACAGGAGCTGGAGGTCTTCGTAGGTGTAGAAGAAGTACGCGAGGTTCAGCTGCAGCGTGTCATCCAGCAGGCGGGATTTCATGCCCACCTCGTAGCTGATGGAGGTTTCCGGGTCGAAGGAGATCGGCTTGCTGTCGGGCGAGGCCTGACCGCTCGGCGTGACCGAGGGGGTGCTGATGCCGAAGGTGCCGTAGCCGCCGGACTTGTAGCCGCTGGAGACGTTGCCGTAGAAGGAGATTTCCTCGTTCAGCGTGTAGTTCAGCGCGAGACGCGGCGTGATCTCGCTCCAGTTCTCCTTGTCACCCACGAAGCCGCGGGTGTGGAACTCCCAGTTGAAGTTGTTGCCGAGCGCGCCCGGGCTCTTGGCGACGCGGGTGCGCATGTCTTTCTCGTCGTAGGTGTAGCGTGCGCCCAGCGTCACATCGAGCTGCTCGGTGAGTGACCAGGTCACGTCACCGAAGATCGCGTAGCCCGTGCTCTCCATGTCGTTGTAGCTGTCCTCGGAGGTGCGGCCGAGGATGCTCGCCGGATCGAAGCTGCCGTCGGCGATGCCGTCGCCATCCTCGTCGCCGAACCAGTAGAGCTCGAAGTTCGGATCCGCGCAGCCGCCGGTGACGGGGCCTGCGAAATCACCGGCGTCAGTACGGCCGAGCGCGTTGCAGAGGTCGTTCTCGTTGTAGTCGTAGACGAACTTGCCGTCGATGACCTCGTTGTAGGCGCCCGCGCCCACGAACCAGCTGACTGCATCACCGTTGAAGTTCAGTCGGAACTCCTGGCTGTAGTAGTCGATGTCGTTGTTCTGTACATAGTGGTTGATGCGCTCGGGGCGTGCGTCGTAGTCCTCGAGGTACTCGAATTTGTAGGTCTTGTAGCCGGTGATCGAGTGCAGGGAGTAGTCGTCGTTGATGTCCCAGTCGAGGATGGCGTTTATGTTCAGGATCTCGGAACGGTCGTAGCCCTTGTCGCCCAGATCGGTGTTGACCTCGTCCTTGTCGAGGCCGAGTTGCGGATCCCAGTACACCGAGGAATCCTGCTGGCGATCCTCGTAGACGAATTCGATCAGGCCTTGCACATCCTCGCCGCTGTATTTCAGCTGGTGTCGGGTGGAGTACTGCTTGTGGTATCCGAGGTCATCGCCGCCCGCAAGGTTCTCCAGCCAGCCGTCGTCCAGGTTGGCGTAGACGTTGCCGCGGTAGGCCCAGGCGTCGGACAGCGGAATGTTCACCATGCCGTGCAGGTCGTAGTGGCCGTAGTTGCCGATGCCTGCCGTGATCTCGCCCTCGAATTCGTCGACGGGCTTGTTGGAGATGATGCTCACCGCGCCCGCGATGGCGTTACGGCCGAAGAGCGTCGCCTGCGGGCCCTTCACCACCTCGACGCGCTCGATGTCGTAGAAATTCATCTGTACGCCGCCGCTGCGGCCCTGCCAGACGCCGTCGAAGAAGATCGGGATGGACGGGTCACCGCCGATGCCGAAGTCGTTGGTGACGATGCCGCGGATCGAGAGAGCATCGATGAAGCTGTCTTCGGTGCGGCCGTTGAAGCCGGGCGTGAGATCCACCAGACCGCGGATGTCGCCGATGCGGGTCTCGGCGATGAAATTCCCCGTGAAGGCCGAGACAGCGACGGGCACATCCTGCAGCGATTGCTCGCGCTTCTGGGCCGTGACCATGATCTCCTCGATCTGCGGTTGGGCCAGCAGGCCGGCCGAGGAGAGCGTGAGCGCGACGCCGATGGCGAAGGGAAGCAGGCGGCGATGATGCAGGGCGTTCATGAGCGGGCTCCTCCTGGAGCGGACTGGTGGGGCGCGGAAAACCCAGAAAAACACGGCAAGCCCGATTCTTGACCTCAGGGCGAAATCGGGCCAACCCCGCTTTTGGGTACTTGTACCGCGGCCCTCGCGGTATGGCGCGCGCGCACCGCCTGCCCGAAGGCCGCGAACATCGCGACCGAGAGCGGGTTCTCGCGGAAGCGCCACTCCGGGTGCCACTGAACGCCCAGGGTGAACCCGGGGCTGCCGGCCACGCTGACGGCCTCGATCAGGCCATCAGGGGCGCGCGCCTCGACACGCAATCCGGGCGCAAGCCGCTCGATGCCCTGCCAGTGCAGGGAATTCACCCGGGCGCGCAACCCGGGGACCAGCGGCGCGAGCACGCCGCCCTCCTCCACCGCGATGTCGTGCGCCAGCGCGTACTGCACCTCGCGCGGATCGTCGTCGTTGTCGCGGTGGTCCATCATGCCGGACACCTCGTGCACACGCTGGTGCAGTGTGCCGCCCAATGCCACATTCAACTCCTGGAAGCCACGGCAAACGCAGAAAAGCGGCACACCGCGCGCGATCGCGAGCCGCAAGAGCGGCAGCGTGGTGGCGTCGCGCTGCGGATCGTGGAGCGTGCCGGGGGCGCTGGGTGCGCCGCCGTAGTGGTGCGGCTCGACGTTCGAGGGGCTGCCGGTGAAGAAGACGCCGTCCAGCATGTCGAGCACCTGCACCGGATCGACGTGCGCGGAGAGCGCCCGCAAGTCCTTCCCCTCCTCCAGACACGGCAACAGGATCGGCAGCACGCCCGCGCCGTGGCCCACGGCGTCGATGTACTTCTCGCCCACGCCATGGGACGGGTACAGGCCGCGCTCGAAAGCGTCACAGGGAATGCCGACGACGGGCAGTGCGCTCGGGTGCATGGCGGATCTCCGGAAGAGGTGGCGCGTACCCCTCACGGGGTAGCGGCGTTGACCGCACGATTGGCGAGACACCATTCTAGGAGGCATCGTCGCGATCACCACATACCACCCGCGGGTTAAGCGCAGCCGCGCGCCCCGCCTGCAAGGACCACTCCATGAACAGCAGCCATAGCAAGCAGCACCTGCAGGCCCTGGACCGCGCCCACCACCTGCACCCGTTCACCGACTTCCACGACCTGGCCGGGCGCGGCACGCGCGTGATCAGCCGCGCCGAGCACATCTACATCCACGATTTCGACGGCAATGCCTACCTCGACGGCATGTCGGGCCTGTGGTGCTGCAACCTCGGCTACACGCAGCCCGCCATCGTCGAGGCGGTCACGAAGCAGCTGGGCGAGCTGCCCTTCTACAACAACTTCTTCCAGTGCGCGCATCCTCCGTCGATCGAACTCGCGCGCACGCTCGCCGAGATCGCGCCCGAGCACATGCAGCACGTGTTCTTCACCAACTCGGGCTCCGAGGGCAACGACACGGTGCTGCGCATGGTGCGCCGCTACTGGGACCTGAAAGACAAGCCCGCCAAGCGCATGGTGATCAGCCGGGTCAACGGCTATCACGGCAGCACCATCGGCGGCGCGAGCCTGGGCGGCATGGGCTTCATGCACAAGCAGTTCGAAACGCTGCCCTACATCACCCACATCCGTCAGCCCTACTGGTACGGCGAGGGCCGCGAGCACACGCGCGAGGATTTCGGTGTGATCGCGGCGCGCGCGCTGGAAGACAAGATCCTGGAACTCGGGCCGGAAAATGTGGCCGCGTTCATCGCCGAACCCGTGCAGGGCGCGGGCGGCGTGGTCATCGCCCCCGAGACCTACTGGCCCGAGGTGAAGCGCATCCTCTCGAAGTACGACATCCTCTTCGTCTCCGACGAAGTGATCTGCGGCTTCGGGCGCACGGGCCACTGGTTCGGCTGCCAGTACTACGGCATGGAGCCGGATCTCATCACCTTTGCCAAGGCCGTGACCAACGGCTTCCAGCCCTTGGGCGGCGTGCTGGTGGGCGAGCGTGTGGCGAGCGTGCTGACGCAAAAGGGCGGCGAGTTCGGTCACGGCTTCACCTACTCGGGGCACCCGGCGGCTTGCGCAGCGGGGCTTGCCACGCTCGCGATCATCCGTGAGCAGGGCATCATCGAGAATGTCGCGTCCACGCTGGCACCGCATCTGGCAGCGCGCTGGGCGACGCTGGCGGATCACCCGCTGGTGGGCGAGGCGCGCAACCTCGGGCTTTTCGGTGCGCTGGAGATCGTGAAGAACAAGGAGACCGGCGAGCGCTTCAGCCCCGGCGGTCACGCGGGCGTGGTGACGCGGCAGGCGAGCCTGAACAACGGGCTGGTGATGCGCGCCACGGGGGACTCGATGATCATAGCGCCGCCGCTGGTGTGCAGCACCGCGGAGCTGGACACGCTGGTGGATCGCGCGCGCGCCGCACTTGACGAGGCGCTGCAGACATTGCGCGAGGATCCGGCGCACTGGTGAGGGCACGAGGTCGCGGGCATGGCCCGCTCCTACGGGGGCCCGGTGTAGGAGCGGGCCACGCCCGCGACCAACACCAACCCTCCCCGCAGGAGCGGGCCACGCCCGCGACCAACCCCAACCCCCTCCCCGTAGGAGCGGGCCACGCCCGCGACCAACCCACGCCCGCGACCAACCCCAACCCGCCCCGCGACGGAATCGCCCCTTGTGGCGACTGCTTGTCGGGCGCGATCATCCGTCCCTTCGCACCAACGAGCGCCTGTCGTGAACCGAGCCCCCGAGCAGCACGAGCACATCGCCGCGCACGACGCGCGCTACCGCGCGGAGCCCGATCTGGTCGACAAGGGCCTGCAACACGATTCGATGGGGATGCTCGGCAGCATCGCCATGGCGGTCTCCTGCGTCGCGCCCGTGTACGCGCTCACGGCGGCTCTGGGCCCCACGGTACGGGAAGTGGGCGTGCAATTGCCCGCAGTATTCCTCGCAGGCTTCATCCCGATGCTGCTCACCGCCTTCGCCTACCGTTCACTGAACCGCGTAGCACCCGATGCCGGCACCTCCTTCACCTGGACAGTGAAAGCCTTCGGCCCCTGGATCGGCTGGATGTGCGGCTGGGGCCTGATCGTGGCGAACGTGATCGTGCTCTCGAACACCGCCGGCGTGGCGGCCACTTACTTCTACCTGTTTCTCTCGGAGTTGTTCGGCAACCCGGACATCGCGGACTTCGGCGACCAGAAACTCGTGAACGTCGCCACCACCACCGTCTTCGTGGCGCTGGCTACATGGGTAGCGTGGAAAGGCATGTCCACCGCCAAGCGCATCACCTACGCGCTGGTGGGTTTCCAGATGGTGGTGCTGTTCCTGTTCTGTGCGCTTGCGCTCGCCAAGGCCGGCAGCGGCACCGTGCCCACCGCCATCGCCTTCGACTGGAACTGGCTGAACCCCTTCGCGATTCCCTCGGCAGCAGCGCTCGCTGCAGGGCTATCGCTCTCGATTTTCATCTACTGGGGCTGGGACGTGAGCCTTGCCGCCAACGAGGAAACCCGCGGCAGCGAGCGCACGCCGGCGGTGGCGGCCATTGCCTCGATCATCTCGCTGGCAGGCACGTATCTGCTGGTCGCCGTAGCCACGCAGAGCTACGCCGGCGTGGGCGATACCGGCATCGGACTGCGCAGCGACGCCACCCAGGACAACGTCTTCGCGGCACTTGCCGCGCCGATCATGGGCGACAGTCTCGCGATCCTGCTCTTCGGCGCGGTACTGGCGAGCGCGGCCTCGAGCCTGCAGACCACGTTCATCCCCGCCGCGCGCACCCTGCTCGCGATGGGCGTTTACCGCGCGATGCCCGCGTTCTTCGCCGACATCCACCCCACCCACAAGGTGCCGGGCAATGCGACGTTGACGGCCGGCGTGCTGACGGCGGGCTTCTACGGCGTGATGACGCTGCTGAGCGAGAACGTGCTCGGTGACACCGTGGAATCGCTTGGCCTGATGATCTGTTTCTACTACGGGCTCACCGCCTTTGCCTGCGTGTGGTACTTCCGTCACGAGTACCGGCTGGGGCTCGCGCCGCTCGTCACCAAAGGCCTGCTGCCGCTACTCGGCGGCGGCATGCTGGCGGCCATGTTCCTGCAACTGAGCGCGAGCAGTTTCGACCCTGCCTACGGCAGCGGCGGATCCATCATGGGCGTGGGTACGGTCTTCGCCATCGGCGTGGGCATCCTCGTGCTCGGCGCTGCCTTCATGTTCGCCTGCTACCTGCGCGATCCGGC
>Ga0315905_10006767_pt1 | contig 11651 bp, 10 predicted proteins | sample LakEriMetagenome_5_FD_203522 | JGI IMG/M metagenome (GOLD analysis project Ga0315905, IMG submission 203522) | Freshwater fungal communities from buoy surface, Lake Erie, Ohio, United States - Buoy 4 MA121 | ecosystem: Environmental > Aquatic > Freshwater > Lake | place: USA: Lake Erie, Ohio...
ATATATGTGCCACAGAAAAATCGACAAGGTCAGGGAAGCGCACCTGATTAGAACTTTTCTAGCGCTAGATCTAGTCGATTGAGCGATGGAAATAGCCACAATTGAATACAAGACAGGTAGGTATAGCCATCCAAAATACAGGAGCCATTTTCTTGTTGGCGTTCTCCATCCATCAACGTCAGGGCTCGCGAAATTTTTTATGAAATCTAATGTTGGTTGATATATATTCTCAACGCCATACCAATATTTGAACAGCACAAATCCCGACAAAATCACTGTTAAGAAAATTAAGATAACAACAAAAGCTTGCTTCAAAACTTTGCGAAATTCTCGAGCACAAATTTCATTAAAAACGTAATTAACAAGAATGAAACTTGACAAAATAGTTGCAGTGGGATTTGCAATCGAAATTGACGCAGCAAGTGCTCCCATCAACACTGATCTCTTCCAAGTTGCTTGCCTCGTAAACGAGAGAACAGCCATAATTAGTGAAGCCCAGATAATGAAATATTCTGGATAATCGGTAGTGAAGGCCCGGACAAATAAGGGCGAGGTCACTAACAGGAAGATGCTGAGTAAACGTGCATGGGCTCGAATCTCCAGATTTGCTAAGAACCGCCAGATTGCTTCCGATAGAACAGCCACCATCAGAAGACGCAAAACTAATCTTCCCCAATACTGCCCAAATAGTAGTGACGTAAAGTGAGCCGGCAAATACGACGTCCAACGTGAAACAAAGTAGTGCTTGTTTCCGGCTGCTTCTAAAGCGTCGTCAAGATTAATCTGATAACCCAAGTAGAACATCGGATCCAGGCTGTTTGGTACAAGCCCAAATAGATCAGGTTTGAGAAAGATTGCAACAATGCTTGTTATAAGTGCAACAAGCAACATGCGAGCGGTAGTCGGCTTAAAGGACAGGCTCCTCTCATCTGATGAACAAATGCTCGACAAGCAATTTCCAACCGTTTGTACTCGGATTCCTTTGGATGGCTCCGGATGATTCATAAGAGTGTGTGCGTCAATCTTGCCGTTCCATGGCTATCAAAATTAATTGTGTAACGAATCTCAGAGGGATCATCGGAAGTTTTATTAGATCTTCCATCACTATTGAAGTCCATTGCCCCGAGTGTATGCGGAGGCTTAGTTTGGTGCGCGAGGGGGGACTTGAACCCCCACGTCCTTTCGAACACTGGCACCTGAAGCCAGCGCGTCTGCCATTTCGCCACTCGCGCGAGTAGAGACATGACGCTACCCACCCTTTGCCACCCACCCAACAACTGCCCCAAGTAGCCTGTGTGTATGGCAAAAGGAACCGTTGAACGGTCTATCGAGAACATTTTTGACGGCGTGTTCACGCGCGCCTTTAAGAGTGGAGTGAAACCGCTGCAAATTGGCAGGCGGTTGCTGCAGGTGGTCGATTCCGAGCGTGATCTTGATGCCCAGGGCCGTCGCGTGGTGCCAAATAGCTATGTGGTGCAAATGAGCGCCGCCGATCGTGAAGGCTTTGCCGACTTAGAAGGCTCGCTTCTGCAAGAACTGACCGCTGCCCTGCGCGAATACATCGCGACAGAGGGATACCACGTAGAGGGCAAGGCCCGGGTGGCGTTGCGTACGAACCCTGATTTGCGTAAAGGCAAGTTCGATATTGATAGCCGCACCATTGCGCCAGACGAAGTAGTTGCACCAAGTTCCACTATTGGTGCTGTGGGGTCTGTTCCCCTACCGCCGCGCACAATGGCAACTGTTGCAGAGACGCCCGAAGAAAAAGTGGGCGCTATGTGGGCGGATAGTTCTTCTCATGATGCTCCCCCTGCAGTGTTGACTTTGCCAGGCGGACAGCGCATTGAGTTGCATGAAGGTCATTATGTGTTGGGTCGTCATTTAGAAAATGACATCGTGCTGAACGACACGAACGTCAGCCGTAAGCACGCAGAGTTTGTGTGTGCAGCGGGTGAAGTGATGGTGCGTGACTTGGGAAGTACCAACGGCACGAAAGTGAATGGTGTTGCTGTGGGTGGCGAGCAATTGCTTCAACACTGTGACGTCATTCATTTCGGAACCGCCCAGGTGACGTTCGAGGCCTCGTAGTCGTTAATGACTGATGCATTACTAAACGCCCTGAAGCTGATGCTTCTTGCGCTGATCTACTTATTCTTTGGCCGCGTGCTGTGGGCTGTGTGGAGCGAAGTGCGAACACCCGTTATGCCGGCTGCGCGCGTTGGTGGCGGCGGTGCATCACGCAGTGGTTCGAAAAAGTCTGTAGGTAAGGGCGTGCCGATGTTTGTGGTGATTGAGCCAAAACAACACAGAGGTGCTACCTATACATTGTCAAGCGTGCTTGCCATTGGCCGTCTTGAAGATAACGACATCGTTATTGATGATGATTCCTTTATATCTAGCCACCATGCGCGTATTGAAATACGGCCAGAAGGCTCATGGGTAGTTGACTTGGGCAGTACTAATGGCTGTTTTGTGAATGGTCAACGGGTAGCCGATGAACGTTCCGTGCGAAAAGGCGACAGAATTCAAGTGGGCTCAACGGTGTTGGAGATGCGTTCATGAAATTGAAGTGGGGTGCGTTTTCCGATGTGGGCATGGTGCGACAGCAGAACGAAGATTCGTTTCTGGCTGAAGCGACTTTGTTTGTTGTGGCAGACGGCATGGGTGGCCATAATGCGGGTGAAGTGGCCAGTGCATTAGCGGTGACAACCTTGAAGGCCGGTGCTCGTTTGGGCATTGATGATGCTGAAGTGTTTCGCGAACTAGTGCAACAAGCAAACAGCGCGATCTACACCGCGAGTTTGGATGACAGCACACAAAGCGGCATGGGTACAACAGTGACTGCGCTCAGCATTGTGGAAGGTGAAGAGCCACGCGTGTTGGTAGCGAACGTTGGTGACTCACGGGCGTACTTGTGGCGTAGTGGTGCGTTGAGTCGTTTGAGCGTTGATCATAGTTATGTGCAAGAACTAGTGAACGAGGGCATTATTACGCCAGAGGCTGCGCGTGTGCACCCACGACGCAACATTGTGACGCGCGCTTTGGGTATTGATCGCTCGGTGAATGTTGATGTGTTCACACATTTCGTGCGCACCGGTGACCGCATTGTGTTGTGCAGTGATGGTTTGGTTGATGAGGTCCCCGATGTGGAGATCGGAAAAGTTCTTGGCCAACACTCGGATCCGCAAGAGACCGCTGAAGCATTAGTAATGGTTGCCAACACAAATGGCGGCCGTGATAACACAACGGTGATTGTTGTTGATGTGCTTGATGACATTAGTGAGCCCATTGCTTCAAGTGCGCCAGATAATCCGGCACCAATGCAAACGCCAACTATCAATGCTGAACTTGTTGGTGTTGGTTCTGTCGTGACGAAAAAGAAGAGCCGCATCGGAATGGTGCTTTTCTGGACTGCGCTTGTGACCATTATTCTTAGTGGCATCACTATCGTTGGCGTCTATGCACGCAGTGGGTACTTCGTTGGTTTCGACAAAGACAGTCGAGTTGCGGTGTATCGCGGTCGCGTAGGTGGCGTATTGTGGTTTTCTCCTACCATTGATACGCAAACAACCATGACTGGTGGTGACCTACCTCAAGACATTTTGGATGATGTTGCAATAAACAAACGGTTTTCATCGTCCACCGAGGCAAATATGTATTTGGCATTGGTTCGTATAGCCATCGTCGATGCGACCACCACCACAAGTACAACCAGCACCACCGTTGGATAATTCACTCGCGCGCAGCCGCCGTGGGGTGGAATTGGGCCTGGTGTTGTTGGCTGGTTTCATTACAGCTGGCGCGTATGTATTGGCATCATTAGGCCAACGAAGTTCAATGCCGGCGCGCATTGTGCCGTTCATGTTGTTTGTATTGTCGCTATTAGGTGCAGCGCATGTTGCGGTGCGATTTGTGGCGCGTGGGGCAGACCCACTGATATTGCCAACGGCTGCGTTGTTGCATGGCATGGGCTTTGTGATGATTGCTCGACTGAGTGACAGGTGGGCAGGATTGCAAGCCACGTGGAGTTTTGTGGGAGTTGCAGCGTTCATTGCAACGTTGGTGGTGTTGGAACGCCCAGGAGATTTACGCCGGTTCCAATTCACTTCGTTGGCACTTGGTGTGATGCTGTTGTTGCTACCGATGGTGCCAGGTGTTGGCTTCACTAGTGGTGGTGCCCGCATTTGGGTGAGTGTTGGCCCGATCAACTTTCAGCCAGGCGAGTTCGCAAAGATTTTGTTAGCGGTGTTCTTTGCGGCGTACTTGGCAGAACGACGAGAGTTGATTGTGCAGGGGCATACAAAGATTTTGGGTGTCACGTTGCCAGAGTTCCGTCACTTGGCGCCGATTTTGGTCGCGTGGGCAGTCAGTGTTGTGGTGATGGTGGGCGAAAAGGACTTGGGATCATCACTGATGTTCTTCACGTTGTTCGTGGTGATGTTGTGGGTGGCAACAGAGCGCACCAGTTTCTTGATTATGGGGCTGGGGTTGTTCGCAGGTGGCGCAGTGATTGCGTACAACATGTTCAGTCATGTGCAAACGCGAGTTGAGATTTGGCTGAACCCATGGAACGAATACACCGAGCGTGGTTACCAACCCATTCAGGCATTGTTCGCGTTAGCTAATGGTGGCATGACAGGAACTGGTCTTGGCATTGGGGACCCGGGTGCGATTCCGGCAGCACATAACGACTTTATTTTTGCAGCGTTGGGTGAAGAGTTGGGCTTGCTTGGCGGCGTTGCGATTCTGAGTGCATTCGTGTTGTTGGTAGGTGCTGGCATGCGCACTGCATTGCGGGCACAACGTGACTTTGAGAAGTTGTTGGCAACTGGCCTTACAACGATTGTTGCGATACAGACATTCATCATTATTGGTGGTGTGCTGCGCGTGGTACCGCTTACTGGCGTGACGCTGCCGTTTATGAGCTACGGCGGATCATCATTAGTAGCTAACTATGTGGTGCTGGCGTTATTGATTCGCATTAGTGATACCACGGCGCGCAGTTTGCACGAGGTGCCCGATTCAGCAAGTGTGGGCGAACGGTTAGCGGTGTGGCGTTTGCGTAGAGCGGCTGCGGCATGAACCAACGTATTCGTCACCTGACTGTTGCGCTGATTGTTTTGTTTGGAGTGCTGTTTGTGCAGCTCACAAACTGGCAAGTGGTGCAACGTGATTCATTGGTGAATGATTCCCGCAACAACCGCATCACTTTGCGTGATTTTGACACGCCTCGTGGTGACATCATTACTGCCGATGGTTCGATAATTGCTCAGACTTTGCCGGTTGATGCCGCGAACGAATCCAGCAAATACAAGTACCAACGCAACTATCCGATGGGCGAACTGTTTGCGAACATCACGGGTTACTACACGCTTGGCTATGGCAGTACTCAACTTGAACGAACGCAATCTGATGTCTTGAAGGGAACAACGGCGCAACAACAAATAGAAGCTACGGGTGGTCTGTTTTCAGAAGAGGATTTGTCAGGAAGTGTGCACGTGACATTGCGTGCAGACTTGCAGGCCGCAGCAAAGAAGGCGCTGGGAAATCGTGAAGGGTCAGTTGTGGTGCTTGACCCAAAGACCGGTGCAGTGTTGGCTATGTATTCAAACCCGTCTTTCGACCCAAATCTTGTGGCATCGCACGATGGCAATGTGGTGAACGAGACATTGAACGGCTTGCAATCAGATACCGCAAAGCCGCTACTGGCGAATGCGTATCAAGAGCGCTACATGCCAGGGTCGACATTCAAGATTGTGACAACGACCATTGGTCTTGAAACAGGAAAGATCGACATGATGAGTGTGTTCAAGAACGAACGCGCATGGGTGCCACCTAATACAGAAAAGCCAATTCGTAACTACGGCAAGAAAGTGTGTGGAGGTGACTTGGCCGAAGTGTTCCGTCGTAGTTGCAATATTCCGTTTGCGCAAACCGCTGTTGCCATTGGGCCTGACCTGATGGTGAACGGTGCGAATCGTTTTGGGTTCGATGAACGCATTCCGTTTGATCTGCCGGGCTCAGCAGGCAGCACCTTTGGGGGCACTGCAGCTGATTTCTCGGATTCGTTGGCACTGCTGGCGATTCACGGTTTCGGCCAAGGCCAAGTGCAGATCACTCCATTACATATGGCCATGATTGCGGGGGCTGTTGCTAACGGTGGCGTCATGATGAAGCCACACGTGATTGCTTCGACCCGCACTCATAACGGAACCGTGATGAGCACCACTGCGCCAGAGGCATGGAAGACACCGATGTCCCCCGCCACTGCAGCAACCATGACGCAACTGATGACTGGCGTTGCTCAATCCGGAACAGCTGCTTGTTGTCTGCAGTTGAACGGTGGAATATCCGTGGCGGCAAAGACCGGAACAGCGCAGTTGAACGCCGAAGGTCAAAAACAACGTTCTCATGCGTGGATCACCGCTTTTGCCCCGGCCGAGGCTCCACGATTCGTTGTCTCAGTATTTATTAAAGGTGTCAACGATGCCGTGAGCGCCAGTACTGGTGGGCGTTTGGCTGGTCCCGTTGCCCGCGATGTGCTGAATGCAGCATTGGCTCTGCCCGCAGCCCCATAGGCAGCACGGGTAGCCTCTAAGAGCCTTATGTCGAACCAGAATCCTCAAGTCATTAACGAGCGTTACGAGATTTCTCAGCGTATTGGTCGCGGCGGAATGGCCGATGTTTTCCTCGCCCGCGACCTGCTGCTCGACCGCGACGTGGCCGTCAAGGTTCTGTTTCCCGAACACGCCGTGGACCCGAATTTCGTCGAGCGCTTTCGTCGTGAGGCCCAGAGTGTTGCCGGCCTGAACCACCCGAACATCGTGGGCGTCTACGACTGGGGCCAAACCGGCAACACCTATTTCATGGCTATGGAGTTCGTGAAGGGTCGTACGTTGTCTGAAGCATTGCGCCGCCAAGGCCGCATGACATCTGTTTCTGCAGCCGGCGTAGGAGCAGCTATTGCTAATGCATTGGCATATGCGCACCGCAATAATGTGGTGCACCGTGACATTAAGCCCGCAAACATTTTGTTGGGTGAAGATGGCGCAATCAAAGTTGTGGACTTCGGTATTGCACGCGCGCTTGATGCAGGCCACGAAGGCGGCCTTACTCAAGACGGCGCCGTGATGGGAACTGCAACGTATTTCTCACCGGAACAAGCAAAGGGTGAAGGCTTAGACCTTCGTTCCGACTTGTATTCGCTTGGTGTTGTTCTGTACGAGCTTGTTGCTGGACAGCCGCCATTTGCTGGGGATTCCGCTCTTGCTACTGCGTACAAACAAGTGAATGAGGCTGCGCCACGTTTACGTGATTTAGTGGCTGATGTGCCGTTGGCGCTTGAAGCAATTATTGCGAAGTGTCTCACGAAGAATGCTGACATGCGTTATAACACCGCAGAGCAATTGCGCGATGACTTGCGTAGGTTCATGAATGGCGAACCAACACTTGCTGTTGATGAAGCGCGCATTCGTTCAGGAAAAGCACCACTTGGTTCTGCAAGCCTTGATCAAGCGACAACAATGATGGCGCCCATTGATGGCGACTCTTCGAGCACTCAAATTTTGCCGCGCACCAGTGTGATGCCAGCAACAATGGCACCCGTTGAAGTACTGCCCGATTACGACGACGATCGCCCAAGCAAACGTAGTTATGTAGTTGGTGCAGCGGTTGCGGGCATAGTCATTCTCGCCGGCATCGTGTTTCTCATTGCAACACTTGGCGGATCTTCTGGTGTCGCAGTGCCGAACGTCAAGGGCGTTACGTGTGATGTAGCCAAATTGAAGTTGGAAGAAGCACAGTTCGTTGTCGCGTTCAACCCACCAGAAACTGTGTGTGATTCGACGAACATTGTCGCCAGCCAAGTTCCAGCGTCTGGTGACCTCGCAAAAACAGGTGAAGCAATCACATTGGTGTTCCCTGTTGCACAAGCAGAGGTACCGCCGCTTCTTGGTCTCACCGTTGAAGCTGCACAAGCTGCTGTAGAAGGTGCTGGTTTTGTGTTTGCAAAAGGCCCGGATGTTATTGATAAGACATACGCAATAGGTCAAGTTGCAGTGCAATCACCTGGCGGTGGGACAAAGCTTGCGAAGGGTCAAACAGTCACTGTGAACGTGTCTGGTGGAACTGGTCAATTAGCAGTACCCAATGTTGTGATTGGTCAGACAATAGAAGCAGCACAGACATTCCTCACTGCGGAGCCATACAAGTTCGTTGTCACGGTGACACCTGAAATAAGCGCCACTGTTGCAAAGGGCTTTGTTATTCGTACTGATCCAGCACAAGGCACTTTGGTTGACGCTGCATCGCCGATAACAATTTTTATTTCAAGCGGACCAGCACCAGTTGCAATGCCGAAACTTGTTGGCCAGACAGAAATCGCTGCTATTGCGGCTCTGGACAAACTTGGTATTTCAGCCTCTGTTGTATATTTCGATGTTCCAGCAGGAAATGCGAACGTAGGCAAAGTAATTGCTCAAGCCCCGGCCTTTGCCAGCATGGTGGACCCCGGCTCAACAGTTGAGTTGACGGTGGGTCGCGATTCTTCCATCACCACAGTCGCCCCCGCCGGCTGACCCATCCCCCCATTAAGGTTGCATTTTGGTATCAAAGTGATACCATGTCATTATGGCTATGACCTTACGACTCACCGATGAAGAACAAGAAGGCCTCAAGGCCTGCGCGACTGACTTTGGTATCTCCATGCAGGACGCAGCCCGGCAAGCAATTCGTGAATACATCATTCGCGTTGACCATCGCTCCAAAGTTTCCGGAGCCGCAGACCTCATCATGTCGGTTCACGCCGATGCAATTGAGCGTCTGGGTCAATGAAGCCAGAGACAGAATTCCTCAACCTCGAAGACGTTCTAGAACTTTGCCGGAAATTATTGGGCGATCCTCCGCCCGTGCGAGACATCGGGCTTCTCGGCTCTGCTGTTGCCCGGCCACAAACAACTCTTGGTCAACACGATGCATATCCGAGTATCACTGAAAAAGCAGCTGCACTTCTTCAATCACTTGTCATTAATCATGCACTCGTTGACGGCAACAAGCGACTTGGTTGGTTGGCTACCGCTGTTTTCTTAGAGATCAATGATTTCAGTGTTGCTCATGTGTCCAACAATGACGTGTACGAGTTGGTTATGCATATCGCATCAAATAACCCACCATTAAGCGATATTGCTGAACGCCTACGCACAATGACTGGCGAAGTTGATTTCGTGACACGCGCACAACAACTTGTCGAACAAAACAACGAAATTCTTGACGCACTCGGCGACGATTAGTTAACCGCAGCGGCGAAGGAAGTTGCGCAAGAGGTCATGGCCTGATGCAGTCAAAATGCTTTCGGGGTGAAACTGCACACCTTCAACATCGAAATCGCGATGACGAACGCCCATCACAATGCCGTCTGCACTTTGTGCGGTCACTAACAGATGTTCTGGCATTGTTGCTGCGTCAATAACAAGTGAGTGATAACGCGTTGCTTCAAGTGGCGATGGCACGCCTTCAAATACGCCGGTGTTGTTGTGTGTGATGAACGAAGTTTTTCCGTGCATCAGTTCTGGTGCGCGCACTACGTTGCCGCCATACACATGACCTATTGCTTGATGACCTAAACACACACCGAACACAGGCACTGAACCTGCGAATGCAGAAATAGCGTCGCAGATGATTCCGGCGTCTTCGGGGCGGCCAGGGCCAGGTGACAACAACACACCGTCTGGTTCAAGAGCAATGGCTTCGGCTACCGAGATCTGGTCGTTACGGACAACGACAGGGTCGGCACCAAGCTCGCCCAGATATTGGACGATGTTGTAGACGAAGCTGTCGTAGCTATCAATCACCAGTATTCGTGCCATCCCATAAGCCTGCCGTAGAAAGAGCGGTTTTGTGAAACGAATTGTGCGTGCGTGACTGCAGGCGTTCGCGTTCTACACTTGCGACGTGGCAACTAAGAAGAAAAAAGGCGGACGCGTAACCCCGAAAGGCGGAAACAAGCCCGAGCACCATTTCGGTCATAATGACTCCTCGGTCAATGCAAGCAGCCGATACACCCCACCTGTTCCGATGTATGAAAAGCACAGTGCGCCTTGGGTGCCCGTGTTGATGTTCGTCCTTTTGGGCCTTGGCGCTCTCGTGATCTTGTTCTATTACTTGGGTTTTGTGCCCGGTGGGCGTAGCACTTGGTACCTGGCAGCGGGTCTTTCCTCACTACTTGGTGGTTTGTACACAGCCACGAAGTACCACTGATACTGGGCGGTAGTGCCCACAGGGCACAGCCCTAGCACAGTTACAACCGTGTAGTTTTCCCGTGCTTATCCACAGATTGTGGACAAGATTCCATCTGTGACGCAACTGCACACAGGCGGAGTTAGTTCTGCCTTAGGCTCGGGTCTTATGAGAATTCTTCCAGCTAGAGCCAATAATGGGTCCAGACTTCTCGGAATTGGGCTTTTGATGGCCCTCGCCTTTGCGGGTTTCGGTGCACAACCCGCAAGTGCTCACAATGCTCTTGCCACCAGTGTTCCCGCCGCCGGCGCCGTGTTGACAGAGGTTCCTGCTGCTTGGACTTTGACCTTCACCAAGGATGTTCCACTTGCCAGCGCCTCAGCAGAATTAGTTGCCGCGAGTGGGGTGAGAACTGCGTTGCCCGCACCTACATATGGTGTCAGCAAAAAGGAAATCTTGTTCGCGTTGCCGCCAGACCTGAATGGTGCAACGACTGGGCGGTGGCGCCTGGTAGGCGCTGATGGTCATGTGATCACTGAGCGTGTCAGTTTTACGGTGAATGTTGCGAGCGCTACGCCAAGTGTGGATCCCGTCACGACAACAACAGTATTGGGTGTCCCTGCAACGGGTAATCCGGAAATCTCTGACGTTGTAATGCCAGCAGAAGTTATGACCGATGACGCGGTGACATCAGAGCCTGTGCGGTGGGGCCTACGTGCGTTTGGGTATGCAGCGTTGCTACTTGTGGGCGGTCTGTTGTTCACAGAATTGTTTGTTGCCCAAAGGGTTCTTGGTGCGTCGCGAGCACGAGAGACATTGCTCACTTCTAGTGCGGTTTTGACTGCAGTGTCACTGGCACAAACATTGATCTTTCTGGATGACTCGCGTGACTTTGGTGTGGTGTCATCTGTCTTTCACATACTGGAAGCGTTCGATACAACAGCGGGCTCGATGTATTTTGTCCGCTTCCTTTCAGCCGCCGTGTTGTTAGCGGGAATTGTGCGCGGGCGTAGCACCGCATCACCTGTTTTGATTGCACCACCAATGATGGCTTTGGGAGTTGCGTACCTCGTGTCACTTGCCTACACAAGCCATTCACGATCGATGGCTTGGCCAGTATTAGGAGTGCCAGCAGATGTCATTCATACTGCGGCTGCAGCAGCGTGGCTTGGTGGACTTTTTGTGTTTGTTCTCTTTGTCATTCCGTCATTGCAGCCAGCGCAAAGCTTCGAGGCTTTTCGAAAGTACGGCGACGTGGCTAAATATGCAGTGATTGCAATGGTGGCGACTGGCGTCATTCAGACACTCCGTTTGCACGGCAGCATCATTACATTGTTTACACAAAATCACGGGCGCTGGTTGCTACTCAAACTTGTACTGGTGGCACTGATGCTGAAGATTGGCGACATCAACCGCCG
>Ga0315905_10006768_pt1 | contig 11650 bp, 11 predicted proteins | sample LakEriMetagenome_5_FD_203522 | JGI IMG/M metagenome (GOLD analysis project Ga0315905, IMG submission 203522) | Freshwater fungal communities from buoy surface, Lake Erie, Ohio, United States - Buoy 4 MA121 | ecosystem: Environmental > Aquatic > Freshwater > Lake | place: USA: Lake Erie, Ohio...
ACCCTTGAATCTCTGCTTAAGTTCCGGGGGGGTGCCGGAAACGATCACTGTGAAGTTTGCGATCAAGGCACGGGAAGCGGACCCCTGATCATCTGCGACCAATGTGAGTGCACATACCACCAACACGGCAACTATAAGCGCCCGTGCGCACGCCACGCAGCTCTGGTGCTGGCTGACGGGTGCGCGTCTTGTCAGGCACACGTATGTTGATCTTCGAGGACGGTTGTTGAGTCGCGTCAGCGTGTTTTGCACCGTGCATGTCGCTGCCCCTCTGTTTTTTGTGATCCCTCGCCGTGCGGGCGTCCTGCATCTTCATGCTAGCCATGTCGGGGACGGGTGCCGCCGCGGCGACAGTCACCAACAGCGTGTTGGAGGTGGACAAGATGGCGGAGGTGGACTTTGGGATGATTTCGGGGACACGAGTCGGCGCAGTCAGCGTGGGCACGACGTCTGACGGCAGGGTGTGGTTTACGGCGCAAGAATCTTTGCAGTTTGGCCTGCGGGATGCATGGGCAAGGCAAAAGCTCGCAGAGATGGTCAAAGCAGACGGTGTGACGTGACAAGTCCGTCATACTGGGTGGTTTGGTAGTTGGGCCTAAACCCTTTGGTACAAAGGGTCTTTAAGGGTCTTTTCGACCGTAATAAAACCAGTTTCGTTTCCCTTTTCATGTCTGTCGTTGTTCACCGCATCGTCGTCCCGTGCGAGAGGATGGCTCAGGTTTCGTCTCCGCACACAGCGCGCACAGCGCGCGAGCCTCCTCCTAGACCCCCGACATCAGGGCGAAACCCCCTACCGTCATCAGGGCGGACCCCCGCCCTCGGGCGCGTGCCCGTTAGTAATCCCACACGTACACATTTTTGTGTTACCAAAAAGCCATGAAGCGACGACACTTGACACCGATAACTGCGGTGATGGCCCTGGTGGCGGAGAACAGCCCCTCACCCAGCGCTTGCAGCGCACCAGCAAGAAGAGACAAAGAGGTCAACAGACAGACGAGGAGGATGAGGGGGGTATGCTTCCGACAAATCAGACACAGCAGCTCGCGGACGGGGGCGTTTCGGCCCCCGCCGTCAACGTCTTACACAATTTGTCGTTTGGAGCCCCGGGCCAGCATTGGTTGCCCAAGCTCGACAGCGGTTCGAGTGGGCCCAAGCTGTCGCTCAAGCATCGTCGCCCAGCTCAAGCAGCGTCGCCCAAGGGTCAAACAGCCTTTGGCAATCCAGAAGACGCAGGCGAGTATCCTGTTAACAAGAACGGTCGACTCCCTCGAGCTATTCAACTGCAGGAGGTGGAGGTGGAGCAAGGGGAGGCGTGGCAGGAGCAGGAAGAGCAGTGGCACGACAGCATCACGCTACGCCACCACACCCAGTACGACGACTTGGTCTGGTGTGACTTCCCCGAGACGCTGCCCCCCCACCTAGCCGACGCACCGACCACGCGCATGGTAATCAACAGCCAGCTGCCGGACCAGGGCAAGTCACAGCACCCCCAATCCGCTCGCTATTCCAGATGTGGTGAGTGCCAGAGTGCGAACATCAAACTGTCTGACCACTTGCTTTGATCGGCTACGTGCGCTGAAACAAACCCTCGACCCCCATGACGGTCTTGCTCTGTCTCGCTCCACAGGTTCCGAGGAGTCGGAGAAGGAGTCGCGGCAGCAGGAGGAGGGAGAGGAGGGGCACGACAGCACCCACAACGATTTGCTCTGGAGTTCATTCCCCGCCGCGCTCCCCTTCCACCCACCGGAGGCCGATACCACGCGATGTCCACCAACGTCTAAGGTGGCCAACGACTCATACCATGAGGCCGCGTCCACCGACGAGTCTACGGGTGCTCTGACGGTCAAGCCGAGTGCTGGGGGCAAGGAGAACAAAAGGTTGTCGCTGGTTTTCCTTGCTGTGTTTGTCTTGGCAGGCTTGGCAGAAATGCGGTGGAGGACGCTGATGTTTCGAGCAGTGCTGTTGCGATTGCATAGTCCAGGCAAATGGCGTGTTGCACTTATTTGCTTGACAGACCAGCACCAAATGCGTGGGGCCCTGTTGCTGCCGCCAACACCTGCATCAAAAAGAAATGATGCGAAGGCCCGCCGCGACGCGACTGGGCTCTTTGCGTGGTCGACAGTTATTGCACCGCAAAATGCGGCATTGCGCACAAGTGTGACCCGAGAACGTCCGAGCCCACATTCTCATACAAGCACGCACACATCATACACACAACCACGTGGCTTCGGCTGACGTATTCACTGCGGTATAGATGTTACTGAATCGTATACCTATACACAACACTCTTCTTCTAGTCCCACCATTCCATTTCCACCACACCGTTCACTTATAACTTTACGCATGCATCCACACACATGTCAAGCACAAATTCACTTCGTTTGATCGCGCTACTGATTCTACTTGCATCATGTACTTCTGCGCTCACGCCTGCGGAAAGTGCTTACTAAATTGGGTACCAGTAAAAACTTATATTTCGCAGTTTAGTTTATATTGTATTGTACTGGTTTAGTTTAGTGTAATGTTACTACTGTAGGCGGGGCGAGGCTGCAGTGCGAGTCCCAGCAGCGCGCGAGTAAAGCTGATGTCGCAAGCGCATGCTTAAGACCACGAGATTCATTTCTAGCGCCTGCAGCAAACGCTTACGAGATTCACTCCGAATATGGCTGTTTGGTATATCAACATTCTTTTGGTATACATTCAGCATTCTTGCTCATGAGCATGCAACACTCTCTCCTAGCAGTGTTGATTGCACATCCTTGATTATATTTATTTTGCAAGATTCACTCCTCAGCATTCAGCATTCTTGCCCAAATTTTGGGCCCCATCGAACTCCTCGGGGCGGCGGTACTTGAGGCGCATCCTCTCATTGTCCATGGGCTTGTCGACCTCGCCGCCGCCCGGGAAAGACGGCGTGGGTAGCCACTGCATCATCTTCAACGGCGCCCCCTTCTCCCACGCTGGCATCCACGGGTACCACATGACAAGGCCGTTCTTGACTGCACCGCGCCGCGCGCCCTATATAATACACACACACACACAACACACACACATACACACACACACACACACACACACACACACACACACATTCTTTAATATATGTGTGTGTATGTGTGTGTGTGTGTGTGTGGTGTGTGTGTGTGTATACATACCTCGGCAACAGAAGGGTACGCCTTGCTGCCGGCCGGGTGTTTCTTAAGGTAACGGGCACACCCCTGGACATCGTACTGCATGCCGCCCGAGAAGTCGCGCTGGTAGGAGGTCTGGTTGAGTTTGTAGCTCTGCCCCGCGCCCTTGGAAATCTGCTTTCTGTCGCACGTCCACTCGCCGGCCTCGGGCGCGTGCCCGTTAGTCCATTGCATGTTGCAGTCGCCGCGATGCTGCAGGTCTGTGTGTGTGTGTGTGTAGAGAGAGAGAGAGAGAGAGAGAGAGAGAGAATATACAGAATGTGTGTGTGTGTGTGTGTGTGTGTGTGTGTGTGTGTGTGTGTGTGTGTGCATATACATATATACCGACGCGCAGCTGCTTGCCGTGGAGCTCACAGCGGCGGCCCTTGCAGTAGTTGACGATGCGCTGCGCCAGCGACTTGTCGCGGGTGCACATGACGCAGAAGTTGGCGCCCGGCTTGCGCTCCATCCAGTACAGCCCGTTGTCCTCCGCCGTGCTGGGATCGCAGAGCACGTACTCCTTCATGAGCAACCCTATGCGCTCCTTGATCTCATCCAGTCCAGCCTTTTGAGACAAATTGCCGATGTACACTCGCTGCACGCAGGGGGTGGGCCTGCTGACGTAGCTGCTCCCCGCGAGCTGTCCGGCCTTAGCGCCACGGCCCTGGTGGAATGCACCCCACACGTCATCGACGCGCGCATCAACGTCCATGGCCGTGCGGTGCTGCGTGTGTCCGGGGCGGGGGCTGCCCATGTCTCCCCACGGGTCGGGAGCCCCCTCCTTGTGCCGCCGCTTCATTTCCGCAATGCGCTCCGTGCGCGCCCCCATGGCCAACTCGCCGTGGTGTGCCGCACGGTCAAAGTACTGCTGCACGTGGTAGGCCTGCGCGACGTTCATGGCCGGGACAGTGGCCGGGCGCGGCTCGTCGGCCTTGCGGCGCTGCAGCTCGCGCATCTCGCGCAGGTTGGCCTGGTGCTGATCACCAACGCGGTCGCACCGGCCTACGCCATCAGGGGTCGGCTCCTTGGCCTGCTTGCCCCCCCCCGCACGCGCCCGCTGCACCGCGCCAGCCAGCCCGGCGGCCGGCGTCCTGTTGACATACTTCTCGGGCGGCGGCTTCCACACGCCCTTGCAGTTCGCAGGATCGGCATTGTGCACGGCCGCCTCGCGCGCCCACGCGTGCCGCACGCGCCCGTGTACGTCGCGCTTCACGAGCTCCGACTGCTTCTCGAAGAAGGGCGCTCGCCGGCCCATCTCCGGAGGGGCGGCCGTTGTCCATGTAAAATAGGTCCGTGACGTGGACAGGGAAGCAATCTGTCGACGACTTGCAGGAAGCGTTGTTAGGCCACGGAAAAATAGGGGAGCGAAAGAGACATCTCTCTCGCAGCCATTCTGAACATGGATTCTGCGCTCGTGATTAACGCACTAGGCGCATTGGGCACCGTTCTCAGCAACTGCCTGGGGTTCGCAAACCTCCCAGCCATGCTGGAGGTGCGGACTAAGGGCGACCTGGGCGACGTGAACTCGCTGGTCTTTCCGTTCTTGTGCGCCAACGCAGCGGCTTGGTGCATGTACGCTGCCACCAAAAAGGTTGTGAGTGTCTGCGACTCATACTCATACTAGGTTCGTGCTCTCCCATTAGATAGGACACTTGCACAGGGATTTCCCCAACTATCCCCTTGTGCTCCTGCCCCGGCGAAGCTATGCACTTAGCAACCCACTTACCGCGCGCAGCACGCCGCTGCTCTGCTTTGCGCGTTTCTGCGAGAGAACGCGTGGTGCTCATCAATCAGGGCCATAGCAAAATTTGGCGGTTTTGCGCGGGTAATCGAGTTTGCCGCATTTTGCCGGGTCAAGCTGGGGGGGTGGGTTTGGCCCAGGAGCGGGCCCACAACCTTCATTTGTGCGCGCCATCTTGCCCACGCCTGATCTGGAACCCATATTGGCTACAAAATGCACCATACAACATCCCGAGAAGGGGTGCTGTGGAGTCGACAAATCGCCCAAAACGCGCACACGTGCACACGCGCACGCGGTACACGCTGCGTGCCATTCGACACCCGAAGCGGTTGACAGATGAGGGCAATTGGTCGACAATTGGTATACTGATGTTTGCGGCGAAGACGCAGGGCAAACGATGGCCGGCTTCGGCCCGGTATCGACAACATTACATGCTAACTGTCTGGTGGTGATTGGTAGGACATCTACATGTTCGGTGGCAATATCTTGGGCTCACTCCTGGGTCTGTTTTATACCATGACTGCGCTCAGGCTTCTCAAGTGTCAACCGGTACAGCATTTGCTTCCATTTTACTGATCACGTGAATAGCGCTCTGGGTCTGGGCTTCATGACAAGAGAACCTTCCAAGTTCGTTACGCGGGGGCTCTTTCCCCAGCGTCTCCAGATCCCCGGATTGAGTGCGATTGTTGGTGGCAGGAACGGCTGCGAGTTGAGGCGCTCCTCATCATTTTGTTCTTTTTTTTGGCGCTCGGGGGATTCGCCACTCGTATGCTGGATGACGAGACCCCCATTCAATGCTTGGCGTGAGTTTGCGTGTTCTGAGCTCGTTGAGCATCTGTCCAATAGCCTCGCTGAGAGTCTCAATTTTTTTTATAAAAAAAATTCATAGAGAAGTAGATGTGTGAAAGCCACTGACACTCGCCACTGTCTACTGCGACAGATTAGGATTGGTGTTCTTCCTCTTCTCCGCTCCCCTGTCAACACTTCTGCTGGTGAGTGCCCGCTGTGGTATGATGCCCCTCTATAAGCGTGCCGCTGCTGCCAGACTGTGCCAGCTCAAGTGTGTGATGGGGGGGTGTTGCACTTGCGCGCACACAGGTGCTGCGGTCGAAGAATTCAGCTTCCATCAGTAGGCCCTTTTGTGTGAGTGCACCCTTCCCGCCCTTTTGCCTTCTGCCTTTGCCTGTTTTCATCCGCGCACTTTCAGTTCCGTTCACCTGCAGTGACAATTTCGAGCCTCGCAGATAGTGCAGATGGGCAATTGCTTTATATGGTTGATATATGGAAGATTGGTGGACGACAATGTCATCGCTGTGCCAAACATGTTCGGACTGGCAACTGCGATCGTCCAGGTCCATGACAGCTCTTTCCGAACCCCCTCAACAGTCTCATCTCTCCCATTAGGCCCTAGTGACGCCAGAGAAGTAGCGGATCCCTGTCAAGCACCATCTCTTATCCCTAAACCACGAACCCAGAGCCCTATGCGTAATCCATGTTTGCATGTTTGCATAATCACCGAGCCACTTTGTTCCTGCCTTACGAGGTTGCGTTTATGTTTGTGTATCGCGCGTGCGCTCTTGCTCTTGGAATCTAAATGAGAGGAGAGTCCCGGGACAAAGAGGGACAGTCAGGGATGAGGGAGGGAGGTAGCGAGACAGGTCGGTGCCGTACACTGCACTTATCACTGGCTTTGTACCGTGACGGCCACATCTAGGCCATCGCCATTGTAAGGTTCCCGGCAACGGCCTCGGACTTGCAGCAGCATGCATCGATACAGCAGCCTATCGAAGAAAGTATATCGATCGAAGAGGTGTCGGACCGCTTCAACCGAAAACCGACATATCAAACTCTCGCAGTGCGCAAAACCGACATATCAAACTCTCTCAGTGTGCACCGCATTTTATTGCGTGCGCGCATGTGCCCTTTTTCCTTCTTTTGAGCTCCCTTTTGCTGGGTTGAGCCTGTCTTGTCTGTCATAGACGATCTCCGGGTCTTACATTCCATCGTCTCCAGGAGCTCAGCACGGGGCTCGACACGGACCATTCGAAGGAGAGAGACGGACAAGACACGCTGGGGCACAGCCCTCTGATCGTGTCTACACGGGCGGGCGAGTCATTCGCGGAATACTACGCGCGGCGGCAGGCTGCGGAGGCGGGCTCGGGCGCATCGCTAATGGAGCCCATGTGCAACTCGAGCTTGGAACAAAGATGACAACGGGAGGGGTAGAATGGACCTGAGCGTGAGATGGCATGGGTCGAAGGTAGCGAACATAATATAGCGGGGGGGAGAGGGCAGCGAAGGGCACGGCCACATGCAGCAAAGGGGTTCTCTAGAACGTCGCGCAGGTGACAAGGGCGTTAGGCCAGTATTCATTGCTAAGAGAGAGAGAGAGAGAGAGAGAGAAGTTTATTGACAATCAATAGATGACTGAAGGTCGGTAAGTACAACGCCTCTTGCGGGTGACACCGCCCCTGGGCGCTCGTGGCCCAGCATAGGCGGCGAGTACTATACCCCCACTCTCCGTTTGGTCTTGTCGCACGCCTTTCGGCAACACACAAGGGGGCCCAGGCCGTTTCCGGTCCGCCCCAATTACCGACCCGCTCTCTCGAGGTTTCGGGATCCCAAACCGATCCCCTGACCCCCTGGTACAACGGGCGGGCCGGGATCATCCCTTTCCGATATTCGCCGGATCTCCTTGGAGGGAAAGGGAGGTCGCACGTAGGATGATGTGACAGATGAGACACGGGTGACATGATCAAAAAAATACGGGCATCGAACCCCACCCGGCCCGTGTGTGTTGTCCCCAGGGCGGAAAGTCTGCGTCACAACATCACCCTCCCCTCTCGGTGTGACGCGCACTTCCCAGAGCAGGGGCCTGGCATCGATAAAAGGCTACTATAGCGAGAGCCAGAAGGGAGGAGAGATTGCAGGGACCGCTCAGGGTACAGTAGAAGGTATGCTCAGAGCAAGATACAAGCTTGCGTGAACCGAATCCGTGTGCTCACCGCGTATTCAGGGATAGTGTCAAATTTGGGGCTTGTGGTTGTTCCTTGTTGATGGGTCAGAGAGGGTCAAGGCAGAACGACGGTGCCGAACCAGATCGTATTGTATGGGATGCACGGGAAGAAAGTCACGACTAAAGCTTTTAATGGGTGCTGTAACTGCCTAAAGAATAATAATTTTGTCGCTACACGCGATCATCATCATGAGCGAGGTGTCTCAATCCTTTTCACGTTATTTTCGATGGTGTTTTGACATGACTGTTGTCGTCCGATTTGAAAGCGTTATCGGAGGTGAAACCGTAACACATGCTGCAGGCTCGTTGGCATCGCACTCGCAAGGAGGCTTCAGCGCGTCAACACACATGCGCACAAGCCCCTTGAAGCAGCAATTCACATTTCCCCAATTTTTCTCATCGTCTTCGCCAAACCATAGGCCCAGCTTCTCTGCGAGCTCCCTGTTGCCATTCTGGCACCCGGGTCCGCCAGCAATCTCGCAACGAGCATCATAGCAACCCGGCATTCTCCTGTCAATGCGTCTCTTGGCTTCAAGGGGTCGTACATCAGCATGGCCCCCCAAGTTCGCGCAGGACAGATCTGGTCCAATGTAGACGCCAGCACCTGATTTGAGGAGAATGCATGTCAGTGCAGATCTGCAATATAGCGGTTGCCTGTTCAGAGGTCAAAACGATCTTGCAAAATGATATGACTTTGAGAGTTAAAGATATGTATGTCTAGCGTCTCGAGCGTACCGGATGCCGCCACCGCTGCCGCCGCTATAGACGCTTGCGCCTCGCTCTTCCACTCCTTCTCCTTGATCAACTCCTGCTGTGTCTCCTCTTTCCACATCTCGGCCTTCTTGTCGGCCTCATCCGCCTTTGTCTTTGCCAGATCCACATCCTTCTTTAGCACCTCCTGCTCTTGCCACTGCGCAGCATCGTTCCCTTTGAAATTTTCCAAGTCCTTCCACTTAACAGCTTCTTCTGCGGCCATCCTAGCTTCCTCCGCCTTCGCCTTAGCTGTTTCATCTAATGCAATCTGGGCGTCCCTCTCTGCTGCCTGATACTTTTCAGCAATCTCTCGCTCCCACTTCGCGTCCTGCTCCTTCAAGAGTTCATCCTGATGCTTCTTCCACGCTTCAACTTCTTGCCACGCAACGCTTTCCTTCTGCATCTGTGCCGCAGCCTTCTCCTCAGCAGCCCTCCATTTACCATCCTGCTCGTCCCGCGCTTTTGCCTCGTCTGCCTTCCGTTGACGATCCGCTTCAGCTTGCTTCTTCGCCAAGTCCTCCTCAAACTTACTCTGCGCAGACTCTTCTTTCGTCTCCCTCTCGTCCAATTTTTTGCGCGCCTCCTGCTCTTCTGCCCACATGGCATCTTGCTGTTTTTCCCACTCGTCGAGTTCGAGCCACTTTCTCGTCATTTCCTTTTGTACGTCTTGCCTTGCCTTAATGTCGGACGCCTCCCGATGTGATTGTTGCTCTTGCTCTTGTTTTTTCGCTGCATCTGCCTGCACCCATTTCTTATCTTGTTGCTCATGCCAGCTCTCAAGGTCCTGCACAGCATTTCCGATTGCCGCCCGTGCAGTAGCCTCCTCTGTCATGCTCTGAGCTTCCTTCTCTTGCATTCGGTCCAGCCGGTCGTCCAATCTGGCCCATTTTTCAGATGCTTCCTTCAGGTGAGATTGGTCTTCTCGACGAGTCGAGAAGACTTCTCGACTTATTCTTGCTTGCTCAATCTCTGCCTGAGTTTCTGCTGCCTCGACACTTGCCAACCGTTGCGCCTCTTCCGTTTTCCAATCGTCGAATTTCTTGGCTTCAACCTTCTGCTCCTTCTCCCACCAGGCTTTTTCGTCTTGCAGGGCCTTTGCTGCCTGAGCTTGGCTCTCTGCCTGCTGGGATGCCGCTTGCGCCTTGGAATGCGCACCCTCTACCTCGACAGCAGACAGTCTTTTCTCGGTTTGAGATTCCCACTTGTCCAAAATTGCTAAGTTCTTGGCGGCCTCGGCATCTTGCTGTTCCTTTTCTGTTGTTCTCGCCACCTGTATGTCTTTTAGCTGAGCCTCGATCCTGTCCTCCGATGCCAATCTCTTCTGCTCCAACTCGATAATCGTCTTGGCCACCTCTTGGGATGCTTTCTTGTTGGCTGCCTCTTGCTTTTGCCACGTTTCCTACAATCGCCAAGTGTGTGCGTGAGTGTGTGCATACATTTACATGTATTCGAAGATGCACATGCGAGCCATGCAGACAAGATATAGTGGGGCTGAGACGACCAGGAGCTACACACATGCGCCTTACTCACGCGCATGTACAACCTTCCCCATACTCACACATACTCTACTCTCTCACACATACCTCTTCTTTCTTCCTCCAGTCCTCTAACTCATGCCATTTGCCGTTTACATCGTCTCTCCATTGCTCCTCTGCTTTCTCTCTTGCGTCCTCATCAGCTTTTGCCTGCAGAAGTTCCTCCCCGAAAAGTTCAAGCCATTTAGAACGCATATACGCACAACATTTTGAAGCATTTGGCTCCGCGCATATGTGTGTGTGTGTGTGTGTGTGTATGCACACAAACTTTTGAACACGAAAAGTGTGATTCTACCGCAGCATCGGCAACGGCAGCTTTGCTCGCTGTCTTTTCAGCTTCCGTCTTCGCTTTTTCCAGGTCTTTCTTGTATTTGTCCATCTCCCGCCATTTGGAGCCCTCTTCCGCCTTCCACGCCTCCTCTTGCTTCCACCTATTGTCTTGCTGTGCTTGTTTCCTCGCCTCCTCATCAGCGTTTGCCTACGTGTCATCACAACAAGCGCACATGTACTCCAATCAATAACGAATTGTGAATCAACACAGTACGCGTACACACACACACACGCACCGCGTACACACACTCGCACACACAGTGTGCGCGCACTCGAAGCAGGATACAAGTGGGGAAAAATGCCAGATTTTCTACTTGCAGGAGTGCGTGTAAACGCATGTCCACATGCGAGAAAGTAAGTGCGCGCGCAAATTGTTGCGCATGCGTGTGGATGCGTGCGTTCTTCGGCGTAAGGCACACATGTGAAGATTCGAAACTTGCTCCGTTCAAGCTATTTCTCGTGGTAAAAGTTCAAAATATGTCACGTTTGGGAAGAAGCTGACCTGAGCCTTGGCAGCAGCCTCCTTCTGCGCTGCCTCCAGTTCTTTGTCTCTGGCCGCCGCCTCTGCCTGCCTCCACTTTTCCATCTCCTGCCACTTGTCACCCTCTTTGACCTTCCACTTTTCCTCTTCACGCCACCTGGCGTCTTCCTCCGCCGCCTGCCAGCAACAAAGTCAAGAGGGAAAACCATTGCACAACACGAGAAAAGATACGCTAGATCCATGAGATATCGATACAGTACAACGGATCGTGAGCGGCAAAGGACAGAGTGAGTGCGACTCAGATGGATGTACCTTCTTAGCAGCTGCGTCTTGCGCTGCCTTCCACTCGGCCTCCTTTGCTGTCATTCTCTTATTCTCCTTCTCCGATCGTGCTATCGCCTCGTCCTGCCGACTCTTCTCTTGGGCTTCCGCCTTCGTCTCTTCCTCGCTTTTCCACCTCTCCAACTCCCCTACAGTGGCCTCCAGCTTCTCCTCCTTGCTGGCCTGGTCCCGCTGGCCTTTCTCCCGAGCTTCGTCCGCCGCCTTTCGGGCCTTCTCCGCCTCGTCCCACTTCTTCTCCTGCTCCTTCTCCCTTCGGTCCATGTCCCCAACCCTGGCCTCCAG
>Ga0315905_10006769_pt1 | contig 11649 bp, 8 predicted proteins | sample LakEriMetagenome_5_FD_203522 | JGI IMG/M metagenome (GOLD analysis project Ga0315905, IMG submission 203522) | Freshwater fungal communities from buoy surface, Lake Erie, Ohio, United States - Buoy 4 MA121 | ecosystem: Environmental > Aquatic > Freshwater > Lake | place: USA: Lake Erie, Ohio...
CCCCTGCGCCTGGCTCTCTCCATACCAAAGTCACAATATACTGACTGCTGAGAATTTTGGAACAGAATGTGGTCGTTCTTCATGATACTGCCCATGTCATATGAGCTCTGGGCAGGAGGCTTTCGGTGCGTTGCTCGTATTTCGCATGCACCTACGTGCCTCACTATACACCTGAGTGTGTTACTATTCAATTAAGATATGCCAGTACATACTGATGATAATATGAACGGAGAACTAACTCGACCAGTTCCAATCTGTTGCTGGTGGCTCTGTCCCGTTACCTTTGTACTAGCGAGTATCGAGCCCAGACAGGTTCAAGGTACATAGCAGATGCAAAATTTTGTTTCTATAAGAACAATAAAAGGATCATCATCATCGGGTCGCTCTGCCGTTACTTTTGTACTTTGTAGCTTTAATTCCTAGTAACGCCTATTTCTGTTCAGTATCGCGCTGGGCAGCCCTGGACACTGGCTAAAGTGGGTGGACATTGCCACAGACGTCTTGTTCGTGCTTGATGGCCTCGTGATGATCAACACAGGCGTGAGACTCAACTCTGAGTCCGGGGAACTAGGTGCAAATTCATTTATTATTTTCATGATTATTTTTCTGTTTTATTATTTTCATGATTATTTTTCTGTCATTTATCTTATCACGTCATTTTTATTGACTCAAGTCCAAGGTCGGAAAGCTAGGGTGCAAATTCATCTGTCAACCATTCTAAAAAAAAAAAAGTCAGTGACCTAGTTTATTTACCCTATCAAGTCGCTGTCTATAAAAGTCGCTTTTTGCTGACGTTCGAGAATTCTTGCCTCCTGCTCGCCACTAGTGCTCGCTGATGATATCACCAGTTTTCAAAAGTCAGTGCCCTGGCATATTTACTGTGCAAGCCCGACCGGTATATTTACTGAGCAAGGTCACTTTTGACTGATCCTTTCAAGAATTTGTTTTTTTTTGGTCACCAGCTCGCACGGACTATATCATCATCCGAAACCGCGCCGCCATTGCGAAACGCTACTTGACCTCTGTCTTCCCCCTGTTTTTTTTTAAAAAAAATTGGTCACCAGCTCGCACGGACGATATCATCATCCGAAGCCGCGCCGTCATTGCCAAACGCTACTTGACCTCTGTCTTCCCCCTGATGATGATTCCTTCTATTCTGTACTGGGCCGCCACGCTCACTCTCATCAATAGGCAAATAATTCTGTCATTTTAAAGTGACCATATTGTTGTGTAGTAAATATATTAGAGCACTGACTTTTGTATAAAGATATAGTTGTATAGTAAATATGTTAGGGCACCGACGTTTGTATGAAGGGACCATTTGACTTTGTATACAGAGACCATTTTGTAAAACAGTGACCATTTAGTAAATACATTGTATAAAGTGACCATATAGTAAATATCAGGGCACTGACGCTTGAAAATTGTGTATGATCCCTCTATTCTGCACTGGGCCGTCTTGCTAATCCTCACCATGATCACATCAAAATATAGGGCCGGCTCGCATCCCAGCGACGGCGCAAGCCTGCAGGTAGAGTTATGCATATGGTCGCAGTGTGTGCATAGGTATACGCATGTATGTATGTGTGTGTGTATATGAATATTACACACACACACACACACACACACACACACACACACACAAACCCCCCCACACACAAACACACGCGCGTACACACACACGCACATACACACATACAGGTAGAGTTGTGGATCTGGTGGTTGTCTAGCGTCCCTCGGGTTGCAAGCCGCACCCTGCGCATGTCAAGGTACTTCTCGTCCATGAACCTCAACCTTAACGTCAAGGTCTCTCTTTCTCTCTCTCTCTACATACATGCATACATACATACAGAATACATACATACACACACACGCACACACACACACACACACATACACACATACACATACACACACACACACAGGTCTCGAGCCTGCAGGCTCTCAAGTTAATGCTCCTCGTCTTCATGTCGGCGCACTGGATAGGATGCCTCTACTTTGGTGTCGCACGCTTGCAGCCCGAGGGCGCCCTGACCTGGATGGATTCAATTTACACGTACTTTCCTTCATTCAAGCCGGACTCGCCCTTCGATGGCGCCCCGACGCTTGAAACGTACATTTTCTGCCTGTTCAAAGGCATGGACGGGCTTGTGTCACTGGGGTTCGTGCCCACTGTACCGACGAACACTATGGAGATGCTCCTGGGGACGACCGTGCAGTTCATGTCTATCTTTGTCACGGCGATCATCCTTGGGACTCTCTTCCAGTACCTTCTGGCGAAGAAGGATCCGCTCAAAGAGGCTTACAACAAGCGGATGGAGAACTTGGAGCGCTTCATGACAGAGAGGCGACTGCCAAACGTCACGCGCAAGCGGCTGAAGAACTACTTTCAGTTCCAGTACCACAAAGCGCGGGGCCACAGCAGTCTTTCTGGCGGGCTCAACCTGCCTCCGGCTCTTTATGTCAAGGTAGCCAACGCACGCTATCGCCCCACGCTCGTCAAGTGCTGTGTCTCGGGGCAGGGTCGCATTTGCGGCGCGCTGTTTGGGTGCAGCGATCAGTTTCTCGATTCTATGGTAACCAAGCTCCGAGCCGTCTTCCTCGTGCCGGGGGATCAGTTTATGAGAGCATCAGACATGGTTTTGGAGCTTTGCTTTGTCATCAGAGGACATGCCGAGGTCATGGATGGGGAAACAGTCAAAAGCGTAATCCGCTCAGACGTTGACCAGCCCTCCATCGTTGGTGAAGTGAGCTTCTTCCTCGGGGTGCAGCAGCAGTACGCCGTGCGCGCTCCCACGTCAAGTGATATCGAACTACTGGTGTTGAGCAAGGAGGCGAGCGTTGTGCTCTTCCGGGACTACCCCGAGCAGCAGGAGATCATCCATTCTAACTTGCTCCGGCAGTTCAACATAGACGAAAAGGGCAATGACCTCGAGACAGACGTGCAGGGGGACGAGGAGGATGCCGACAGAATCAAAATGAGGCAGACAATCAAAGATACCGTCAAACGACGCAACGAACAGGCCTTTAATGCGCTGGTGCGCGCTGGTGTTTCGGGGGATTTCGAGGAGGTTCGGCGGATGCTTCGCAAGGGCGTGGATGTGAATCAAGCCAACTATGATGGTCGCACCGTCTTGCATATGGCGGCTGTGGAAGGCAACTATCGGGTTGTGGAGCTGCTGCTCAACGAAGGCGCCGACAAGAATGCGCATGATCGTTGGGGCAACACTGCCCTGCAGGATTCCATCAACCACCACCAGGGGCCCGTGACTGTGCTCCTGGCTAACTGGGGGGCGACGCTCAACAACGACAACATTGCGGAGCGCTTGTGCAATGCCAGCGCCGCGGGAGACATTGACGCCCTCAAGCTCATGGTCCAGAATGGCGCAAATGTCAATGCCTGCGACTATGACCTCCGCACTGCCCTCCACGTGGGTGCTGCCTCGTCCCAGGGCAAGTGCGTGGAGTATTTGATTCAGAGGCACGCCGACTGTAACGCCGTTGACCGATGGGGTTCGACCCCGCTGCAAGACGCCATCAACGCGGGGGACTCTCCCCTGGCTGAGTATATCATCACCCAAGACGGAAAGATGAACCCTGCATTCACCACAGCGTGTATTGTTAATGCAGGCGGTGACGGAAACGTTTGGATGCTCAAGCTCCTCATAAGGTGCGGAACGTCCCCCGACACGTCCGACTATGACTATCGCACTCCTCTACACCTCGCTGCGTCTCAGGCCAGGCTGCTCGCCGTCTCATATTTGCTCGGGGTCAGGTAGTACCAATACGTGCCAACGTGTGCATCCTTGTATGGTTTGTTTGAGAGTATTTGTGTGTGTGCGCGCGCTTGTCGCATGCGCGTATGTAACCGTCCATGAACATACCAGCAAAACGTAATGGAACGCACATGGCCATGAGCGCAGGTGATATCTGCGTATATCCACCAATTGTCCAAACTAATCATCTACAACACACCACCAGCGCCAATCCCGGCATCCAGGATCGGTGGGGTAGGATGCCCATGGACGACTGTGTGCTCGGTGGAACAACGCGACACTGGCAGTGTGCAAAACTAATCCAGTGCTGGGGGGGCAAGTTAGGGATGTTTTTAAACAAGCCTGAGGGCACAGCGGCGCTTTCTGAGATAGACGCAGTTGACATCCAGGATGTGAGAAAAGCAATCAAGGGCCTGATCTGCCATGGCTTGGACACCAAGAAGCCGCAGCGCGCTTCCCACCACGATTGTTTGGTTGCCATGGACGCCTCCGTTCAGCTCATGACGACGCTCGATGATACTCGCAGAGTATTTCAGGTGTCTTATCTGCGGTCCCGTGTACACCATCTGCGTACTGGTCACTGCGCAGCGCCAATGAGCAATCCCGCTCCCGAGCGCTACTGTGCGCAATGCTTCATACTATGCCAGCGCGCCTGATCTGGTGCATCTGAAACCCTGCGCCTCCCTTCGAAATTGAGAAATTGTCTAAACACTCCTCGGCTTCACTCCTTTCTTTCATCCTCCGCGCGACTCTCCCCGCTCTCTCACAGATCATGACCAACGTTTTGCAAGATCAGCAGCAAGTTTGCAAAGAGTTTCTGGAGTTGGCGTCTGCGAGTTGTGTCAAAATTGCGTTGTGGGTTGATCAGGTTGAGAACGCACAAGGCGGAGGCATGGTGCAGAAAAAGCAATCTCTCGAGCAAAGGGCGGTGGATTTTGTTGCCTGTTTGAAGTCTGGTCAGAACCCTGAGATCCTAGATAGGTTTTTCGACTACCAACTGGAGCACGAGGCTGCCATTCTGCATCAGGAGCTGGATGAATTGATTAACGTATTCGAAATTGAGAAATTCGCGTCGCGAATCACACGAAGTTATTTAGCCAAGGAGTTCAATCGGTGTCTGATGAGTCTGACCAACGTAGAGGAGATGTGGAGAACTCTCAGCTTGGCCTTCCTCGAGTCTTGTAACTTTTCTCAGCCAATGATCGAAACTGCATTGGCTCCTGATATGCTGGAGAATTGCTTTGAATTCCTTGGCTTGTACATGGAAGATGAGACGATCCGCAAAATTGCAGCAGAGACGCCGAAAACCCTTGGGTCAAAAATACTCCCTGAAAGTATGCTGGCGGGATCGGTTACTTTTCACAGTCTCTTGCTTCGCCAAGATTTGCAGGACATGCCGCAGATTCTTCTTCGCTCGCCCATTTTTTGCGTGCTGCCTTGCAGCTCAATAATGATTCTGTGCCAGTTTGCTCGCACCCTTTCTCTTCGCAAGGGTCAGATTTTCAGACCATCGGCCAGGTGCGCAATCGCAGTGTCAGTGGGCTCCCTGAAAGTAACGTATGCAAGCCGCGAGGTGATCCAGGCCGATTGCTCCACAGTCGTGGGCGAGGCTTGGGCGTTGTTGGACAAGGCAAAGATAACACAAGTGCAAGCGAACACCGTCAGTGTCATTGCTATAATACCGACTGATGCCTTGGCTCTTGCGCTTGAAATGCGACCGTGGGACTTCAGGGCGATGTCCATGGCGTTTGTTAAGCAATGCGGTAACGTAAATCACTCCTCTGATAACCTTAGCGATTTGCCAGACTCCGCAGTCCACACCCAGCCATCGGCTGCAGGAACATGTTTGCAGCGCTTTGAAATCTTGGAAATTCGGTCGCTTTGCGTCTCTAAACAACGCATGGCCCGGACCGAATCATCATCACCACAAGAGGACGTGGTAAGTTCCTTACCCATCCCCACTGCGACTGACAAAAAGTGACAAATGAGACTTTAGCCCTAATCCCGTTCGTCAAAAGGAAGAGTAGAACAGAGTGAGGAGGTAAGCGAGAAAACGACCCGAGTGATGGCAAGAGAGCACGAAAGTGGGAGAGCAACAGAGTGAGAGAAAGAGACAGAGAGAGAGCGACATGGCGAGAGAGCGAGAGAGTAATATTGGTACTCAATGTCGTAACGAGTGTTCCATTCAATGTAACGTGATGATCTTACATGCCATTGCAGTTAACTGTTTCAAGCGAGGAGGAAAGGATTGAGCGAGCAAGACTCAAGAGGCTTGCCGAATGTAAGACTTTGATGCATCACCTTCGCGGCACGTGCGCTGTGACCTGGGCAGAAAGCACAGGAAAAGCAGTGTACCATGCCTTTACAATTTGGAGAATCTACCACGTAAAGAATGGAAATACGATTGCAAGATCGCCGGAGAGTGAGCGTTGCGAGGCCCTTAGGACAGGTTTTGAGGTGATAATGCGTTCGTGGGAAATTGTCGCCGGCGTATCGCACGTGGTCTGCTTCTCTCACCTTGAGTCCTTGCGAGAACACCTGGGGGAGGTTGGCGTATTCTTCTTCGACACTGCATTTCCAGTGTCGAATACAAAAGCTGAGCTGAACTTCAAAGACTTTGTGCTCTGCTGGGTTCGATTCCTAGACCAAGGGGCTGCAGCAGAAACCGACACCCACACCCCTTCGCTGGACGTAAACATGAGCGAACACGCTGGGCCTGGTCAAGAAGGTATCAGCGCGCACACGCCTCTTCGTGCGGCAGACACACGGTCGGGTGCAAAGCCGTCAGCTTCTATGCTGAGCAAGGTCGCTGAATTTGCCATGATGAGACGACATCGCACGATCAAATTTGCGCTCATGAACTGCGAACTGAAGACGTACAGGACATGCTATGAAACAGTGGCGGGAGACGTCAAGAGTGAGATGATACGATCGAAGGTGCTGGATTTCCTGTCGCTGCTGCTCATTGACCTAGCCTATCCGCTGACAAACGCTCACGTATCCGAGTTTATGGAAATGTTTTCACCCATCGGCGCAGACGCAACGAGCCTGACGCTCGTCGACATCGAGCGCGGTGTCTTTGAGAGCTTGAACAAGGGCCCAAATCCTAACAGGTTTTTCGTGGAGGACTTTGGCTCGCCGCTGAACCCTAACAGCTTTGCCCTGCAACTTTGGAGGTCCATCCAGCAAATCTGCGCCATCTATTTTGTGTTGCATGTTCCAGTGAGAATCTGCTTCGATCCGTACCAAATCTTCTTTGCATGGGAACAGCCCCCGCTCGTTTTTGACCTGTTCATCGACATGCTCGTCTTCGGCAACCTTTTGCTCTCTTTTAACATCGCGTTCATGGTGTGTACATGTGTGTGCGTGTGAGATAGAGAGAGCACGTGCGCGCGTGCTGGTATGCTTGCTTGCTGTACCCAAACGCGTGCTATCTGTGCTCTCACGCACACACGCTCTCTCCCTCTCACGCAGAACAAGAAGAGTCGGTTGGTTGTTCAACACGGCAAAATTGCAAGACACTACCTTGCACACAGTTTTTGGATAGATCTGATCTGCAGTCTGCCCATCGACTGGTTTGTGTTTGCAGCAAGTAGCAACCTGATTCTGTCAGCCTGCATGCGGATTCCCAAAATGGTCTACATCATCGCAGTGTTCCGCGACTCCCGCGCCGGCCTCGTTCGCATCCGAGGTGATGTTCAATTGTACGGCCTAATTCTGCTCGGATTGCATCTGTTTTCGTGCTTGCTGTTTCTTCTCGGCAACACCCAGAAGGAAGACGAGTACACCTGGTATAAGCCGCCAAAAGCCTCTACGGACAAACCAGCTTTCGAGTACATAGGTTTCGGACAATTCAACGACCCTGTCAAATCGGCATGGACCAGAGTCTGGAGGCAGTACTTGCTCTGCTTCTACTGGGTGATTAACACTGTCACGACGAATGGGGTACTGGGAGATGGTTCCCAAGGGATGTATCCCAAGAACTTTGGAGAGTTGGCGTTTGTCATGGTCTGCGTACTCGTGCACCTCACGATTTTCCAACTTGTTCTTGGTGTGTTTTCTTCGTCTGTGCTCAAAAGTGACGAGGAATTGATGAAGGCGCGCAAGGAGATCGGTTTGGTTGAAACCTATCTCAACTCGTTCGACTTTGACGAAAAGCTCAATCTTGAGATCAAGCGCCACTTTCAAGACGCTGGAACCACGTCGAACAGTGCTGCGGAGATCCTCGACAGCGTGTCCACGTCGCTTCGGCTCGAGATCTCCTCAAAACAAACTGGGAAGTGCCTGGATGGTAATTTCATAGTAAATGTTCTAGGATACTGACTTTTGGTAATTTCATAGTGAATGTACCAGGAAAATGACTTTTGAGAATGTTGCCGGCAGAGTGCATTATGTTTCATGGAACTTCGTCCCAGTTCAAGGACTCAATCAAGGGGTTGTTGCGCGAGGTCATCTATGATGCAGATGAGCTTGTCTTTCAGATCAACACTGTTGCGGATGAGATGTTTTTTATCATGTCAGGCACCGTCGAGTTGATGACTTTTGAGGACGATGGCTCCGAAAATGTGGAAGCCAAAGTGGGATCAAGCGGGGCTGTTGGTGTGCTTGCGTCGTACTTTGGGATGCGGCACACGTACACAGCGCGAGCCCGGTCCTTGACAAGGTGTTTGCGGCTGGTGCGCACACAGCTCATGCAGATCCTTGACGTGTATCCCGACGACGAAGAGCTCACGGCACAAAATGCTATGAACGACTTCCGCAAAATAAAAAACTCCCGGATCTTTGGCGCAGCTACTGGCTCTAATCCCTCGGGGCACTCCGTTGCCTCATCAAGGCACGGCGGCCACTCGCAAGCCGCCTCATCTCGACGCTCAGCCGCCTCATCTCGACGCTCAGCGGCCTCATCTCGGCACAACATCAAAACGCTCAATAGCGTCGGCGTGCAGACTTCCGACGAGGATGAGGATGCGGGAGGCAGTGTAAAGACTTTCAGCACGCGGGTTATGCAATCTGACCATGGCGTCGAGGCCATGGGAGCAGCCGACGTCAAGCCCGGTAAAGTGTCAAGAGGCGGCGGGATGGCAGAAACATTGGATGTCCTTCATCAGCGCCGAAAAGTCGAGCACATCAGTGCTTTTTGCTTGGCCGCTTCTCAGGGGCAGGTGGACAAATTGGAGCGCTTGATTCGGTACAATGTGCACGTGGATGATACTGATTCCAATGGGCGCTGTGCCTTGCACTGCGCGGCCTCAGAGGGCCAGGTAGCGGCGGTGAAGTACCTCATAGAAGCGAAAGCTAGCCTCAACATCAAGGACAAACATGAGAATACCCCACTGAACGACGCGGTGCGGCAAAAGCACGACGCCGTCGCCGCAGAACTGCGACGCGGTGGGGCCTACGCCCTGACTATGCCCGGGTTCAAAATGGGCGTACAGATGTGCATCTCGGCCTTCAACGGCGACCTGAAGCAGCTCAAGCGCATGCTGAACAATGACGTTGATGTCAATAGCAAGGACTATGACGCGCGAACCGCGCTGCATCTGGCTTCGTCGGCAGGACACACAAACGTGGTGCAGTTTCTGCTGAAGATGAACGTCGATGTCAACAGCAGGGACCGCTTTGGATTCTCGCCGTTGGCCGACGCCGTACGCCATGAGCACAAGGACGTGCAGCAGGAGCTGCTCGCTGCTGGAGGAAAGCTGCTTGGCATTGATGAAGCAGTAGACCTGTGCACGGCGGCAGCGGCGGGGAACGTGCAGAAACTAATCTCGCTGATCCAGGGCAGGTCCGACCCCAACGCAAAGGATTACGATGGAAGGACTGCCCTCCACCTGGCTGCGTCCAACGGACATTCAGCAGTTCTCGACTACCTCCTCAACCAAATGCCGGAGGCACTGCAGGGATCGCATGGGCCGATTGACTTGTGTCCCAAGGACCATCTCGGTTTCACCCCCCTCGATGATGCTATTCGCCACCAGAAGACCGTCTCCATTGCCATGCTCACAGCTGTGGACACTGGAGCTCTGAGCTTGGAGCAATTCTCTGCGCTTCCCGTCAACAAAAGACGGAGTGAGCAAGAGCTGAAGCAAATTTTCAGCTCGCTCGACGAAAACCACAATGGGATCATTGACCGCAACGAGTTCATGAAGCTAGATTTGCACATGAAGCAATCGATGCTGGATTCGCGCAAATCCGAAACGAATGGGGGGGGAAACCTGTCTTACAACGTGAATACAACGTTGCCTGAAAGATTAAAAGCGCAGGAACTCACGGAGGTTGCGCGGTCTGCGTCTTTTGCAGCCGAGACCCAGCGAAAGGCCGACGATGGCGCCGTAAAAAAGGCAATGGCAGCAGTGAAAGAGGCAGCAGAGCTCAAGGCCGATGCTGAGGCCGCCCTGGCTCGCGTTCGACATCAGTTGGACTCCCTGGACGTACTCACGGGAGTCTTTGATGCGGATCTAGAGAGGCTTGAGAAGGAGGCAACTTTCGCGAAGAAGAACTTGAAAGAGGCGACAATTGCCTTTGGCAAAGCAGAGCAAGAGCTTCAAGAGATGGAAGCTGTTGCAGTGAAGTCTGACAATGCGGCAGGCAGCGCACTTGAAGATCTTGAAGAGGCTAGGCAACATTATGACCGTTACTCAACACGCAACTTGCTCGCTCAAGAGACGAAAGCTGTTGCAGTGGAGTCTGATAATGTGGCAGGCAGCGAACAGGAAGATCTTGAAAACGCTGAGGAAGAGAATGAGTCTCGCTCGACACGCAACTTGCTTGCTCAACACGCACCTTCGGTATCGACCCCGAAGACAGAGGCTGACGTTGACCCCAGCATTGTCCCGCAAGATGAAAAAGACACACGCGCCCGCCAACATTCACGGGCACCGGCGCTGCATGCCGCCCGTCTGTGCCGGCATGCCGCAGATGCAGGCCCAACGACTGAGACGGCGGCTAACCTGGAAGTGATAGAGTATCTTAAGGAGCTGGAGGCGTTTCGGGAGAGCAAATTGATTCGTGAGCAGCGCCGGGGCCAGGTGGACGAAGCAGTGGAAGTTTCGCTGGAGACTAAGGCGCGGGTTTGGATCAGAGGCTGCATTGGTAAACTGCTGCTGGATCATATGCGGGATCTCCACGAAGTTTCCCACATGCTCATGGAGGAATTGAAACACATAAATGCGACAGTGGACAAGTGGCTGCCAACATTGTCCGCCTGGTTCTCTTCTCATTTTTATGACATGGAGCTCAGCGACGAGGAGGCCTTGCAAAAGAGTCTCAAATCCCCTGAATCCCGGCGCATAGTCCTCCTCGCGACCCACATCCTCAAGTGGTCTGAGCAATGGCGCAAGGCGGCGAATGCCAGTTCAGTTATCATGTCTGAGGATATGCCCAACTGTCAATCCATACACATCTTTAGTAAGCAATACAAAGACGAGGTGAAGAACATGCTGGAAATCTTTAGGTTCTGCTCCAAGGCTCTCCATTTTATGAATTTCCTCCTGTTGAAAGTACCCGAGTTGCTACAGTTGCGACGAATCGAGGATCTCAACAAATCAGACGATGAATAAAGGAGGATCAAGCGGAAATTTTACGCCAGGATAACGCCAATTGAAGATTTAGGCAGGGTATGCAGTATACACAATCCTCTTTAACGGCTAGATTTGGCCGAAAGACATAGATTTGTACCAAACGGTACTTTCCAACACTCGATTGAGTTACGAGTTTCGGTGATATAGCAAGCGCTCTCGTCGGCGGTGATGTTCGCGCGCTGTCAAACAATAAAGAAGGCTAAGCATGTGGTCGTGCATTGCCCATTGACTCGACGTGTCCATCCCCGCATGTGGTCCACAGTCCACAGTGATTAGGTCTACTCCATAACGAG
>Ga0315905_10006773_pt1 | contig 11646 bp, 14 predicted proteins | sample LakEriMetagenome_5_FD_203522 | JGI IMG/M metagenome (GOLD analysis project Ga0315905, IMG submission 203522) | Freshwater fungal communities from buoy surface, Lake Erie, Ohio, United States - Buoy 4 MA121 | ecosystem: Environmental > Aquatic > Freshwater > Lake | place: USA: Lake Erie, Ohio...
AACGTAAGCACATCAAATCAATGCCCAAAAGGGGGGTTTAACAAAACATACAAAAGCAAAAGCAAATGAGAGCAAAATCATTAAAAGCAAAAGAATTACAAGGTACTCTGATACCTTCCCGTATCAAATCCTTTTCCGGTAGCCCAGTCGGCAGGTCGCTGCTAAAACTGAATGAGGATGAGGTAAAGATTTATGAGAAATTAAAAGACCATCTTCAAGCCCACAAGGCAAGCAAGGACGTTGACGACATTTTTTTGAGCATTGCATCGCGTGCCATTGGTCATTTGCTTTACAATGCCGAGGTTCTTGCAGTTGCCGGTGCAGTTATGGTGCATCCAAACGGTGCAAGGCAAGTTTCTGCAGAATGGACAGCATTTAAGCAAAGTATGGATATGTTTTTGGAGATTAGTAAGAGTTTAGGTTTAGATCCTGGCAGCCGTTTAAAACTGGACTACTTTAGAGATAGTAACGAAGATGAGGATGATGAGATAGCTAAACTTTTAAAAATGAACTAATGAAAAAAAGCATTTATGAAACATTGACTTTTATAATCGTGATTAGTATTATGGTAACAGGTTTAGCCGTTCCATTTTACTATTTGTGGAATTGGTTATTTGTTAAATTTTTTTGGTTTGATTATATAGACTTTGTAGAGGCACTTGGATTTGTTAGTTTTATTTTCTTATTTAGATTTATTGCCATAGAAATTAAAACACCTAAATGAAATTTATTGAGGATGTTGTTTCGGGGCGATTAATATTAGGCAACTATGCAAGGCTGGCAGTTGACAGGCATTTAGCTGATTTAAAAAATAACGATTGGGAGTTTATATTTTCAGAGGAGAAGGCAACCAGGGCTTTCTCCTTTATTTCCGCACTGCGCCACACCAAAGGCGAGTTTGCCGGGCAAAGATTTAACATCCAACCATTCCAAGAGTTTTTTATAAAAGTATTGTTTGGATGGCAGAAAAAGACTGGTGGCAGACGCTTCCGCAAGGCTTACCTTGAGATTGCAAGGAAAAACGGCAAAACGGAGTTAGCAGCTGCGATTGCAGTTTATTGTTTTTTATTAGACAATGAAACGGGAGCGGAGGTGTATACTGCTGCTACAACCAGAGACCAGGCAAGGATTGCATTTGATACGGCTAAAGTATTTTTAAAGAATTTAAAGAATGATTCTAAGACATTTAACAAGTTGGTTAATGTTTTAAAATATAACTGCAATGTACCTACGACAAATACTAAATTTGAATCGGTTAGTGCCGATGCTGATACCTTAGATGGTCTTAATCCACATTGTGCTATTATTGACGAATATCACGCGCATAAGACAAGCGATGTACTTGAAGTTATGGAAACAGGCATGGGATCAAGATTGCAACCATTACTTCTAATAACAACTACTGCTGGCTTTAATCGTGAAAGTCCCTGCTATATGTACAGGAAGGTAATGGTTGACATTTTGGAAAAGAGAAAGGTGGATGAATCTGTATTTCCATTATTATTTTGCTTAGATGAAGGCGATGATTGGCAAGATAAAAGAAACTGGACGAAATCCAATCCAAATCTTGGCGTCACTCCCTACATGGACTACATGGACAACCAGTACCAAAAGGCATTAAACGAAGGAGCAGCAAAGCAAATACAATTTATGACAAAAAATCTAAACGTATGGACATCTACCTCCTCCGTTTGGATTTCTCAGTCTTACATTGATGCAACCAGGTTATTTATTGATGATGCTACTTTATATAATAAAAAATGCTTTGCTGGCTTAGACCTTGCCTCAACGCGTGACATCTGCGCACTTGTACTGTGTTTTCCCGTACAAGAAGGATTATCTAAACCACACATAAAATCTTATTACTTTTGCCCAGAGGATAATGTGAGAGAGCGATCATTGAGTGATGGTGTACCTTATCTGCAATGGCAACAGGATGGGCATCTTACTATGACAGATGGTAATGTAACTGACTACGATTACATAAAGAATAAAGTAATTGAAATAACGGCTAAGTATAAAATAGAGTGCATTTGTTTTGACCGATGGAATGCCTCGCAGCTTGTTATTCAGCTCACAAACGATGGTGCAACCATGAAACCATTTGGTCAAGGTTTTATTTCTATGTCTGCACCAACCAAGGAGGTAGAAAAGTTGTTTTTATCTCATGAGATTACACACGATGGCAATCCAGTATTAGAGTGGATGATGAGCAATGTTATTTTGCGACTTGATCCTGCTGGCAACATAAAGATAGATAAAGCTAAAAGCACTGAAAAAGTAGATGGAGCGGTAGCAATGGTTATGGCTTACGCACAGATAATGCAAGGAGATAGACCAACGATATATGAGGGCAAGGAAAGGGAAGGAGGATTATTGATGTTATAAAATGTACCTAATTAAAATAAAAACCTTTTAATTATGGAGAATTTAATGAGAAAGCATGAGTACGCTCAACAGGTTAGACAGATTAATTCAACATCGGGATATTTTCATAGGTTTTATGAATTATCGGGAGAATGTAAAACACATCAAGAGGCATGGCAGAAATTAGAGGAAGAAAGAGAAGAGTTAGGTCTTGATGAAAAGTACACAACATATAATAGCTTTCGCAAAGCTAAAAGTAATTATATGGAAATGAAGTTTGTTTAGTCTGTTACTCAAGGTTTATAACTTCATACTAATCTGGTTTATATTTGCCGCATGGGAATAATTAACACCATGCGGTCTTTTTTTTCTAATACTCGTGCGAGTATAGAGAATCCAAGTACACCAATTAACGGTGATACATTAGGCGCATTGTTTCAAAGAGGATCTGCAGCTGGCGTGGCAGTAGATGAATATTCAATTATTGGTCTTCCTGCCTTTTACCGTGCTACTCAAATACTTGGCGGTGTTATTGCGTCTTTGCCTTTTGACATTATAGAGAAGATGGATAACGGAGGGATAAGAATAGCAAAGGAGCATCCTAACTTAAAAGTAATTGCTCGTGAACCTAACGATTATTACACAGCTCACACATTTTATAAAACTTTAGTATTACACTACCTTTCACATGGTGTGTTTTACGCTTCCATAAATAGGAATAGCATTACTCAAAGAATAAATAGTTTTACAATTCTTGATCCTACTCAAATAGAAAGCTATTACAATACGAGAGGTGAGTTAATGTTCAAGAGTAAAAAAAGTAATAAAAAATTTAGTTGTGAAAATATGATTCACATTCCTAATTTAACATGGAATGGAATCGAAGCATTTAAAATGCCTGACCTACATAGGGATAATTACGGCTTGGCTTTAGCAAATAGAAATTATGGTGCTAACTTTTATAAGAATGGCGCACACTTGAACGGAGTGCTAAAGCATCCTGGCAAGTTAACTAATGAGGCATACGACAGATTAAAATCTTCTTTTAATCGTGCTTTTGGAGGCAGTCAAAATGCTGGAGGCACTGCCATCTTAGAGGAAGGCATGGACTTTCAGAAGGTAGGACTTAATCCAAACGATGCAGCTTTCAATGAAACAAAAAAGTCAACTATTGCAGACATTGCTCGAATGACTGGTGTACCAGGTGTTTTATTAGAAGATATGGATAAGGCAACATTTAGCAATATGGAGCAACTCAGCCAGATGTTTGTTAATTACACTATTATGCCATTATGTGAAACCATAGAGGCAGAGTTTAATAGAAAGATATTTTTTGATGCAGAAAAGTACAATTATTGTACTCGTTTTAATCTTGATGGCTTATTGCGTGGAGATGTGGCAGCGAGATCATCTTATTATACAACTATGCGCAATGTATTGGCCATGTCACCTAACGAAATTAGGATTAAAGAGAATATGAATCCTTACACCGGTGGAGATAGTTATGAATTGCCTTTAGCATCTAACATAAAGATAGAACCTGCAAACGATGCCATATAGTAATTATCCACAATCAGCAACAAATGCCGCAAAGAAAGCATTGCAGCATAAAGAAGATAATGGCAGCCAGTGCGGTACAAGTGTAGGCTGGACAAGAGCAAGGCAGCTATCAAGCAGAGAACCATTAAGTGACGATGAGGTAATAAGGACATATAGTTTTTTAAGCAGAGCCAAAGTATATGACCAAGGCAAATATTTTGATGATAACGATAACGAGATATGCGGTTCAATCATGTATGACGCTTGGGGTGGTTCAACTATGTTGCCCTGGGCAGAAAGAACAGCTAATAAAATAATGGACGAACGTTCAAAAGAAGAAACAATGGAAAAGAGAAGTATAAATTACGAGTTTAGGGCAATGCCAGAATCTCGCACAATAGTAGGCACTGCTACCGTGTTTAACTCTGCCTACGATATGGGTTGGTACGACGAGGAGATGAGCCAAGATGTATTTACGAACTCTGACATGACAGATGTAGTAGCACTATTTAATCACGATGCTAACATGGTTTTGGCAAGGACTAAATCTGGTACCCTAAAATTAAAGGTTACTGGTTCTGCTATGGAATATGAGTTTGAGGCACCAAACACTACTTTAGGTAATGATCTTTTAGAGATGGTTAAACGTGGTGATGTGTATCAATCTTCATTTGCTTTTAGCGTAGAGGCTGAGGATTGGCAAGAAAGGGAAGGCATGAAACCAAAGAGAGTGATTAGAGGCATAAAGAAAGTATATGATGTTTCTCCCGTTACTTATCCGGCTAATCCAGATACAATGGTTGCCAAGCGCAGCTATGAACAGATAGCAGGAAAGGTAGATGAAGATTTACAAAGCGTTATTGACATATCAGTAAAATCTGAAATTAATATACAGAACGAATTACGCAGGAATGCCCTGCACTTATTAAATTTAAAAACAAAATAATGACTGCAAAGGAATTAAGAGAAAAGCGGGCTTCCGATTACGCAATAATGGAAGACCTACAAAAAAGAGCCGCAGCCGAAGGTAGATTAATGTCTGCTGACGAATCCGCACAATGGGATAAAGCAGATGGTTCTTTTAAAAGTTATACAGACCAAATTTCACGTTTAGAAAGATGGAATGAAATCAACTCTGAAACAAGAGGAGTTAGTGTTATTGAGGACACACTTGCTGCATTGCCAACGGATCAAAGAGAGATTGTTAAGTCTCCAGAGTATCACTCTGCGTTCATGAAGGCGATTGCTAAGAGAGAGTTGAATAACAAAGAAAGTAACTTGCTTCGTGAAATGCGTGGTACTGCTACTATTACAACTGCTGAGACTGGCTTGGCTGGTGGTTATGTTATTCCTTACCAGTTCTCAAACGAGTTGGAAAGAACAATGGCTTACTACGGACCAATGTTACAGGTTAGCCGTATTATAACTACTCCACAAGCAGGTACATTGTACTGGCCAAAGGTAAACGATACAGGAACAAGTGCTAACTGGCATACAGAAGGTAACGCGGTGACTGTTCAAGACATGACATTCACAAGAGAGACTTTTGCAGCTCACGTTTGTAACACATTGGTAAAGGTATCTGTTGAATGGGCAAATGACGAGTTTGGTCTATTGAATAGTGAATTACCAATCATGTTAGGTGAGCGTTTAGGTAGAGCGTTGAACACTGCATTTACTACCGGTGATGGTTCTGGTAAACCAACAGGATTTAGAGATGTTGCACCAAGTGGTGTAGAATCGGCATCTACTGGTGCGTTTACTGCTGCTAACCTTGTTGACCTTGTTCACTCTGTTGACATAGCTTACAGAAATAGCCCATCAACTGCGTTCATGATGCATGACCAGATTTTAAGTGCGGTTAGAAAGTTAAATTACGATAGTGATAAAAATCCATTATTCCAACCATCACTTAGAGAAGGTACACCTGATAGATTATTGGGTTACAATTTCTTTGTGAACAATGATTTACCATCCGCACAGGCTGCTGATGCGAAGATTATTTTCTTTGGAGATTGGAGTAAGTATATAATCCGTGCTGTTGCGAACAATGTCCTTGTGCCATTGCGTGAGCGTTTCATGGATGAGATGGAAATTGGCTTCTTGATGTATGCAAGGTATGATGGCAAATTGCTTAATACGGCTGCAATTAAGCACCTAAAGAATCTGTAATTTCATTGGGTATCTAATCTGGAGGACTTGAAATATAGTCCTCCATTTTAAAATATAATCAAATGGCTTGGAAAGTAATTACTGCACCTGTAAATGAACCTTGGACCCTTGCCGAGGTTAAAAGCTATTTAAAGATTGATGATTCTAACGAAGATTTAATGTTAAATACTCTTATAAAAGGTGCAAGGATGGTGGCAGAGAGTTATTTAAACCAAGCATTAATTACACAAACAATAACGGAGAAATTTGATAGGTTATCTAATCCTACTTTATACCTTAGTGTATCTCCAGTTATTGCCGTTACTAATTTTCAGTACGCAGACAGCCAAAATACTACGCAAACCTTATCAGCGACTAACTATGTCGTTGACACATTTAGTAAACCAGCACGGCTCTCTATTGCTTACGGGAAAACATGGCCTACACTTTACGGGAATATAAATGATGTTACAATTACTTACACGGCTGGGTACGACACAGAAAGTAGCGGTGTGCCATTCCAAATAAGACAAGCTATCTTATTAATGATAGCCGATACCTACGAGAATAGGCAAGACTACGTTAAAAAATTACCTACGGCTTCCCAATATTTACTTGACCAATATCGCGTTCAATATTTCTAATGAAGTATAACAAAAATGAAATTATTGGTCGAATGCGTGACAGGATTACTATCCAAAATGTCACACGTTCAAAATCAGACACAGGCTATGCCTCCGAGTCATGGGCAGATTTAACTACTGTTTGGGCAAATGCCGAAAGCAAGTTACCTCCATCAAATGAAACGGTTATAGATGGTAAGAATACTGCTAAAAATATTAGCGACTTTACTATAAGATATACGACAGGCATTGATGAAGAAAGTCGTATTATTTGGAATGAGAAGTTATATCAAGTAAGAAATATAAAGGTAAGTCACGATAGAAGATTTATAAGTTTTCAAGGCGAGTTTTACGACTCCTACATTATTACCGGTGTTTCCGTTGCTGCCATCCTTTCAGCAAATGCCAATGTATCATCTAATATTAAAGTGATACACAATGTGCTTGCTGCAATGAATGCCATAGCAACGACTAACGCTGAATTAACAGTTAGCCAACAAGGTCAAGTCTTGGCGGCTGCTTCCCTTTCCGCATCTGGCAATCTTTCTGCCAATGCTACAAAAGTGATACCAATTAATAGCGATGTTAGCGCAAACGGCACTTTAGCTGCTGGTGTGACAAAGGTTATAAATATAGATAGTACATTAAATGCAAATGCTACTTTATCGGCAAATGCTTTAGTAAGTAAAACTTTATTAAGTACATTAAATGCAAGTGCTACGACATCGGCTGCTGTTGATGTAGTGACACAAGGCTCTGTTAGTGTAGATGCTGCATTAAGTGGATTATGCACAGTTGCAGCTGAAATTAAGCGCACAGTTACAATGCAAAGTAGTCCTACTACCAGTGCATCAACTGCATTAAACGCTACGCTTACCAAAGTGATTGAGGCAAGTGCAACGGCAACGGCTATTACACAAAGTACGGCACAGTTAACTATACCAGTTAACGCAGCTGCAAATGCTACGGCTAACACATCAGCAAATGCTACATTATCCTATACAGTTAATGCAGATTTAAATGCTACGGCACTGACAACAGTTGCCGCACAGATAACAAGAATTATCTCTGCAGAAATGACAGCAACTGCACAGACAAGCGTTGAGGCAGGCATCGGTGTTACTTTTGTAGCTTCTGCCATTGCTTCGGCATCATTGACAAATGCAAGTGTAGCAAGAGTTGCAACATTAGCAGCAAGTGTAACAGGATCGGCAACGGTGACGAATGCGACGTTGACAAGTGTAGCACCTTCCTTTACTGTTGATTACCTTGTAGTTGCTGGTGGCGGTGGTGCTGGAGGTCAATATACAGACTTTGGAGGTGGAGGTTGGAGTGGTGGAGGTGGTGGTGCTGGAGGTTTTGTTGAGGGTAATATTTCTTTAAATAAAAATACAAGTTATCCTTTATTTGTAGGCCAGGGTGGTTCAGGTGGTACTTCTTCAACATCACCGACAAATGGAGGTAATGGCGGTAATTCAACTTTAACAAATAATATAATAGCTATTGGCGGTGGCGGTGGCGGTGGAGGTAGAGGTGATACTGGAGGCGATAATGGTTTAAATGGTGGTTCTGGTGGTGGCGGTGGTGCTTCATTTACTATAGTGACTATTGGAGGTAATTCTACACAAACAAGTCCATCGGGAGGTATAGGTTATGGATTTGCAGGTAGTAATGGTGGTGGAGGTGGTGGTGCTGGAGGTGGTGGTGGTGCTGGAGGTGCTGGTGGAAAACCAACACGTGGAATTGGAAGAAATTCAAACATAACTGGCTCACCTGTTACGTACAGTACAGGTGGTATAGGTAATTATGGCGTTGGAAATACCGTTGCCGCAGATAATAGAGGAAATGGAGGTGATAATGCAGTGCTAATAAATACAAATAGTTTTGGTGGTGGCTCTGGAGTTGTAATTATTAAAATACCAAACAATATAAACGCAACATTTACATCTGGTGTTTTAGGAACAACTCCTGTTATTGTTGGGGAGTTTAAAATTTATACTATAACATTTACACCATCATCAAGTACTGTAACCTTTAATTAATCAAAAATTATAAAAACATAATAATCGAATGAGTAAAAAGGCAACTGGCAAGAAATAAACCTAACACTATGAAAATATCCATTTTTACAAACATCAACTCTCCTGCTACCGACTTCTACCGCACGGTTGGCTGCTATGCCTACATGGGGCATGATATAAGATACCTTGCCATTGAATCGGCAAAGTGGTATGATTTAATGGATATTGATGTAGTAGTGGCTAAATCTCCTAACGGCATGGCATACTTTGAAATGCTAAGAGAGTGTAAAAGGATGGGTAAGAAGATTATCATTGACCATGACGATAATCTACACGAAACAACAAGGACTAATCCGGCACACGCTGGACTAAGCCATGAGGCAATGAGAAAAACGGTGGAGGATTGCTTTGGCTTTGCTGACCATATTATTTATTCTACCGATGCCTTGCAAAAGTATTATATGCCGTATCACGAAGGCATTGCAAGCACGGTTATAAATAACGGTTGGAATCCAATTATACAACCATTCATGCCAGTACCTAAGATAGAAGATAAGATAAGATTTATTTGGCGCGGTTCAATGCATCACTTGAATGACATAGGCAGCATTGCAAGTTATATAAATGAGTTAGCGGAAGATGAGAGCTGTGATGTTGCCATGCTTGGCATACAAGATTTTATTATGGCACACTTGTTCCCAAAGGTAAAAACAAAGGAATGGAATAGTTCCTTGTTTGGCTACTTTGAAACATTGAACAATAGCCAATGCCATTATGGGTTATTTCCGTTACTCAAAAACGATTTCAACTTTGCAAAGAGTAATATATTTGCCATTGAAATGTTAGTTGCTGGAGGAGTTACTATTGCACCAAAGGGCATACCAGAGTATAACATTCCAGGTGTGATAAAGTATGACAACTTTGGCGATGTCATAAAGGCAGTGAAAAACAAGGACTTTGACAGAGAGGCGATAGTGAAGGAGGGAAGGGAGTATTTGAACGATGTGCTTAGAGTGGATAAGACAAACAAAAAGAGAGAAGTAATTTTAAATAATTTAAACTAATAAACTATGAGTGCTTTTTCAAATTATTTGGAAGACCAAATAACAGGATGGATAGCAGGAACATCAATGACTGCTCCAACTGCAACTTTTGTACAGTTATACAACGGTGATCCATTAGACACAGGATTAGGAGGTACTGCTCTTTACTCAAGAATTACAGTTGCATCTGGAACAGGGTCATGGACAAGAGGAACGGCTGGTAATGGTACTATTACAAATGCATCTGCTTTTACTATTACATCAAGTGCAACGGCTACGGCATCTGCTACTCACGTTGCAGTATTTGACGCTTCAGCATCTGGTAATTTACTTTTCTTTGGTCAATTAACCACTGCAAAAACTATTGCATCTGGAGATGAAGTTAAGTTTAACGCATCTGCATTAACGCTAACTGTTGCCTAAATATTAGGAGAATACTTAGGTGTTCTCCTAATTAATATTTTACCATGACTTACATCACGCAGAGCCAAATATCAAGACTAAGGAAATCAAGCGGAACAGGTGCTAAAAGAAGAGGTTTGTTTGCTAATGGTTTGGCAGAATGCGTTCTTGAATTAGATGACATCTTATCAAATATAACAGTTGATAAAAGAATGGATGTTATCAATGCCGCAATGCCTGCTGCAATAAATATATATAAGTCGCTTATTCCTGTGTCTAAAAAAGAACACAAAATAAGTACGTTTGCCAAAGGTGTAGGTAAGTCTGATGGTAATAGTAAGTATAGGTATATAGTTAAACCTGGCAATCTCCAAAGGTCTGTAAAAGGTTTAAGCCAATTACTAAAAAAATACAAGTGGAACAATGGAGCAATAGGGCCTCATTACATTCCACAGCCAGTAGGTTCTACTTTAAATAGTGAACAAAAATACGATGGTTTTTACGCTCACATGGTTTACGGATCTGCAAAGGCATGGAGGCAAAAGATAGTCTTAAAAGCAAAAAATATGTCAACATCTGTTGTTTATCCAAAGATGGTAGCAGAGGCAAAGGAAGTAGTTAAGATGTACCCTAAAAAGTTTTGGGAATGATAGGAAAGGTAATATATGGAAGGTTAAGCGCAGAGCCAACAGTCATAGGTATTGTAGGGCAAAAGATATATCCGGATTTAACGCCACAAGATGTGCAATATCCCTTCTGTGTTTACACTATTGTAAACTCTACTCCCGTTGATTACAAGGATGGACAAAGTAACTTGGAGGAAGTGCAATTTCAAGTTGATTGCTACACTCAAAGTTATGATAGTACGCAAGAGCTTGCAAACAACATAAGAAATAGTCTCGATAGGTTTACGGGCACAGTAAACGGTATAAGTGTTCAAACTATTAAATATATGTCAAGTGATTCACAAGTGTACAATCCTACCCTAAATGTATATTGGATGTCAGTTGATTTTATGGCAAAAATGAAACGATAATTATGAAAATAAGATTAATAAAAGAGTGGAATGGCAAGCCAGTAGGCGCAACAGGAGTATTCCTTTCCGACTTTGGCAAGCAACTTGTTGCCGATGGCATTGCAGAGCATCTTGATGATGACTTTGTCGTGGAGCAAATGCCAGAGAAGAAAGTGCAAGAGGCACCTCAACCTATTTATATTCCTGTGCCAATGCCTATGCAATATTTTGAAGATGAGAATGATTTAGAAAAAATTGATGTTAATATAGATTTGTCAAAAGTTAAAAAATAATAAAATGCCAACTACAGGAATTATTAATGGTACGTTAATGCGCTTGTATAAAGATTCAACTGCAATCGGTTACGCCACATCGTGCCAAATGAATATCTCGGCTGCTATGCGTGAAATCTTAACAAAGGATAGCGCAAGCGGAGGATGGAGAGAAGTAAAGAAAGGTCAGTTATCCGGCACACTATCTACGGA
>Ga0315905_10006774_pt1 | contig 11646 bp, 12 predicted proteins | sample LakEriMetagenome_5_FD_203522 | JGI IMG/M metagenome (GOLD analysis project Ga0315905, IMG submission 203522) | Freshwater fungal communities from buoy surface, Lake Erie, Ohio, United States - Buoy 4 MA121 | ecosystem: Environmental > Aquatic > Freshwater > Lake | place: USA: Lake Erie, Ohio...
GGTAATTAATTAGTAACTAATGACATACACTGACTTTTGAGACGAGGCGCACCGAGCAGCGCAAACTGAACCTCATGCAGCGCCGCTGACAAAAAGGAAAAAGAAAAAAGACAAGCAAAAAAAAAAACCAAGGTCAGCAGCGCAAACTGAACCTCATGCAACGCCGCTGACAAAACAACAAAAAAAATCTCAACAAAAAACAATTCTCAGAGGTCAGCATACAGTGACTTTTATAGAGTCAATACACCAGCATTTTCAAAAAGTCAGTGTGCACGTGACTGTGTAGAGTAGATATAGTAGGGTTCTGTTTTTTTAAGTTCTGACTTTTTTGTTTTGGCTTACTTCCGCCTTCTGCAGCCGCCACCCAAAATCCAAAAAATGTTGGAATATTTACTCATTCTGCGAGCAGAATGTTCGTATATTTACTCAAATATTTATTCTGAGCTCTGGCTTTTGAGTTTTATTTTTGTGCGTATCTCCGTCTGCGCAGCGATAAGCTACCCTAGTATATTTACTGAATAAAAGTCACAGTATATATTTGCTACATGACGGTCAGGATATACTGTGACTTTTTTTTTCTTTTTTTCAATATCGTCACTGAAAAAAAGTCACAGTATTTTTACTATGACTGTCATATATATATATACACACACACACTATGACGGTCATACACACACACACACACACACACACACACACAGTACATTTACTATGACGGTCTCATATATATATATATACTATATGAAAGTAAATATATAGAGCACTTTTTTGAGATTTTTTTTGCCTATCTCTGCTTTCTGCAAGCGCCACCTCAAATCCACGCGCCTGCACAAAGAAAAAAAGAAAAAATCACAAACCCGGCTTAGGCTGAGGGTTAGTGCTAGAGCCTAGGCACCTGCGCATCACTCCTGAATTCGAACACGGTGCATCCACCAACACGCGGTCCGCCACGGCCATAAGCGCCCCGCCCTCATCGCCCACTGCCACAAATTCTGCAAAGTCAGGGTTCTAGTATATTTACTATACAAAATTCAAACACAAAGTACTTTTGAGAATTTGTGCCGCCATCATCGCCCAGCCCCCCCGCCGCCCCACCTCCCTCTTCCCCCTCCCCCCTCCCCCCTCTCCCCTCCAACGGTGATTCCGCCCCAGGCATTAATGGATTGTGTACTAATGGATGGTGTACACCAGCTTGACCAAGCTGGTGTGCGAGGAAAAGCGGGCGCAAAGTGGCGGCGAGCGATGAGGCGGGTGAGGTGTGGAGGCATGTGACCCCCAGACGCAGTCCATTCTCACGAACCAGCTCCAGGCGTTGGGCATCGATGTCGGAGGCGAGGAGGGTGCCGGAGTTTCCCATCTTCTGGGCGATGAGGCTCGTCTTGCCCCCCGGCGCCGCACAGAGATCCACTACAAATTGGCCTGGCTTCACATCGAGAGCATGGACGGCGAGGAGCGTGGAGGGATCTTGCATGTAGAAAAGCCCGTCCTCGAAGGACTTGAGCAAATGCACCGCACAGGGCAGCGTCACCAAGTACAGGTCACCGTCCTCCGCCCAATCCAGGGGCACGTGAGTGGCGCGCACGCCCTCACTGGCCCAGCGCTCGAGCACGCCTGCGGGCTGCGCGCGCAGGCGATTGACGCGGGCGTAGGAGGCGGCCGCCTGGTTGTTCCACTCCATAAGCCTCCGGGCATCGTCAGCCCCATAGCGCTGGATCCATTCACGAACGAGCCAAGCAGGGTGCGACCAACCAACGGCAGGCTCCTGGGCTTGCAAGGTGGCGATAACGGAGCGGGTGTGGTTGGCGTCGTCGGCGTATGCGCGCAGCACGGCGTTGATGAAGGCCATGTGCTGCTTCTGGCCGCATCGCTGCGCGAGGCCGACTGTCTCCGAGACTGCGGCATGCGCCGGGATTCTGTCGAGCAGGGTGATCTGATAGAGCCCCATCCTCAGGAGGCAGCGCACGGGCGGCAGCTGCCGCCTCGAGCCCTTCTGCCTATCAGCAACCAAGCGGTCGAGCAAGTCCCGCCACCGCACACACCCCAGGACCAGCTCTTTGCACAGCCCCCGGTCTGCCGCGTCCAACGAGCTCTGGGCAAACATTCTCAAAAGTCAGCACCCTAGTGTATTTACGATACACAGTCACTGGCGAGTACTTTTGAGAATGTGTGCCTTGGCGAGGGCCTCCTCTAGCAGAGTTTCGATAAACGCCGTCTCGCCCCCGGTCTCTCTCTTCAGGAGCACCTGCAGCGCCACGTCCCGCGCGTCCGAAGGAGAGGGCTTCCACACCCACTTGCTCTTCTTCTTCGCCTCTTCCCCTTCCCCCCGCCCCCCCCTAGCCTCCCCCGCTCCCCCTCCCCCCCCCCCCTCTTCCACCTCCATGCCCTGGGTAACACCTCCGCCACTGCCCCGCCCCGCCCCGCTCGCGTGGGCGGGGGAAGGGAAGGGTGCGGGGGATGGCGTGGCGGGCGCGCGCGAAGCTTGCGCTTCGGCGCGCTCGAAATCTACTACGAGACCCCTCTCCCCAGCGCGGGCCCCCGCCGGGGGGGTGTATTTAGGGGCGAGCGGTCTGCGCCCCCCCCTCCCAGAAACTCCAGTAACGGTGTAACCGTTAACGGGGCCGGCGCGTACTCCAACCCTAGCACGCCCCCCGCGCTGTTGCATACTCTCTCTTGTAGATGGGGTTGTGAACCTTCTGATTGCCGTGTCTTCGCTTGACCCCGCTCTGCGTGCACCCGTGGCCCCTCCCCTGGCTACGGCACCACCGGCGGCCCCCCCCCGCCCCCCCCGCCCACGCACTTCTCCTGCTCCTCGGCTGCCGGGGGACGGGGCGGCAGCTGGTGGCGTTGATGGGGGCAAAGTGTGTAAGAGGCACGAGGAGGCAGGGAAGAGAGAGAGTCACACACACTGCCCGTGCGAAGAGATACAAAACGTACGCGCGCGCATATAGCGATGACAACATGCACTTAACACACGCGCAATGAGGCTGAGGCGAGGTGCGCGCCTGCGCGCAAGCTATATACACACACACCTCCAAAGGCTTCGCCTGCAAGATCACCGTAGAAGATGTCGATGTCGTTACCCTCTGCCATCCGCAGGCAGTGCGGCGCTCTCCGGGTTGCGCACTTGGCACGCACACGCGCACACAACACACACACACACGTGCAGCGTGAGCCGCCTATGTGCATGCATAACTTGATCCGTGACGGTTACCCGCGTTAGCATTGCCTAAACCCTAAATTTAAACCCTAAACCCTCAACCCTGAAAGGAGGATCGCGATGTAGCATCGTATTGCTGCGTGCCAACGAGCACAGCTGTATTTTGTCCGTGCCCCGAGCACTCAAACCGTGCGCCATCACGCTGCAGGACATGCACCTCACCACGCACGGAGCGGGGATCGTCGGGAAGCGCGGCGGGGAGGTGTGCGGGCGAACGGAGGCAAACGTCACACTGTAGGCGGCGACAAACTCGCAGCACGCCGAAACCTGGTGGAGCCGGAGTCAGGGAGCAGGCTAGGTGGAGGGAAGAAGGGAGAATGGGGGGCGGAGAAAGCGCGTCCAGATGGTGGGATGGCAGACCATGAGGCAGACTCCGAGCATACGTCCTTCCGCATACCACCTGCCCATCCTCGATAACGAAAAAAAAAAACGTGGACTGTTTACAGTAGCTGTTAAAAATTTGATGGCCACAGCGCGCTCCACTTCCCGGGCGTCAAATGCCAGCTCAGGGAACAGGTTCTACGCAGGTACCTGCCCCGACGCCCCGCTGACTGAGACCTCTTGCTCCATGGTCAACATGGTCAACCTGTCTCACGCTCAGCTGCGTGTCGTGTGAACTAGCCCATCGCCTATCCGCGTCCTGCTCTGCAGCGGTGCTGAACGGATGCCTTGCGCAGGGAGACAGCAACCGACCAACTACACAGTGGGCATCGATCTTGGGCAGAAGCAGTGGAACCTCAAGGAGCTCGCTCGCATGGACCTGCGGCGCGCCCAGGTGGCGACCGGCGCAAACGGCTGTTTGCAGATCCCCTGCAAACCAATGACGGGCGGCAATACGTTTGGAATACCCTACTCCTACCAGTGGGTGTATACGCAGCCCTCGCGCGTCGAAGACCGCGCGCTGGTAATCCGATTTCGGCGCTTTTACTCTGCTTCTCGCACATCCGCCTGCATGCAGAGGGGAGCAAGGCTGTAGAACCCATGTGCGGAGGGCATGCATGTGCGCGCGTATGCCGCACTTTTGAGCTTCCTGCGGCAACCCGCAGGCGGTCGCGCAATGGCCCGGCATGCTTCGTCTAGAGGAGGCAGCCACCATTCCGGTCAAGGGTCTTGGCCAAAATAACGCCATGGGCATCCGCCTCGTGAACCGTAGCCCACGGAAACTGGATGGAGGCGGCGATGGTGGTCCCGAGGATAGGGCTGCACAAGGGGGGGTAGGAGGGCTGTCAGTGTTTCGCGCAGCCGTAGCGCCTCAGTCGCTGGAAGAATATGTGCAGGACAAGCGAAGCGCGCTGGTCAAGGAGAACTTGTCTTCGAACCACACTGGGTCTCCAAGATTACGTTTGGCGTTCAAGGTCGGCGTTTCCTCTCTCCCTCTTCCTACTCTCCCTATGTCCCTCGCTACAGCATGCTTCCTCCTTCCGCCGCGCCCGCTCTCTCCGCCTTCGCGGCGAGCGAGCCCTCCGCTGCTCTCGCCCCTGCTCATCAACCACACGCCCTGTCGATGTCTGTCATCTGTCTGTCTGACATTCTCGGCAACCCACTCCCCCACTGCCCCCCTTGCTTCCACCGCTCTTCCCTCCCCCTCCCTCCCTCCCTTCCTCCCTCCCGTTCTCCCCCGTCCGGTCCGCACCCCCTCCTCTCCCCCCCCCTATCTCTCTCTCGTCCGTCTGCACTCTTGTCTACTACTGTCTGCAGGAAGGATTGCTATGTCCAGTGCAGCCGACGCCGCGGATCAAGAGGGGGGGCAATCTGACATATGGGTCCTCCCTCAAGTACTTGGCGTCTGAGGGGCTGGGGCAGGGTTCCTTGCAGAGACTATGAGAGAGAGAGAGAGAGAGAAGTTTATTGTATTGACAATCAATTAGATGACTCAAGGTCGGTAAGTACAACGTCTCTTGTGGGTGCACACCGCCGAGAGAGAGAGAAGTTTTATTGGAAGTCAAGAAGTGAGAAGAAAGGCAGGGGTGGAAAAGTTTTCAAAAGTTTCAGACGTTTTGCGTGCTCTTGAACTCGTGGACGGATTCGCGCGCAAAGAGGGTGTCAAGGGCCGAAGATACCTTCTGGGTCATGCGCGAGGCTTCGATAGCCTCAAACAGCTTGTGCTGCTCCGGGGGCAGCGCGTCGCTCAGATCGCCCAAGAGCAGGCGGAGCACTTCGTCGTCATCCATGGCAAGCAGCTTGGACTTGAGGAGGCGCAGGACGGCGATGGCCGTCTTGTACAACAGCACCTCCCCCTGCACCAGATAGAGGTCCCAGATACGCGCCACCATCGGGAGCGGCAAGTTGCGGGCGAAGAGAGTGATAAACCACGTCCGCGCGTAGATCTCGCACGTCACGCCGCACTGCTGCAGATGCCGGTGTAGCGCCGGCAGATTCGCCTTGAGCATTGTATCCAAGATTCCCAGCCTCTCCTTCAGACAGGCAGCCTTGAAAGCGTCATTGGGGCGGAAGAAGCACTGGAACAGGGGCCGCGAAACGACGTTGGCGAGGCAGGAGAACGCGGTGTAGTCATCGAGGCAGTGCATGACCAGGATGGCGGCGGGGTAGGACATGCCCTGCACGTACCCTACGTCGGGACGGTAGAAACAGTATGCCTCGAGTACGTCTCGCAGCTCCTGCCCGTACGGACCGGCTTCATCAAAGAGCGAGAGGTGAGACATGGTGCGGGAGAGGTCTGTCTCAATCAGCTCTGCGGTGCTTTCCAAGCCGAAGGAAAGGAGGAGAGAGGAGGAGGACGCACGGGCCGAGTGCGCCTTGTCCTTGAGAATGCCGTATAGGTCGCGGTTGAGCTGCAGCATGTTGCCAATGGAGAGCGGCCAGAGAACGCCCCGGGCAAACGCCGACACGCCCTCGCTGCACACCAGCGACTGCGCTTGCTTCTTCTTCTGACTCTGTCTCATTGTCGCCTCCCAGTGCGGTGCTACCTCCTGCACCCAATAGCCATAGTTTTCCCACATGCTGGCGTCGGTGTGAACGATTTGCGGCGGATCGTGGGGACCTCTTTGTGCGCGGTCATCTGTAGGCGACCGGACCGAGATGCTCCACGATTGCTCACAGTTTCTGTCGGATGATCCTGCCCGGCAGCTCACTTCCGAATCTGAATGGCAGCTCCGGTCAGATTCCGAACCGGCCTTGCACTCATCACGGCCTTGCGTGGAGCTTTGGGTTTGACCGCTGTGCTCGCTGTCGCCAAGCCGGGGGCGAGAGCGTACAGAATCGAAACTGCTCAGGCTCCATCCCCGTGCAACCGGCGGCAGCAGCGAGCGCCCGTGAGCATCCGGGATGTTGCTTGTGTCGGGACATTCCCGTAGTATGCTCACTTCTGCTGGTGCACGTGCCTGCAAAAGAGCTCGCGCAGCGGCCGCCTGCTCGGCATCTCGCACCCTCCTGGCTGATACGTCGAAAAAGAGCTGGACCGCCTTGTTGCTCATGATGCCGTCGAGCTGGCCAATACCGTCCAAATAGAGCTGCAATGCTTGCAGCCGCGCCTCAGCAGCCTCGCGATTGCCAGCTGCCTCAAACTTCAAGCGGAGTGCGCGAGGCGGAAAGGGTGGAAGGCCCCCTACCTTGCTGCTGCCTTTTGTGGTTGCTGACGCTGCGCACGTGTGCGAAGAGGGCTCCCAGAAGCGAGACGGTGTCATGCCTAGAAGGGCGACATGCATGTCACGGAATTGCCTGTACCGTCGCTCAACAACCCAACTAAAGTTGTGGTAACGGACAGCAACCTGGTAGTAACGAATGCCGTCGAGGAAGCGAGAATCCAGGATCGTCGCCACTAGCTCTTGCACACGCCCCGTCTCACTCCCACGCCCCGGAAGCCACACTTGCTGCAGCAGGGCATGCGCGCGTGTGTCCTGTCTGGACGCATCAGCCTCGTTGCCGCTCGACACGGCACCGCCACGGGCTGACCGCAGTGTGGAGCTTGGCTGCGTACGGCAGTCTCGTCCAGGGGACAAGGGACCCGTCTGCAAGGTCCCGAGCAAGCCGAGCTCCGTGACGATAGGTGTGTCACAGCGCATCGCTGCGGACAGGTGCGTGCCCGGGGGAGAGGACGGAGAGTCACTTGACGTTAGATATCGGGGGAGCTCCACTCCATGGCCCATCATGTCTCCAACCTCGGGCACCTCGACCAAGGCCGAGTCACGCGAGGCCGCATTCTCTACACTATCCTCTGTAATGACCAAGGTACAGCCCCACCCGCACGCCACCTTGACCACCTTCCTCCCCACCAGCTGCCGCACAACCTTGCCGAATAGCCTCCCCGCGCTGCACACAAGTGCGAGCACTCAGTAAAATGGCACGCACACGCTTGCAATATCGTGTCAAGTACATTATCAGTTATATCTGTGTTTTAGCAGGCACCAGCCATGGTTCCGCCCAGCCAGACCACAGCTTAGCTTTGTTGACCCCAGGCACTTCAAACACGAGGGCGCACCACACAGCAAGATCAGGCCAAAGCAAACCGATGCAGAACCTGGGGACGGCATGAAACGAGGCAGCAGCGCACGGGAAGGGGAGAGAGAGATGGGCAACCAACCGGTTTGCGTGGCCAAGCTGGCCCCAGTCGCCACGGCCCCACGTTACTAGCAGTCCGTTGGCCGAGACCTGCACATGCGCACCCCAAGCATTAGCTTGCGTACCATCCTGAACGAGACCTACCAGAAGGTCTCGTTTACCCAAAAGAAACCTACTAGAATGTCTCTAGCGTCGCTTTTTAGATCTTGTCCAAGACCTCTTTGCCCACCCAAAGCAAGAACTCGTGTCCGCACGCGTCAAACTGTCTTTCAACACTAGCGCATCACCGCATCGCCAGCAAGACGGGTCGCATCACGAACCAGGGCTATGTCAACTCACCGCTGCTGTGTGGGCACCGCCGCAGGAAATCTCAACGGTCTTGATCTGCCACGATGTTTTGTTTTACAACCCAGGCACACTTCCGGGTATCAGCAATTTGCACCTTTATATGTGGTCGCATGTATATGCGTACATATAATCACACAACTCTCACTACCTGCGCCGTGTCTCACAAATCTGAAGCATTCTCACACATCTGAAGAAATCCGTATCCTTGCGCTGTACCTCACACACCACAAGACATGCATGTCTGCATACACCAAAAGACTTACATATGCATGCACATACATCGCGCGCGGCGACACAAATCCTCGCGCACCCTAAACCCTGTACACTAAATCCTAAATACCTGCGCTGTCACGAGGGACTGAAGAAGCTTGGGCTGCAATTGATTGGCAGTTTCACCGAGCCCCAACTGCCCGTGCTCCCCCAGGCCCCACACCCACACCGACCCATCAGCGCAGCAGACACCGCAGTGCTCATAGCCGCTGTGGACGCACACCACCCGCATCCGCGCCCGGTGCAACCCATCCACCCGTCGCGGTTGCCTGCCACCACCCAGAGACATGAATATGCGTCCAGAGCCATGCGTATGTCAAGCCTAAACCAACTACCTAAACCCTAAACCCTAAAGCGCCCGGAGACATGAATATGCGTCCAGAGCCATGCGTGTGTCAACCGCCGACGCTGCACCCCACGCCACAGCCTGCGCTGCCTCCTTTACGCCCTCGAAGATTTAAATTGGGACATTTGTCCCATTCATCAAATTTTAAATCTTCAAGGGTGTAAAGGGTGCAATGCTATGCGTTCTGAGCAGCTCGCCTCTCAGACGGCACCAAAGGCAAGGCACCAAAGGCAAGGCGTTTGGGACGACCAAGGCACGGCGCCGCGCTGGCAGCCCAGCACCAGGCACACACACACACACACACTCACACACACACACACACACACACACACACACACACACACACACAGGGGCGGGGGCTAACCAGGCATCCAATGTGTTGCCATGACCCAGGCGCCCGCTTCCTCCGTGCCCCCACCTGCCCACACGGACAAGCACCGGTCTCCGATCAGCCACGGATGCCAGCAACAGCTCACCGGCAATCGCGGGCGCAAACAGGGCGCGTCGGTTTCGCCAGACGGGTCCGGGGGGGGTGCTCACGTCCAGACAGCCCCATGCTCGTCGAGAACAATTGAGTGCGCCCACGCGGCGCACACAGAGGTGGCTGCGACATGCGACACGAAATGCTCCACCAGGGTCGGCGTGCCGCAGCTCTTGGTGTCGCCGTGCCCCAGGCGCCCGTTGCGCCCCTCGCCGAAGGAGTACACCTGCCCGCAACTCGACCGCAGCAGCGTGTGCATGCCGCCGCATGAGGCCTCCCGTACAAATACGCCGGGCAGCTGCAGCTCAGACGGGAGTGACCACAGCTTGGCGTGCGGCGGCTTGGTGCCACCGCGCGATTGTCGTTCTGCGGAGGTCCCCAGCTGCCCCTGCGCGTTACAGCCAAACACGAACGCGACGCCTTGTGCGCACACGACCACGGTGTGCGCGCCGCCGCAGGACGCCTGCAGCACCCGGTGGCCTGTGTATGCCTTCACGAGCGCGAGCGCGCGCACGGGCACCGGGACCGCCACAGGACACTCGGCCTCGCAAGGGCGATCTGCCCTCCCTTGCCCGCTTGGCCCCCTCGGGACGTGCGCCGTCGGGCGCACGGTGATGTCCATCGCGTCGACGACCACGCCGCCAATGTCCTCAAACTTTTGCGCCATTTCCGGGCTCGAGTCCACCGTCACGCCCGCCTCGGCGGAGCGGCCGAGCTGCCCGAAGAAGTTTGCGCCCCAGACATACACGTGCCCGCCGCGCGTGCCCACGGCCGCGTGAAAGGGCCCTACGGACACCTGCGCCGCACCGGCGTGCGCGACCGCGTCGACGCGACGCGGGGCGAGCTCCGCCTCCTCGCCGCGGCCCTCCGAGTCGCCTAGGCGCCCCATGACCCACAGCGACGTGCTCGGCGGAGTCGCGCGTGCTTGCGCCGGCGGCTCGCGCGGCTCGCGCGGCCCGGCCGCGTGGACCTCGTGCACGTGCTGCCTGCCATCCGCGCGACGCGATGACATGCCCACCGCCCGGCGTTCGGGAAAAAAAAAACGATGCAGAAAAATGGTGGCCTGAACCGTACTGGGAAGATGGGCATATTAATCAGATTCTGGAAATCCAGATGTATCCTGTGAGCCAGACGCAGCGTGAATTGGTTTTCAAAAACACAACCCGGTTTGAAAAATGGTGGCCTGTACGGTTTGAAAAATGGTGGCCTGAATTTTGATTTGAAAAACGGAGCGGTTTTTACTCCAGGAGTAAATGGCTCAAAAAGTTGACTGAAAATTCAGAGCCAAAAACCTATTTCCCCCCTCCGATCATGGCCCGTCGAACGCCGTGTTGTGAAAATTCGAAAAGGTACCACTCACGAAAGTGATCGGGGCTCTCGGGGCCAGCCCGCCCAGCCCCGAGGGCGCAATGTATGTGTTCATGGGCATGCATGTATGCAGCTACATACGGGAAGAGGAGCGAGAGAGCGAGCGCACGCGCGTGCGCGCCCCTAAACCTGAAACCCTAAACCCTAAACCCAAACACAAACAGGATTCCTCTACACTCACAGCACCCGCGTGGGTAGCTTGCATCCGTTCAACGAGATAAACATCATTAATGAGCACAGGCGCCATGCCAGGCGAAAGTGTCCGGGCGTGGGCGCGGCGGAACCAAGGCGTTGGCCGCGAAGTGAAGGTCGCGGAGGAGGATGCGCTGCGCTTCCTGTGCGAGATGACGATCTTCCGGTCACGGACGCTCGGCATGCACGTGGAGGAGTATCGGCAGGCTCCCGAGGAGGCCCTGCCACACGTGCAGATGTTTCTCGCCGCGCCTGTGCACTCGGTGGCGACTGCGTTTGGAGTCAAGTACCTGCCGCGCGAGACCCCGCTCGTGGAGGCGGTGGCGGCAATCGCCGAGAGCCGGTTCGTCGTGATCAGCGGGTGGGAGGACTCTGACGGCGTGACCCACCCCGACACACTGTGGGACCAGCAGCGCCTCTTCTACAAGCTGCTCTCCTGCGAGGACTTTTCGTGCGAGGTGCATAGGGTACTAGACGACGTGCCAGAGGTGCCCACGCTGCACGTGGGCTGCGGGCTCGACGAGGTCATGCGCATCATGTGCATCCTTCACTGCGAGTTTGTGGGCCTGGTGAACGATTGTGGCAACATAGAGAGCGTGGTGCGGTTTGCCGATATTTTCCAGGCGTTCGTCAAGGAGATCAACACGAACTACTGCAGCCGGGACGATGTGTCGTCGTCGCAGCAGCAGCGCAGCCACTCGATGCTGACGCTGGGCGGCAACCACAACGAAGAGCTGGAGATCGATGACGAGGTCTGTGCCTTGTGTGGGCGGCCGAGACGAGCAGCTGCCTGAATACTGCGTATGCTCTGGCTCCTAGAGCGAGAGAGTGAGCGTGCGAGCGAGCATGCGGCTGCGAGATGCTCAGGCATGTTGTGTGACATGTTGCGTCACAGGCAACTTAGCC
>Ga0315905_10006775_pt1 | contig 11646 bp, 8 predicted proteins | sample LakEriMetagenome_5_FD_203522 | JGI IMG/M metagenome (GOLD analysis project Ga0315905, IMG submission 203522) | Freshwater fungal communities from buoy surface, Lake Erie, Ohio, United States - Buoy 4 MA121 | ecosystem: Environmental > Aquatic > Freshwater > Lake | place: USA: Lake Erie, Ohio...
ACGGAAGTTACCGTGCGGGAAGGTGGAAAGAACTTTAAATTTCGTATGGCCGGAAAATCAGAAAGTATTCTGGATGCAGCTCTTCGCCACAATTCCGGCCTGCCCTTTGCCTGCAAGGGAGGTGTTTGCTGTACCTGCCGGGCCAAATTGCTGGAGGGTGAGGTAGAAATGGAAGTGAATTATGCACTGGAAAAAGAGGAGGTGGCAGCAGGATACATTCTTACCTGTCAGGCGATTCCGAAGAGTGAAAAAATTACCGTGGATTTTGATCAATAAAAATATGGAAATCAACATTAACCAGCAGGACCTCGATTTTCAGGCGAAAATCGACAGTGGGCGCACCATAGAGCCCAAGGACTGGATGCCGGAAAAATACCGGCAGACACACATCCGGCAGATTTCTCAGCATGCTCATTCTGAAATTGTGGGCATGCTGCCCGAAGGCAACTGGATTACCAGAGCGCCTTCGCTGAAACGGAAGGTTACTTTACTGGCCAAGGTTCAGGATGAGGGCGGACATGGCCTTTATCTTTATTCTGCCTGCGAAACCCTGGGCATCAGCCGGGATGAACTTTTCGAACAGCTGCACAGCGGAAAGGCCAAATATTCTTCCATCTTTAATTATCCGGCTCTTACCTGGGCCGATATGGGCGCAGTTGGCTGGCTGGTGGATGGTGCTGCCATTATGAATCAGGTAATGCTTACCCGTACTTCCTATGGCCCCTATGCCCGGGCCATGGTGCGCATCTGCAAGGAAGAGAGTTTTCACCAGCGTCAGGGTTTTGAAATTATGCTCACCCTTTCCAAAGGAACTCCGGTTCAGAAGCGCATGGCGCAGGATGCCCTGAACCGCTGGTGGTGGCCTTCACTGATGATGTTTGGTCCGAGAGATGAGGAATCTACGCACACAGCTCAGGCCATCAAGTGGAAGATCAAGCTCAAAACCAACGACGAGCTGCGGCAGATGTTTGTGGACCAGACCATTCCTCAGATTGAATTGCTCGGTCTTGAAATTCCTGATAAGGACATCAAATGGAACGATGAGCGCGGGCATTATGATTTTGGCCCCATCAATTGGGAGGAATTCTGGCGCGTGGTAGGCGGCAACGGCCCCTGCAACCGTGAGCGGCTTGCCGCACGCAACAAAGCCTGGGATGAAGGTGCCTGGGTGCGCGAAGCTGCTCTGGCCTATGCTGAAAAACAGGAAGCGCTGAGGGAGGCGGTGTGATATAAGTTATTAGTTATTAGTAATTAGTGGGTAGTTTGTAGTGGGATTTTTAAGATCAATTTGACCAGCCTGTTGAGTTTCACTTTAGTCTCTAATCCACTATCCACTATCCACTATCCACTAAAAACTAAATACTATCCACTAAACACTATCCACTATCCACTCGAAACTAAAAACTAACTACTATGAAAAAAGAATGGCCCCTCTGGGAAGTATTTATCCGATCGCGTTCCGGTCTGGATCATCGCCACGCTGGTAGTGTGCATGCAGCGGATGCTGAAATGGCACTGGAAAATGCCCGTGATGTATATACCCGCCGGCAGGAGGGCGTGAGCATATGGGTGGTTCCTTCAGCGTCAATTACGGCATCTGATCCGCAGGACAGCGCTGAACTTTTTGAGCCGGCAATGGATAAAATTTACCGGCACCCGACCTTTTACGATCTTCCGGACGAACTAACCCATATGTAATGAACAGGTTGTATGATTACCTGCTGCTTTTAGGCGATAATCCTCTGATTCTCGGACACCGGCTTTCTGAGCTTACCGGGCACGGACCAACATTGGAAACCGACATTGCCCTGGGAAACATCGCACTGGATTTGTTTGGTCAGGTGCGAAACTGGTTTCAGTATGCAGCCGAAATGCATGGTGAAGGAAAAACAGAAGATGACATTGCCTTTTTGAGGTACGAGCACGAATACCGCTGCGTGCTGCTTACCGAACAGCCTAATACAGATTTTGCCATGGTTATTGCCAGGCAATTTTATTTCGACGCCTGGCACCATGCACTGCTCAGCGGTCTTTCTAACAGTAAGGATGAGCGCATTGCTGCCATTGCCGCCAAATCGCTGAAGGAGGTAACATATCAAAGACGCTTTTCTTCCGAGTGGGTGAAGCGCCTTGGTGATGGTACAGAGGAGAGTCAGAAGCGAATGCAGTCTGCCATACATCATTTTGCTTCCTATGCTGGCGAAATGTTTGAGGACAGTCCGGCAGAAGCCGAGATGGCAGCGGTCGGAATAGCTGTTCTGCCGTCTTCATTATTTCCGGAATTTCAGGCCTTTACCAATGAAGTGCTTCAGGAGGCCGGACTGGAAATTCCTCAGCAGGCTTCCTATCAGCGAGGAGGAAAGGAAGGGGTTCACTCGGAGCATCTGGGCTACATTCTGGCGGAGCTTCAGTATATGCAGCGGGCTTATCCCGGCATGCAATGGTAGGACGGCAAATTTCAGTTGAAGAAGCAAGGGTGCGGGAAATCCTTTCGGAAGTAAAGGATCCTGAAATCCCTGTGCTTACCGTAGAAGATATGGGCATTATCCGTTCAGTTGAGGTAATTGACCGAAAAGTATGTGTGACCATTACGCCCACTTATTCTGGTTGTCCTGCGATGGATGAAATTTCCTCAGACATACGGAAGGCACTGGAAAAAGCTGGTTATCATGCTGAAGTGAAATCGGTTCTATCGCCGGCCTGGTCTTCTCTTTGGATCTCAGAGCAGGGCAGGAAGAAAATGGAAGCGTATGGCATTGCTGCGCCGCTGGAGGCTGTTTCGGATAAGCGGGCACTTATGGGTGAGGCCAGAATTGTGAAATGTACCCATTGCGGTTCCCTGAATACACGATTGATTTCACCCTTCGGATCTACGGCCTGCAAGGCACTATTCCAGTGCAATGATTGCCTGGAGCCTTTTGATTATTTTAAGTGTATTTAGGCTGGAATCCTGAGAAGCTGCTTCGCTCTCAGGATTTTATAGCTATCATAGGATCTACTTTCCCCTCCCATCACGAAGCTCTGATAAGGAATCCGGGTTAGCTCTCAATGCCCACGGATGATGTCTACCGGATCAATCTTGCTGGCCTTCAGGGCTGGAAAATAGCCGGCCAGCGCTGTGGTAACAATGGCAAAAGTAAAGCCGGCTGCGTAGAAATAGGGATCGAAGTTGATGGTGAGATGGTCGAGTGTGACCAGGCCCGCCAGGCGTACCTCAATTTTGGATACCAGATAACTTGTAACAAATCCAAGGCAAAGTCCGAGTATGCCTCCGGCCAGCCCGATGACCACAGCCTCCACCATAAAAATATTGCGGATATCCCGGTTTTTGTATCCCACTGATTTCAGTACGGCGATGTCGGTCATCTTTTCATAAATCATCATCATCAGTATGTTGAAAATGCCAAATCCAGCAACAATTAGAATGGAGATGATTACCAGATAAGTTACGATGTTCTGGATTTTGAATACCGAAAACACATTGGCATTCGCTTCTTTCCAGCTTTGAGCCTTCAGGCCGAAGGTCTTCTGAAGTTTATCGCTCATTTCTTCAGCATTATCTACATCGTTGAGCTTCACATTAATATCGGTAATATAGAGCTTGTCTTTGTTCATCAGCTTCTGGGCTGTGCGCAGGCTTACCATGGCGCGGTTGTCGTCGATGGTGGTAATGCCGGTGGCTGTGATGCTGATTACCTTCATGTCGATTCCGGCGGCTGTGGTGGAAACCGAAAGGATATCTCCGACTTCTGCTCCCAGTTTTTGTGCTACACCACGACCGAGAATGATGCCGTTTCCGATGATTTCCAGTTGATTGATGTCTCCGTTGATCTGATCCTTGTGTATGTTGAACAGGGCATCCTCCTTTTTGATGTCTACCCCGGAAATGCTTACCGGAATCTGCTTGAATCCGGCCTTGATGATGGCCTGGGTTCCTACGGAGGGTGCAGCTCCCTGAATGCCCGGTGTTTTTCGGAGTAAATCCATAACACCGCCGTAGTTCCTGATTTTTTTGTCGATGTCTTTTTGCTTCTGGTTTCGTACAATCACCAGCTCATTTGGCCCGTTGTAAATTTTCTGCAGGATGGGAATCGGGTTTTTATCCGGCTCATTATAGAGATGAATGTGCGGAGAATTGTTCACAATCTTATCAATCATGAACGATTGAAGTCCGGTGATCAGCCCCGCCTGAAAAATGAAAACAGTAATGCCAAACATCACCCCCAGCATGGCGACAAGCGTTTGCCTCTTTTTGCTTACCAGATGGACGTAGGCAATCCGGAAAACGGGCCGGTTTGCTATTTTGGCTATCATTGCTTGTATACCTCATCCCCGGGTTTCAGACCCTCGAGGATTTCCACAAATTCAACATCTCCCATACCGGTTTTTACCAGTATTTTTTCCTTGGTTTCAGAACCTTTTCGTTTCACCCAAAGGGAATCGTTGCTCAGGTAATACCGTGGAATGACCAATGCATTTTTTTTGCGCTGGTTGATGATGTTGGCTTCCAGCGTGGCACCAGCATACATGATGATTCCTTCCGGAAGGTTAATGGATGCCATTACTTTAATGCTTTTACTGGTACTTCCGATTTTGGGATATACCTCCCTGATTTTCCCGCTGAGGAAAAGATTGGGATAAGCCTCTGTCTGGTAGATTACTTCCTGGTCTTTTGCGAGGTAATGAATATCTGCCTCATCCACAGAAAGTTCAACTTCGAATTCTCCGATTTTCCCCAGCTCCATGATGATCTGCTGAGGCGTGTAGTATTCGCCCTGCTTTCCTGCGAGATCGTATACTTTTCCGCTCACTGAGGAATAATAAGTGAAATCATTGGAATTACTCAGCTGTGCTTTGTAAAGGTTTCCAGCATTGCGGACCTCTGTGCCCAGGCGCTTTCTTGTGAAATCAAGTGCTGCCTGAGCTTTCCGGAAATTCTTGGCTGATGCCTGATACTGCGTCCGGGCCTGATCGAGATTCACCCGGGTGGTGGCATTTCCTTCGGCCAGTGCCTGTACGCGAGTGAAATTCACGGAATCAAGTTCCATTTTATCTCTGGCAAGCGAAAGATCCTGCCGGGCGGCTGTAAGGGTGCTCGAGTTGTCCGAAGCATTCAGCTGTGCGAGCTCGAGATTATTTCTGGCTGTAGAAACATTAAGGTTGGAAACCTCAGATTTCATGGTGAAGAGGGGCTGGCCGATTTCTACGGTATCCCCTATTTTTACATGAATTTCCTGGATGTAGCCCGGAATGCTCACATTCAGGCGATAGTAATCCTGCGGGTAGATCTTTCCGGATGCATAAACAGCTTGCGTGATATCTTTTAGCTGAGCCACGGCCTTGTCCTCCTTTTTGCTGCAGGAGAAAAACAATAGCGTACTGCTGTACAGAAGGGTGATTATTACAGAAATTCGCATTCTGGCGGCTTGTTTTAAGCGGGATGCAAAAGAGCAATTTTTTTACAGCAATTGTTTGCCGGAATGAAATTTTTAATTTGCCGGCGCAATGAAAAAATATCTCATTTATCTTCTGCTGGGTTTTCTGGTTTATTCCGTGAAAGCGCAGGTGCCTGCACCCGGTAAAAAGGCATCCGGTGGCATTCTTATTGTGAATGCCATATTGCACGATGGTAATGGCCGGAAAACAGAGAATGCCTGGCTAAGGGCCGATGGCGGGAAAATCACAGCCACGGGCACGGGTCAGCCGGATGAAAAAAGCAGCGCTGGTGCGCAAAAAATTGATGCAGGCGGTTCTCACCTTTATCCGGGTTTTATTCTGATGAACAATCCTCTGGGCCTTTCTGAAATTGAGGCAGTGCGGGCAACGCTCGATTTTCAGGAAACAGGAAGCGACAACCCCAATATTCATACGCTGCCGGCCTACAATACAGATTCCGAAATTATTCCTACGCTTCGGCTTAATGGAATTCTAACCGCTCAGATTACGCCCCGTGGCGGACGGATTAGCGGGCTTTCCTCTGTAGTTCAACTGGATGCCTGGAACTGGGAGGATGCCGTTCTTAAAGAGCGCGATGGCTTGCATCTGAACTGGCCTTCCCGCTGGAACCGGCAGGGCTGGTGGGCCGAGCCTTCTTCTGCAGTAGAGAAAAACAAAGATTATCAGAAACAGGTGGACGAACTAAGGCAGCTATTTTCGGAGGCAGCCCAGTACAACTCTGTTGCAGAAAAATCTCTGAATCCAAAACTGGAGGCACTTGCACTGGTACTGGAAGGAAAAGTTCGCCTGTATCTCCATGCCTCAACCTCGGCCGAAATTCTTGCTTCGCTGGAATTTACCCGCTCTGCCGGGATTAAAGGTTCTGTGCTGGTGGCTGGGCCTGAAGTACTGGACATAATTCCCTACCTCAAAGAAAATGCGGTGCCGGTAATCCTCAACAGGCTGCATGATTTGCCGCTGAATGCCGAATCTCCTGTTTTTCAGCAAATGCGTATCCCTTTTGAACTCCACAAGGCCGGTATTTTGTTTGCGCTTGATTACGAAGGCAGCATGGAGGTAATGGGTTCACGCAATCTGGGTTTTCTTGCAGGTGCGACCCGGGCCTATGGTCTGCCTGAGGAAGATGCACTCTCCCTCATCACGCGCAACCCGGCCCGCATTCTGGGAATGGAAAAAACTACAGGAACCCTGGAGCCTGGAAAAGATGCCACTTTCTTTTTATCGAAGGGCAATGCACTGGAAATGAAAGGGCAGGAATTAAGCCGGGCCTGGATTCAGGGGCGGGAAATCCGGCTGGAAAGCAAGCAGACGCAGCTTTACCAGAAGTTTGGAAAAATGCTGAGTGAAGGGAGGTGAAGTTGGAAGTAATCAAATGGTAGTTTTGGTTTGTCATTTAGACTATAAGCTGTTATTAATGAGCTTAAAGCAGAAGCAGATTAATCGGGATGGATGTTCATTCCTTATTGGAATTTTTCAATTGCCCGTTTATTAAAAAGATACACGAATTTAAAGTATAGAGATTTTCCTGTTTCAATCCATATTGGTAAAGAAGCAAAAACTATTTGAATGAATATTAATTATTTGTCGCATATCAAGCGCTTCTTTTTAAAATTTTTCCCGCTCGACGCAATCCTCTGTACTGCCTTTGTGTTTGTGCTGATGGCGGGTGTGGGTGATTTATTCAACCGTGTTTCGTTTCTGAATCCATTCGACCATGCGCTCAGTGACTTTGAAATGATGGATCTGGTATATTCAGCCAATATCCGTGACGAACCTGAGATAGATACTTCCATTGTTTTGGTCAACATCGGTAATCTTCCCAGGCGATTTATCGCGCGGGAGCTGGAAGTAATTGCTGCCCAGAAGCCCTTGGCAGTTGCCATTGATGCCGGATTTATCCCCGATTTGAAACCGGAAGATGATTCTTTACTTGATGTGGCACTTTCAAAAATTCCCCGGCTGGCACTTTATTCGATGATGTACCATACGGATGTTGAACAGGAAGGAGGCTTTGACTCTATTGTCTTTTGTAACCCGCGTTTTGCGCGTCACGGAGTTCCTTCCTATGTTAATATGGTAACGCCTCCCAAGAGCAATGTGAAACTAAAAATATGTCGTTTGTTTCATCCTTCAGACACGGTGAAAGGTCAGAGGTACCTTCCTCTTTCTCTTCAGGCTGCCTGGTTTGCAGACAGTGCGAAGGTGAAGAAATTTCTGGACCGCCGGAACCCACTAGAAATTATTAATTACCGTGGAAATCAGGAAAAATTCTACAGACTGGATGCATCCGATTTATTGGGACAGGATGAGTCTGGATTTATGGGATTAGGAGGCCCATTAATCAGTTTGAAAGATAAAATTGTCTTTATGGGTTACATGGGGGATGACTTTTCAGAAGAAAAGCAAGAAAACACCATAGATGATAAATTTTTCACCCCTCTGAATGAGAATGTAGCCGGAAAATCCTATCCGGATATGTTCGGGGTGGTAATCCATGCCAATATCGCCAGTATGGTACTAAATGGATTCCCGATTGACAAGATGAGCGATGACTGGAAGAAGATTTGGGCGGTATTTTTGTGCTACATTAATGTGCTTGGCTTTTTTTATATTCAGCGTAATCATCCAACCTGGTATGATCTTTTTGTAAAAATGATTCAGATTGGGGAGGTGTTTTTTTTACTTTGGATATCGCTCATGATTTTTGCCCACTACCATTACCAGGCAGACCTTACCCTGGCCGCTTTTGCGGTAGGTTTTTCCGGCGATGTGCTGGAAGTGTATGTGGGATTGAAAGAGAAGCTCAGGGAGCCTTCTCTTTGGCTTAAAGGGAAACTGGCAGGTTTTTCCGGAAGCAAAGGGAAAGGATAATTCCGAACAATTTCCATTTATTCTGGTTCAAAGAATTTCGATTTTACTTTCGGGATATGCATGGTTTTACCAGCATTTCAATGCCCGGAAGTACTACTGTAATTACTCAAAAAAACTTACTTCCAATCCGAAATTGCCATAGAAAAAGTCAAATTAGTATAGAAAAAATTAAATATCATCAGAAAAACTGATTTTATTTTGGTTTTTACTGTTTCTTTTCCAAACAATTGCCTTGCAAATGGCATTTTGTTTTTTTTTCTTTGTTCCCCTGAATATGCCCTGTTTGAATAATATAAAATCTATGGTAAAGCGTGTAAAACCGATTTTTAGAATTTCTGGAATCATTGCATTGCTGTCTGCCTTTTTACTCCTCGGCAATGTTTCGGAAGCGGTCATTCGAACATCCACAGGAACAACCTGGACCGCTGCCAATTTCGGAGGAACTTTACCAGCCAATGGGGACACCGTAATTATCAATTCCAACATGACAGGTGGCCCAGCTGCCGGGCTCAGCTTTGCCCGGCTGGTGGTGAATGCCGGTTTTACCTTTACAAATTCTACCACTGCTGCTTACACCATTTCAGGAACTACATCGATAGACGGTATTATGTCCGTTACAGGTACTTCCGGACTTCGCCAATTTGCCGGGGCTGTCAGCATCAATGCTGGAGGCAGTTTGCTTTGTACATCATCAGCCACTTTTGAATTCAGAGGTGGAATTGTCAATAATGGAACCTGTACACTTACCGGCTCTGGTGCCAAGACTTTTTCCACTACTGCAGCCCAATCGCTGAGTGGTACTTCTTCTATCTCTCTGGCTACCGTTACTGTAAACACAGGAATTACCCTTACAAATAACAACAGTGGCACACTCAGTTTCAGCACAAGTAATACCATAACCGGCAGCTATGTGGCAGGCTCCGGGTCCACTACTTCAATCGCAGGAACCTTCTCCGTAGGCGGTTCTTACACCGGAAATGCAGGTTCGGTTACGGGTTTCGCGACTGCTGCCACACTTGCAGGGGCTGGAACTTTTAGCATCCCAACATTGAGTGTTCCCGCCGGAGTTTCTGTAACCCACAGCCAGACCGGTGCTTTTACTGTTTCAGGAACAACTATCCTTGATGGCACCTGGTCGCTGAGTGCAGGGTCGGGACTGAAATTATTCAGCAATGCGGTAACCATTAATTCTGGCGGCAGCTTGAGTGGAGGAGGAAATGCCCCAATGGAATTTCGAAACGGCATAACAAACAACGGAACCCTCAACCTGACAGGCACCGGTGCCAAGTCATTTACTACGAATAATCAGAGCATTGGCGGAACTGCCAATTTTACGATGGCTTCACTCAGAGTGGCGACCGGTATTACCCTTACCAACAATACAGAAGGTATTTCTACGCACGGCGGGACAAATGTGATTAATGGCACATACAACGATGGTCTCGATGCCGGCAGCTTTGTTTTTTCAGGAACCCTTTCTGTGCCAATCGGCGGATCACTCAGTGCCCTGACCACATCTCCCTTCACTTTCTCTTCTGCCAGTGCCAGTGCTATTGTGATTGCCGGTACGCTCGATATCGGGAATATCAGTACCACAGCCTTCACTGCCTCACAGACCATATCCGGTGCCGGCAATGTTACTTTTTCTACCTCTTCCCTTAATGCCGGAATAACCCTGACAATTTCCAATACCGGTATCAAGCAATTTTACGGTGCCTTTACCATTCCTGCAACGGCAATCCTTACGGTAACTGCGGCTGCCGGCGACCTGGTCTTCACCAATAATATGGAAAATGCAGGGACCGTAACCCTGGGTGCCTGTCCGGTTTCCATTGGAGGATCTCTGAACAGCACAGCCGGCACCATCACAGGTGGAGCCGGAATTTTTTCTGTAGGATCATCGGTTAATCTGACTGGTGCTGCGATCCTGAATCTCAGTACCAGCACATTTTCGGCAGTTGGTCCTGTAAATCTTGGTGGCACCTCTCAACTTACTGATGGTTCAAGCACAGGCTCCAATACCTTTGGTGGACTGGTAACTGTGGCTGCGGGCTGCACCTTTTCTACCACCTTAAATTCTGCCTATGATTTCCGCGCCGGAATTGCCAATGATGGAACAGTGAATCTGGGAGGAACTGGTCTGAAGTCGTTTACGGTTTTCAATCAGGATTTGACTGGTTCGGGAAATATTACCTTTTCGGCCATCAGCATTCCTTCCGGAAGAATTCTTACCAATCTGAATTCCGGAATAATAACGATTGGCTCTGCTACAACGGCCAGCACGATAGCAGGCACCTACCTCGATGGTGATGATGCCGGCACGAATGTGCTCACCGGCACTATTAACATCAGCACCGGAGGAACGCTGAACAGCGCCACCACATCTCCCTGGAATCTGACAGGTGTAACCTTAACCAATGCTGGAAGCCTTACCCTGACCGGAACTGGAGACATCACTTCCACTACGGCCAGTACTCTGGCAGGTACTTCCGGTTTCACCCTCAATAATCTGATCGTACCGGCCAGCATCACCTTTACCCTTTCGAATACTGCTGCCAAAAGCATCAGCGGGAATTGTACCGTTGCTGGCACCTTTTCCTACACCGGAGCCAGCGGCCTGCTGACCATTGGTGGAAACCTTGCTGTTTCCGGTACCTATACAAACGGAGGAGGTGGAACCCTGGTAAACGGAAGTGTGGATCTTTCCGGAACCGGCAATGTCAATTTTGGTGGCGGAAATTTCACGGCAGGCACCACTTTTAACATGAGCGGAACTTCTACGATTTCGGATGGAAGTGCCACTGGTACAAATCTCTTCAGAGGGCTGGTTACTGTAGCTGCCGGTTGTTCTTTTACCAATCCGACCAATGCAAGCACTTTTGAATTCCGGGGTGGAATTTTGAATGAAGGAACCTTTAATGTGGCCGTTGGGACTTCCAGTTTTACCACCAATAATCAGAGCCTGAATGGCTCGGCCAATTACACCATTGGTGTGCTGAGCATTCCGGCTTCCATCATTCTAACCAATAGCGCCACCGGAACTGTAAGCATCGGATCCGGAACGGCCAGCACGATAACAGGCACTTATCAGGATGGGGATGATGCCGGTACAAATGTACTCACCGGTACTATTAATATCAGCACCGGAGGAACGCTGAACAGCGCTACCATATCTCCCTGGAATCTGACAGGAGTAACCTTAACCAATGCTGGAAGCCTTACCCTGACCGGAACCGGAGACATCACTTCCACTACGGCCAGTACTCTGGCAGGTACTTCCGGTTTCACCCTCAATAATCTGACCGTACCGGCCAGCAT
>Ga0315905_10006776_pt1 | contig 11645 bp, 8 predicted proteins | sample LakEriMetagenome_5_FD_203522 | JGI IMG/M metagenome (GOLD analysis project Ga0315905, IMG submission 203522) | Freshwater fungal communities from buoy surface, Lake Erie, Ohio, United States - Buoy 4 MA121 | ecosystem: Environmental > Aquatic > Freshwater > Lake | place: USA: Lake Erie, Ohio...
CGAGCGCCACGACTTTCCCCAGACCCGAGCAGGCGAACATGCGCCCGCCAACGACGAGCGGCGTGCCCTCCAGCGTGGGCGAGGAGAACTCGGGCGCCTCGACCATGCCGATGTGATAAGTCCACGCACGCTTGAGTTTGCCCACGTTGGCAGGCGTGATCTGCGTGAGTGGCGAGTAGCGTAGGCCGCCGTCGGAACCACCCCACTGCCGCCACTCGCCCACGGCTTCGTCCGCGAAGGCTCGCGGCAGCATGGTCACCAGAGAGCACAGCAGCGCGAGGCGAACGGCACGCACAGGAGGGGGCATCGGCACTGTGTCATCTCCGGGGAGGATCATGGTTGTGGCGATGGTACCAACATGCGCCACCCTGACCACAACGCCCGTTCGGGTGAGGCCGGCCTCATGTGTCAGCGAGGGCGGTACCTGTCGGGTATGATGCCACCCGGAGGTTCGGGGGTTCGGGCGCTGCCAGTGCCAGGAACGATACACCCAGGGAAACACGCAATGCGGCCCGCTCAGCAAGCAGCACCCCTACGCCGGCGTACCCGCCGAGACTTCCTGCGGCAGGCGGGGGTCGCAGCAACGGCTGCACTGCTGCCCGGGCGCTCGCAGGCTCTCATCCAGCCGCCGAACGTGCTCATGATCGTCATCGACGACCTGAACGACTGGGTCGGTTTCCTGCGCGGACACCCGGATGTGCAGACGCCGAACCTCGACCGCCTCGCCGCCCGGTCGACGGTGTTCCGCCGCGCCTACTGCAACGCACCGGTGTGCAGTCCCTCGCGCGCCAGTGCGCTCTCGGGGCTGTCCGTGCAGCAGACGAAGGTCTTCGACAACAACACGAGCCCGCGCGTCGCCAACCCGCGGATCGTTTTCCTGCCCGAGCACCTTGCGCGCAACGGCTACGAAGCAAAGCTGATCGGCAAGATCTACCACACCTACTCGAACCCCACGCCCCACCCGCTTCCCGCCACCCTGCCCGCCACGAATCTGCAATGCGGGTCCGCAGGCTCCGTGAAGCCGGACGGGGCCTTCGACTGGGCGCCGCTCGACATCGACGACTCGCTGATGCCCGACTGGCAGTTCGCCCAATCGGCCATCTCCTTCCTCGGCCAGCCGCGCGGCAAGCCCTTTTTCCTCGGGCTTGGGCTCCTGCGCACCCACGTCGCCTGGTACCTGCCCCGCAAGTACTTCGATCTCTATCCCATGGGAAGTTTCCAGCTGTCCCGGTTCCGCAAGGGGGACCTTGACGACCTGCCGCCGGCGGCGCGTGCCGTGGCCCGCGGCCTCGGGGAGAATGGCTGTATCGCGGCGCAGCGTCTCAAGGCCTCTGCCATACAGGCTTATCTGGCGAGCATCAGTTTCGTGGACACCCAGATCGGCCGGGTACTCGACGCACTCGATGCCAGCCCGCACGCGGCGAACACCGCCGTGATGCTGTGGAGCGACAACGGCTTTCATCTGGGCGAAAAGCTCCATTGGCACAAGGAAGCGCTCTGGGAGCGCAGCACACGCGTGCCGTTCGCCATCTCGCTGCCGGGCCAGACCTCAAGCGCGACAGTGTCGAGCCCCGTCAGCCTGGTGGATCTGATGCCCACCGCGCTCGAGATCTGCGGGAATATCACCCCACCCTATGCGATGGCCGGACGCTCGCTCGCGCCCTTGCTGGACGCCCCCTCGACACCCTGGGATCACCCGGTGCTGATCACCCGGAACCAGTTCGACTATGCGATCCGGCAAACACGCTGGCGTTACATCCGCTACGCGAACGGCGACCGGGAACTCTATAACCTCGCCATCGATCCGCAGGAATGGACCAACCTCGCAGGTGATCCGTCCCTCCGGGCCGTCATGAAGCGACTCGACGCGCTGATGCCCCCGCTGCCCGCGGGCTGAACCCGGATCACGACCATGCTCCCCCGCTCCGATACCGCCTCTTCGACCCCTGCACTTCGCGACACCATCGTGGCGATGATCGCCCTGTTGCTCTGCATCGGGGGCGCCGCCGCCCAGGAAACAACGTTGCCGCTCGAGCCCTCGGTCTCGGTGGACCTCACCACCACGCAACGCGAATCCGATCGCGCTGCCGCCCTGCGCCGCGCCGCCGATGCAGCCGCACTCCCGGGTGCTGCCGAGCGCGCCGCGATCGTGCCGGAATTCCTGCTGATCCAGCAGAAAGCGCTCGCAGACCTGTCTGTCGTCTCCTCGCACCCCGATGGCGCGGCACAGACCTGGCGGCTGCGCAGCATCTCGCCGCCCACGCTCTTCGCCGAGCGGGTGATCATGCGTCTGCTGCGGGCAGGCTTTTCCACCGCCGCGCACTGCCCGGGGGAAGAATGGGCCGGCACCCACGGCAAGAGCCGGGTGGGCGTGGTCGCGGAACAACGCCTCGTCGCCGTGAGGCTCGCCCCTGCCACGGGCGGCTGCACCGGCAACGCCTCGGGAGAGCACTGAGCCATGGTCGCGAAAGTCATCGATGGCAAGGCCGTGGCGCTGAAAGTGCGCGCCGAGTTGCGCGAGCAGGTCGAATCCCTCGTGGCGCGCGGTCACCGGCCGGGTCTGGCGGTGATCATCGTGGGCGAGAACCCGGCTTCCCGCGTCTACGTGGCCAACAAGGTGAAGGCCTGCAGCGAGGTGGGCATCGCCTCCACCGTGCACGCCTTCCCCGCCGAGACAGAGGACACCGTCGTCGAGGCGCGTATCCGCGCCCTGAACGAGGACCCCACCGTTCACGGCATCCTGGTGCAGTTGCCGCTGCCGCCCTCGTACGACGTGCGCCGCGTGCTCGGCGCGATCTCGAGCGACAAGGACGTCGACGGCTTCCACCTCTACAACGTGGGCGGTCTGGTCGTGGGCGACACCGTCTTCCCGCCCTGCACACCCTTCGGCGTGCAGAAGATGCTCGAGCACGAGAACATCCCCATCGAAGGACAGAACGTGGTGGTGGTGGGCGCGAGCAACATCGTGGGCAAGCCGATGGCGCTCATGCTGATGCAGCGCGATGCCACGGTATGCATCTGCCACGCGAAAACACGGGATCTCGCGCAGTTCACCATCCTTGCGGACATCCTGGTCGTGGCAGCGGGCAAGCCCAACCTCATCCTTCCGCAGATGGTGCGCACCGGCGCCGTGGTGATCGATGTGGGCATCAACCGCCTGCCCGACGGACGCCTGGTCGGCGATGTCGATTTCGAGGGAGTGAAGGAGAAAGCCTCCTACATCACGCCGGTGCCGGGCGGTGTGGGTCCGATGACGGTGACGATGCTGGTGCACAACACCGTCCAGTCCGCGGCGAGGCATCTGGTCTCGCGCCTGCACTAGGGCGCGGCGCGACGCCCTGCGGCCCACCGTCAGCACGTATACTGCGCGCCGCCCGGCACTCCCCGCCGTACCACCCCGACCCACACAGGAAGCATCACCGTGCTGACGCACAACACGTATTTCGATGGCCAGGTGCAGAGCATCGGCTTCACACGCAACGGCCTCCGGGCCTCGGTGGGCGTGATCGCACCGGGCGAATTCCGCTTCGGCACCGCGGCCGCCGAGCGCATGAGCGTCACCAGCGGCATGCTGCGCGTGCGCCTCGAGGGTGGTGAGTGGTTCAGCGTGCCGGCAGGCGGCTATTTCGAGGTGGCGGCCAACAGCAGCTTCGATGTCGAGGCCGTGGGCGGCCCGGCGGCCTACCTCTGCGAGTACCTCGGCAGCCCCTGACACCAACGGGGCAGCCCCATGATCGCCACCAGCAATCTCAGCATCCAGTTCGGCGCCAAGCCGCTCTTCGAGAACGTCTCGGTCAAGTTCGGCAACGGCAACCGTTACGGCCTGATCGGCGCGAACGGCTGCGGCAAGTCGACCTTCATGAAGATCCTCGGCGGGGACCTGGAGCCGAGCTCGGGCAACGTCGCCCGTCCGGGCGATGTGCGCCTCGGCAAGCTCCGCCAGGACCAGTTCGCCTACGAGAAAAACTCTGTCCTCGACACCGTGATCATGGGCCACGAAGAGCTCTGGCAGGTGAAGGCCGAGCGCGACCGCATCTACGCCCTGCCAGAGATGAGCGAGGACGACGGCATGGCCGTGGCCGAGCTCGAGGTGCGCTTCGCCGAGTTGGACGGCTACACGGCCGAGGCGCGCGCAGGCGAACTGCTCCTCGGCCTCGGCATCGCGCTCGCGCAGCACGCAGGGCCCATGAGCGCGGTGGCACCGGGGTGGAAACTGCGCGTGCTGCTCGCGCAAGCGCTGTTCTCGGACCCGGACGTGCTGCTGCTCGACGAGCCCACCAACCACCTCGACATCAACACCATCCGGTGGCTCGAGAACGTGCTGAAGGCGCGCTCGAGCACCATGGTGATCATCTCCCACGACCGCCACTTCCTGAACAGCGTCTGCACGCACATGGCGGACCTGGACTACGGGGCGCTCAAACTCTTCCCGGGCAACTACGACGCCTACATGACCGCCGCCACCCAGGCGCGCGAACTGGTGCAGAACGAGAACGCCAAGAAGAAAACCCAGATCGCCGAGTTGCAGGCCTTCGTGAGCCGCTTCTCGGCGAATGCCTCCAAGGCGCGTCAGGCCACCTCGCGCGCGCGGCAGATCGAGAAGATAGAGCTGATCGAGGTGAAACCCTCGAGCCGCCAGAGCCCGTTCATCCGCTTCGACCAGAAACAGAAACTCCACCGCCAGGCTGTGACCCTTCGCGACGTGACGCGCGGCTACGGCGGCGAGCCGTTGTTCCGGGATCTGAGCCTGCAGGTCGAGGCCGGCGAGCGCATCGCGATCATCGGGCCGAACGGTGCGGGCAAGACCTCGCTGCTGCGCTGCCTGATGGGAGAACTTGCCCCCGACAGCGGCGAGCTGAAGTGGGCCGATGCCGCCGACATCGGCTACTACGCGCAGGACCACGCCCGCGATTTCGCCGAAGACCTGAACCTCTTCGACTGGATGAAGCAGTGGACCAAGGGCGACGAGCAACTGGTGCGCGGCACGCTGGGGCGCATGCTCTTCACGCAGGACGACATCAGCAAAACGGTGAAGGTGATCTCCGGCGGCGAGCAGGGACGGATGCTCTTCGGCAAGCTGATCCTGCAGCGGGCGAATGTGATGGTGCTGGACGAGCCCACCAACCACCTCGACATGGAATCCATCGAGGCCCTGAACCTGGCCCTCGAGAACTACCCGGGCACGCTGATCTTCGTGAGCCATGACCGCGAGTTCGTGTCCTCGCTCGCCAACCGCATCCTCGAATTCACGCCCGAGGGCATCATCGACTTCAGCGGCAACTACGAGGACTACCTGCGGAGCCGTGCGCTGGAGTGATCTCCATGGGCCCGCCGGGCGGCAGGGTGACAGGGCGCGGCGGGGTGGGGATACTTGCCCGACCGCTTCGTGCACGCAGGATCGCCGCTCCGGAGTGAAGCCCCTCATGCCTGACACACCATGAACTGGATCCCGGTCTTCGCCACGGGCGCCAGCGCCACCCTCCTCTGCGGGTTGTGGTGGCGCCTCATGCGCGGTCGTCTGCTCGACACCCCGGGGCATCGCAGCCTGCACACCCAGCCCACGCCCACCGGCGGCGGCGTCGGCATCGTGACAGCCCTGCTGGCTGGCACCTTGATGGCGGTGCCGGAGCCGCGCGACACCGCAGTACCCCTGCTGCTCCCGGCGGTGCTGCTCTGCCTCACCGGACTGCTCGATGATCTGCGGGGGCTGGGCGTGTGGCTGCGCCTGGCGTTGCAGGCCGCCTGCGCGGCGTGGGTGGTCTTCGTGCTTCTGCCCACCCCTGGATCTGCGCTGGTAGTCGCACTGGCCGGCCTCTGGGTGGTGGGGTTCACGAACGCCTTCAATTTCATGGACGGCATCGACGGGTTCGCGGCCACGCAGGCGGCTTTCGCGGGCTTTGCGGGGGCGCTGCTGCTGGACGATGCCGGGGGGCGCGCCGACGCGGTGCTGCTGCTCGCGCTCACGGGCGCTGGCGCGGCCGGCTTCCTTGCATGGAACTGGCCGCCCGCACGGCTCTTCATGGGCGATGCCGGCAGCTTGCCGCTCGGCTTCCTGCTCGCTGCACTGGCGCTGCTCAGCGCGGCAGAGGGCGCGCTGCCGGGGTGGTGCTGGCTGATCCTGCTCGCGCCCTTCCTCTGCGATACGGGCATCACGCTGCTCCTGCGGGCTGCGGCCCGCAAGCCGCTGCTGCGGGCCCACCGCGAGCACGCCTATCAGAGGCTCGCCGTGCGCGGCCACCGCCCGGTGACGCTCGGCTTGCTGGTTCTCGATGTCGTCTGGCTGCTGCCGCTCGCCTGGCTGGCGGCCCATCGCCCCACACTCGCACCGCTGGCCGCTGTCAGCGCCGTGCTGCCCTTGTGCGTTGTGGCAGGGGTTGTGGCCTGGCGACACCGTGACAAGGGAGTGGAACGCGCATGACAGCGCAGCGTGACGGCCTTGGCAGATTCCCCACCGAACAGGCGGGCTGGAAGGGCTTCGCGTGGCTGCTGGTGCAGCGCCTGTTCGAGTTGCCGCGCAACCTGCGGCAAGCCTTCATCCTTGCACTGGATCTCGTGGCCATACCGCTCGCGCTTGCCGGGGGGAGCTGGTTGCGCTCGGGCGAAGCGAGCCTGGCTGTCCCGGGTACCAGCGAAATTGCAGCGGCGCTCATCACGGTCACAGGCTCGGCGGTGATCTTCCTGCGGCTCGGTCTCTATCGCGCCGTCGTGCGCTTCATGGGCCATCAGGCCGTGCTCGCGATCGTACAGGGTGTGAGCCTCTCGACCCTGCTGCTGGCGCTGGCCTCGCTGCTCACCGGAGCGGGCCTGCACGTCTCGCAGCTGGTGTCGTACGGGATCTTCATGCTGGTGTTCGTAGGCGGAACACGCCTCGCGGTACGGAGCTGGTACCGCAGCGCCCATCACGCAGGCGGGCAACCGGTGGCCATCTACGGCGCCGGCTCGGCGGGACGGCAACTGCTGAACGCGCTGCGTCATGGCTACGAGTACTCGCCGGTGGTGTTCATCGACGACAACCCGCAACTGCAGGGACGGGTGATCAGCGATGTGCCGGTGGCGTCGGCCGGGGCGCTGCCCGGTCTGGTCCGTCGCCATGCGATCACGGAGGTCTTCCTCGCCATGGCCTCGCTGGGCAGCGCCCGGCGCAGGGAAATCATCCGCTCGCTTGCAGACCACCCGGTCAGGGTGCGCTCCATCCCGCCGATCGAAGACCTGATGGGCGGGCGCGCATCGATCGGGCAGACGCGGATGGTCTCGCTGGATGACCTGCTCGGTCGCGATCCGGTGCCGCCGCGGCCGGAGCTGCTGGGGCGCTGCATCACCGGCAAGACCGTGCTGGTGACGGGCGCAGGCGGCTCGATCGGCTCCGAGCTGTGTCGCCAGATCATCGGCTGCGCGCCGGAGACCCTGCTGCTGCTCGACAACAGCGAGTACGCGCTCTACGAAATCGAAAAAGAACTGCGGCTGAAGGCCTCCGATACCGGCGTGCCGGCGCGGATCGTCCCCCTGCTCGCCTCGGTCCGCGACGAGGCGCGCCTGCAGCGCGTACTCCAGAGATTCCCGGTGCACACCATCTACCACGCGGCCGCCTCCAAGCATGTGCCGCTGGTGGAGCAGAACATCGTCGAGGGCGTGATGAACAACGTCCTGGGCACGCTGAACGTTGCCCGCGCCGCCATGCGGGCGGGCGTGGAGACCTTCGTGCTGGTGTCGACTGACAAGGCGGTGCGGCCCGCCAGCACCATGGGCGCGACCAAGCGGATCGCAGAGATGATCATGCAATCGCTCGCGGCGCAGGCGCCGGGCACGCACTTCGTGATCGTGCGCTTCGGCAATGTGATCGGCAGCTCCGGCTCGGTGATACCGCTGTTCAGCGAACAGATCGCACAGCAGGGCCCCGTGACGGTGACGCATCCGGAGGCCGAGCGTTACTTCATGACCATCCCGGAGGCCGCGCAATTGCTGCTGCAGGCCGGTGCCATGGGCAGCGGCGGCGACGTCTTCGTGCTCGACATGGGGCAACCCATCAGGATCCTCGAGCTCGCGCGCCGCATGATCCACCTCTCGGGGCTGCAGGTGCGCGACGAGGGCAACCCCGCGGGGGACATCGAGATCCGCTTCACGGGGCTGCGCGCGGGCGAGAAACTGCGCGAGGAACTGCTGGGCAACGGCGAGATCACGCCCACCGACCACCCGATGATCCTCCGCGCGATGGAAGCCGTGATCCCCTGGGAGGAACTGCAACGGGCGATCGACACGCTCGCCGCCGCGTGCAACGCTTACGAGCCAGACGCCATCAGCGCCGTGTTCCGCAGCCTGCTCGAGGGTTTCGAACCACCACCGCCGGCGGGCGATCCACTGGGCGGCGCAGCCCCCTGAGAGAGCGCCGCCTCAGATGCGCCCCTGCGCCCGCAAGGCCTGCGCACGGGCGTAGAGGATGGTGTCGAAGCGATTCACACTGCGCACCAGATCGAGCTCCGCTTCGGTGTAACTGTCGCGCCGGCGATAGGCGCTCGGTGTGCGGTTCGACTGTCGCGCGGCCGGACACGGCAGTGACAGCTTGGCAAACAGCGTCTCGCAGTCCTCGGCGAAGGTCTCCGTGAAACCGACGTGGAGCATGGCGAGCAGCCGCTCGCTTGCCCGCTCGAGGCTCGCCTCGTCCGGAGGCAGCAGCGAGCGCTTCCTGAACTCCTCGAAGTACTGCTCCTGCGTGAGGTCCTTGCGCACCAGGCGGGCATAAAGGCGGCGGACATCCATGGCGGATCCCAACATCCGGGTTTGCAGGTCGGCGATGCTCTGGGTCACGTAGGGGTGCGCAAGGAATTCCGTGAGGGAGCCCTGCGCCAGCTTGCCGAGCCAGGTCTCGGGATGAGACTTCATGAACTCGAAGGCGGAGATCGTGCGGTCGACGGGATCGCGGAGGAAGGTGAACACCAGCCTCTCGGTATGCAGCGCGTCGATAGCGTCGTAGTGGATATGCCCACGGATCAGGGGACGGCTGCGGCGCTCGGCGTCCTTCATAAGCAGCACCGTTGCGTTGTAGTGCGGCGCGGGATTGCTGCCGAGAGCTTCGTCGAACATGTCGTTCAGGCTGGTGCCGGCGGTCTTGGGAATGTGGAGGAAGACCCACTGCCGTTGCCCCTCCGGCAAGGCAACTGGCAACAGCTTCGGCCTGGCAGTCCTTGCGTGTTTGCTCATGACATCGGCTCCGCTCGGCGGTGAGGGTGGGGGTGGGGGTGGGGGTGGCGTGGAGCCATCCAGTTCGCGACCTATCGCCTCGACGTCCCACTTGGCATAGGCACCGGCGTAAGCCCCGAAAGACATCTGCTGGCCCCAGATACGGTAGATGGTCTCCTCGGTCGCCTCGAAGGCCAGCCCCAAGGCGCGCGCCACGCCGGGGTGCAGCGGCTGCTGGTTGATCTTCAGGTAATCGAGCGGAAGCTCTTCGACAGCCTCCAGAGCCCGGTATCCCAGCATGGCAAGCAGATCGTTCACCTGATGGACGCAGAGCGGCTGCGAGGGGTGGTTGTAGGTCTCGAAGAGCTTGGCCGAGCGGAAATGGGCCATGATGTAGTCGAGGAGTTTCTGGTCACGGCGTGTTTCGATCTGACGCTGCGACTCGACGTAGTCCGCGATCACGGCATCGGGATCAACACTGACCGGATACTCGTCTCCGGCAAAGCGTTCGGCGGCACGCGCCGGCGACTCGCCCGCGGCAAGCGCCTCGATCACCACCCGATCCCCGTACGGAAAGGGCCCGAACGGGTACGCCGGCGTGGGTACGTTCCGGGGGTCGATCGCAAAGCCGGGCCAGTACACCGGGAAGGTCAGGTAGTTGATGGCGATGCGCCGGCAGCCCTCCGGGACCGCGGCAAGCAGGCTGTCGTTGGAAAGATCGCCCCAGTTCGCACCGAGCGGCTGGTAAATCAGCAGATCACAGCGCGCCAGCAGTTCGGAGGGCACGGACTGCTTCTGGTAGTTGACGAAGTAGTGCACCTCGAATTCACGCGCGAAGTCCGCGTGCGCGTTCAGAAGCGCCTTGATGTAAGCGCCCTGGCAATTCGCCGAGATGATGCAAACGGACTTGCCGTCCATACGCTGTCCTGCCGTCGATGACACCCCGCCCGCGCCTCAGCGCGGCAGGGAGAAAACAGTGCCGATGTCCTCGAACGCAGGCGCGAAGGCCTGACTCCAGGACGCGGGGTAATCGAGCTGGCAATAGACGCCGGGCTCATCCAGCGCCGCGACCACCGCGCGCGCCAGCGCCTCGGCAACGCTCTTGTAATCGAGCTCGCAGGGCTGCAGGTAGCGGCTCTGCGCGCGGATGAACTCCGCCGGGCGGTTCGCATAGACGTTGGTGACGGTGTGGAGTCCGAACTGCGCCATCTCGTAGGGCACCACGCTGGGGTGCGGCGCGTTCATCAGGCTCACGCCCACCTTGCTCTCCGAGAGCAGGACCGCGTAATCGGCCAGGGGCATCTTCGGCAGGAACTGCAATTCCGTCTCGGGGTCGAGCCATATCGCGCCGGGCGTCAGCGCACCGATGCCGAGGAACCGGAACTGCCGCGCCTGCGGACAGATCTGCAGCAGATGCCGCAGTGCGAGGATCACGACCTGGAAGCAATTGCGCGCCGCGTGCCCCTCGGGGCGCAGATAGGCCAGCAAGGTGTTCTTGCGCGGGACGGGCGGCGCCTCCGAGCGTGTCAGCACGTGCGAGAAAACCGAGCGCGTGTTGTTCCCGCCCAGACCCAGCCGCTCGAACCACTCCCGCAAGGGCGCGGAGTTGAACAGCAGATGGCAATCGAGCGCGAACGACCTGTCGAGGGCGCTGCTCACCGCACCGAAGGAGTGGAAGATCGACTCCCACTCCTGCACGAAGTACAGGAACTTCGGGTTCCGCGCGAAGCCCGCGAGGCGCTGCGCCATGTACGCCGCCTTGGCGTTATAGGCCACGAACACGTCGTCGGGCCCCACCGCAATCTCGTCACTGATCTTGATCAGCTCGCTGCGCGCGATCACCGCATGGCAGGGGTTCGCGTGCGACACCCGCGCCATCACCTCGAGCGGGTTGGCGATGTCCTCGGTGATGATGAATCGGTGCGTTACATCGAAACCTGCGTCGAGGGCGCGGATGAACTCCATGAACGAGATCAGCCCGCCGAACATCACATCGTTGCCCAGACGCGGAATAAGGTAGTTCAGCCGCGGGCGCGGGGCTGGAGGTGCCTGCCGCACGCGCAGGCGTGGACGCACCAGGCTCTCGAACTCCTCGTAGGTCTCGAGGAAGACCGGCCGGTCGAGCCCCGGGAAGATCTCGTTCAGGTAGTCCTGCTCGCTCAGCTGTCCCTTGCGGCCCTCTTGCTCGCCGATCGCGGCGTAGTGATCGAAGCCGCAGCGGAACTTGGCGCCGAGCACGGCGTCCAGCACGTCGAGGTTGCGGGCGAGATAGAGCTTTTCATCGAACCAGCTGTTGGGGCTCATGCCCACCAGACAGCCTGCCTGGAGGTAGTGGTTCAGCAGTCCTTCGGGCGGGGTGGCGATGCCGAGCGCGCGCAGCTGCTCCCCGTACCAGGCCTGGTCGAAGTGCGCCTCGACCAGATCGGCGAAGGAGGCAGCGCGGCCCTTGCGGGAGGCGGCCGCGCGCTCGG
>Ga0315905_10006777_pt1 | contig 11644 bp, 8 predicted proteins | sample LakEriMetagenome_5_FD_203522 | JGI IMG/M metagenome (GOLD analysis project Ga0315905, IMG submission 203522) | Freshwater fungal communities from buoy surface, Lake Erie, Ohio, United States - Buoy 4 MA121 | ecosystem: Environmental > Aquatic > Freshwater > Lake | place: USA: Lake Erie, Ohio...
TTTTTTGAGGAATCTGTTTCCCACGCCGGCTTTTGACTTTGGACATTGTGCGCTATGCCTGGTGAGGGGTTGGAATGGATTCCTGCGTGCGCAGAAATGAACGGATCGAGGGCCGCATTTTCACGTTGGATTAACGGTTCAACTAGATATGGGGCTACATAAATCTTACTCTAAATGACTGATCCGCGGCAACAGTTCTCTGAATATCGCGATGGTTGATGCTGCAGCCGCATCGGACATTGACTTTGTCCAAGCAAAGCCGTCGGTCTCTCAGATCGAAACTGAGCGTGCTTTGCCTTCACTTGCCATGGTGGTGCCAATTCAAAAAAATGAGAGAGAATATAAGTGTTATTTCTGTCACAACCAAATCATGCGCTCGTTCATTCAATTATCGGATGCAAAAGTCGCGGCTCAGTATCGCTCCATGACATTTCCGGCTTATCGTAGGCTACTTGATTTCAGCTCTGCCGTCGTTGCTCCCATAGCCATCGGGACCTTGCAGAATGCTGCGCCGGCGGGCCTCGCGTTACTTTTAGCAAGACCAAGTGCAGGTGAAGCGGAACTACTTTCTATCTTTGTAACACCTCGTTTGCGTCGCAGCGGTATTGCCCTTGAACTGATGCAAAGAACTCTGGCGTATTGCAAAACACACCGTATCCGAAATATTTCCGCAAACTACATGAGCGGCCAGGGTTCCACTCAAACATTAGAAAATATTTTCTATAAAACCGGCTGGACGATACCCCAAGCACGAATGCTGGTGGTGCGTTGCTCGCTTGATTCCATCAAGTCTGCGCCATGGCTCAATCGTTACGCGCTGCCGAAGGGTTACGAGGTGCTGCCTTGGGCGCAGGTTTCAACCGCCGAGCGCGAGTCCCTGCTTGTATCCAATTTAGAAAAGCCATGGATTGCACCCGATTTAGTGCCTTTCAATTTTGAGGAAAATTACGAGCCCTTCACCAGCGTTGCATTGAGATTCAATGGAGCTATTGTTGGCTGGTGCATTACTCACGCTGTAGAAGGATTGCTGCGCTTCACATGCGCCTTTGTCAGAAGGGATCTGCAACGACTGGGCAGGCTTCTTTTGCTTTGGGATGAGGTAGTAGCCCGAATGCCGGAGGCGGGCTATTCGGTCGGGATGTGGACCATCAACTTTTCGAGCGAAGCCATGGTAGATTTTGCAAGAAAACACATGCAACCCTACTCGATATATTTTGGCGAAACACGTGGAGTCGCTATAAAACTGGGTACTGCTACTTCCAAACAGGGGAGTCTATAAGTCGTTAGTAACTCAAATTATTTGAAATATAACCGTGATTCTCTAGGTCGAAGCCTGTTTTAGGCAATCTGACGAGTAGCTAAGTCTTTGAACAAACCGGGGACAGCAATTAACTCCTGATAATTACCATCCTGAACGATACGTCCATCTTGTAAAACAATTATCCTGTCGGCTTTGATAACCGTCGATAACCGGTGCGCAATCACAATTCGAGTAGACTTCATTTGATTTAAACTGGCTGTCACAATGGCTTGTGTATGGTTATCTAATGCGCTGGTTGCTTCATCAAAAAATAAAACGCGAGGTCGATGAACAATCGCTCTAGCTATCATAATACGTTGACGCTGCCCCCCCGAAAGAGTACTTGCGCCATCACTGATAACTGTGAACATTCCCATGGGCATTTTTTTAATGTCCTCATCCAAACCAACCATTCGAGCTGCCTCCCAAGCTTGATCAAGTGTAAGGTTTGTAGTTCCAACAATATTATTGAATATGTCGGCAGGCATCAATTGACCGCTTTGTAGCACTACGCCAAATTGTCTCCGAAGTGCATTTACGTCCAAATCAGCAATATCTTGCTTATCATAATAAATAGTTCCACTGGTCGGTTTTTCGAAACCCAAAAGCAAACGCAACAAAGTCGACTTGCCAGAACCAGAGGGACCCACCAACGCAATGTACTCACCCGATCGGGCTGTGAAAGTAACATCTTTCAGAATCTGTGATCCCTCGCCATACTGAAATCCAAGCTTGGAGACCTCGATGAGCCCTTGTATTTCGCCAGGATGAACCTTTGACACGCTTACTTCTGGCATTCCATGCAAAATGGGTTTCGAACGCTCATAAATAGGGACGAGATTGAGTAGCCCAAGACTCGTTTCAATTAAACCAACCATGCCTCCAAAGAAAGTTCCAAAAGCAGCATTAAAAGCAATGAATTGGCCAACCGACATGCGCGTTGCCTCATCTTTGGACAAAGCCATTGCAATAACAGCAAAAAAAGATGCAGTAATAATCAGAGGATAGCCCGCAAAAAAGGTATTCTCGATATTGGCAAGATGTTTCGTCTTAAAAGAAAGGAGGCGAAAATTAGAGTATTGCTCAGCCCAGCGCGAAAAGACTCGACTTTCAGCTGAAGAAACCCTTATCTTAGTGATACCGGTAAGATATTGATAAGTAGCCCCAGACAACTTGCCCATAACTTCGGCCAACTGCCTTTCGTAGCGCAGTTTAAAAAAACCAATTATTAATGTAACCAGTAAGGCTATCAACACCATCACAGATGCCAAAACTGCAAGTTTGAAGCTGTAATAAAACAGCACAAAGAAACTAAATAACGAAAATATACCTGTCAACAACGTGTGTACCGTTGCCCCGGACAAAGATTGACGAATGGTGTTAATACCGCTGATGCGCATCGCTAAATCGCCAGTGCTGTAAAGCCGGAAGAAAGGTACAGGTAGTTTTAAAACCCGGTCCCAAACGGCTGACTGCACAGCACCATCCATTTTGCTCTCAATTCGCAACAATGCAATTGCAGAAGCAATGTGAAACATTGTGGAAGCCACAGCAGCAGCAAACAAAGCTCCTACCATCTGCCAAATTACAGGCACATCAGCTGAGGGTATGAGGGTGTCAATTAACTTTCCAGTAGCTATTGGTGTCATCATTCCCAATATACCTGTCATAGCGCCGAGCCCTAGCAACCAAAACACATCACTCGAGAGTCCGTGCACGCCAAACTTAAGTAAATCTAGAGCGTTTAAAGCCTTGGACGGAAAAGGTCGATAGAAAGCGTATGCGTATGGACCGAGTGTCTTTGCGTACTCATCATTTAACAACTGCCTTTCGCCACTAATTGGATTGTAAATTTCGTAGCGTTTATCATTTCTTTGTAGCAAAGCTACCCAATCCTTAACCTCACCCAGTGTTGCCAATAGAGGGCCGTTATCTGTTGTCCACCACTCTTCCTTTAGAGCGACCTGACGAAAGCGTACACCAGAGATGGCGCAAACGGTTTCTACAGGACTATTCTCAAATGCTTCAGCCTCAGCAGCAGGAGGACTTTGAAAAACCATACCTTGCGCGTCGCCAATAAGCTTGAGCGACTCCAGTAATCTGGTTCCTTTTTCATTTTCTACAACAAATTCATTTTGGTTGTTAGCGATCCCCATCAAACGCGCCATCGCTTCGCGTGTCTGAATTGATGATTGCGCATCCATTGCCTTTAAATGTGCAATTTCGGCATTTGCTACCTGTTCCTTAACCAAAAATGCATATCGAAGTACAAACTGCAAATGCACTTGAACTGCCTGCCAAATTACCCCATTTTTAGTCAGGGTCGAAGGATCCACTAAATCTATCTGCGACTTACTCTCAACATGTAAAAAACTGTCGCGGGTGAGTGGAAATGGTCCCATTTGCTTATCGACAGAAAACCCCTCTTGGCCCATCCAAAGAGCATTTCCTTCATTTAACCTAGCCCATACGATGGAATCGCCTGGCGACAGTATTTCTAGCGGTTCTGCCTCGATTGAAGTACCTGATTGAAGTGACCGATACTGTTTGGGAGGCATGGGTTTTGAAGTACCTAAAGCACTCGCCGAAATCCAGTCATAAATAAGTTTAAGTGCTTCCCCTGAAACATCTGGGAGTGAGAATGCAGGCGCAAAATCAAATAATGAAATTTTTGACCAGGTAGTGCCTGGAAGCCGCACTGAAATTACGCCCCAGCCCTCAGGTAGGCCAGAAAAATCTACACCGAAGGTCATTTGCCCCTTAGCTACTCGATAAACATGATGGCGAGCACCCACTGGAGCACCTTGCAAGTCCCGTTCTTGCAAGAAAATATCTAGAGCACCTGATTTAATGAAGTAAACCGTTCTTGGGTCATCCAACCATAAAAGCTTATCAGCAAGAACCGACGGGCTAACATTATCAATAAATTCAATGAGTTTTGACATGGTTTAGTGCTGCGAAACTAATCTGCTGTAAAAACCATCATCAATCTTCATGAGACTCTCGTGGGTTCCACGTTCGACGATGTGTCCGTATGACAATACCACTATTTCATCGGAGTCGCGTATGGTGGAAAGTCGGTGGGCAATAATAATGCAGGTACAACCTCGTCTTCGAAGATTCTCGTCAATTTGCTGTTCTGTCGCAGGATCAAGTGCACTTGTTCCCTCATCCATAACAAGTATGCGTGGATTGGTAGCTAAAGCACGCGCAATCTCGAGTCTTTGTCGCTGACCTCCACTCATGTTTGCACCATCCTCCTCAAGTTTGCTGTCATACCCGCCCGGGCGAGACATAATGACTTCATGAATGCATGCATCTTTCGCAGCTTGAATGATTTCCTGATCAGACAAACTTTTATCCCACATACTTATATTGTCTCGAATAGTTCCTTCAAACAACACAATATCCTGATCAACTAGAGCTACAGAATTAAAAAATTTATACCGCCCTATCGATTCACGGAGTTGACCGTCGAATTTGATGGTGCCACCCCAAGGCTCGTACAAGCCCATTACCAATCTTGAGATCGTTGATTTGCCACATCCTGATGGTCCAACTATTGCAACTCGTTCTCCCGGATTAATTACAAGATTAAAGTCTTCTATTAACGCAGACCCAGCGGGGTTATATCCAAAAGAAATATTGCTCAATTCAATCTTGCCTGATAGTTTAGAAGTAACTATGGCGTTTTGATCAAGTACTGAGTTATCTTGAGTAAGCCAAGGATCCTCACGGTATTTCATCACATCATCTAAACGATTCATGTCGCCTTGTATCTCGAGCATTTTTTTGCCCAACCCAACCAATTTTTCTACAGGCCCAGTAAAACTCATGGCTAAACTCTGAAAAGCCACCAACATTCCAATTGATAGGTGCCCATCAATTACACGCATGCCACCAAAACCTAAGATTAACAGGTTGTTTGATAAGGTTAAAAGAGAGGGAACTGTGCCAATAACTAACCCTACTCGAGCCATAGCCTGTTCCGAATTGACATATTTAGCTTGATAGCCTGCCCATTTAGAAAAAAAGTTTGACTCCCCTCCGCTAGATTTCACGGTTTCCATCACTTGCAAACCACTCATCGTTGCACCATAAACCTTGCCACCATCAATGGCTAGTTTCTGGCTTGCCTCCTTCGTTTTGAGTGCAACCTTTTGCATCACAAAAACATTAATGCTCACCACAACGAGGCTAATCAAAGTAAGCCATACGTCATAGAACAGCATTAACATCGCAAAAAAAACAGCTTTAATAACTGATAAAAATGCTTTAGCAAGATCACCAGATAGCATTCCAGCCACTTTATCGTTAATCCCCACTCGTGAACTAATCTCCCCGGGTGATCGTTGGGTGTAGAACTCAACAGGCAGGCGTAAGACATGCCAAAAGAACTTGCTTGCTGAAGCCAGCGAAATCTGTGTGCGCACTCTCAGCAAGTAGTAACTTTCTAGCCATGTTAAAGCAACACGTAGAAAAGCAGTAACAAAAATACCCAAAAGCAATGGCTTAAGCCAATCTTGCATTCCAGATATGAGGAACTTATCAATAAATACACTGGTAAATACTGGAATCACTAATCCTGGCAAAACAAGCGCAACCCCAACTAGAACCAAATAAAATATCGCATCATTTAATCCCACAAAGCGACGTTTAAGTGCTTCAAAAACGCTTTGCTTTTGACCGCCTTTTTTAAACGCTTCTCCCGCTTCAAACGTTAGAACCACCCCAGTGAAAGATAGGTCAAATTCCTCATCGGATACAACTCGCGCTCCTGCAGCAGGATCATTAAGGTAAACCTTTCCGTCACGAAATCCCTCGACCACTAAAAAATGGTTGAAGTTCCAAAAAACAACTATTGGCAACTTCATCTCTCGAAGATCTTTGGGTTCCTTGTTAAAGCCTTTCGAAGTCAACCCATAGCTACGAGCTGCTTTTAAAATATTACTGGCTTTACTTCCATCTCTGGAAACACCGCATTTAACTCGCAACTCCTCGAGTGAGACCCACCTCTCATAGTACCCAAGAATCATTGCCAAGGACGCAGCCCCACACTCAACCGCCTCCATCTGCATAACAGTTGGCGTTTTGTAGCGCTTGGTGTTTGCCATTTGTTTGCGGTTTATAAGTTGCCAAATAGACATTGGGTCACATGTAAATTTAATTTACTCATTAAATATTTTTTAGCTAATTCCTAAGGTGCTTTTAAGTATAGGTATTACCAAACTTAATGGCCGCTGACTATCCAAAGTAATTTCAGCACTACAAATAGTTCCGCTCGCCAGTTTGATTGGCGGGCCTTTTAGTGAGGACCATTGATAGCCGCTATAAGATTCTGCAGTTATTAGAGAAGCACGGATCTCCGTTGGCGGTGTTTGACCAGACAAATCTCTAACTAAAGCTTCGTTTTGCATCAGCAACATCATGCTCCCTGGGGTTGCAGGATAATCAGATACTTGTCGAATATTGGCGCGAATAAAACCGCTTTCTTCCCTTTTTACGGTACTTGGCACAATTTGCGCGTCCATCTTAGGAAGTACTTTTCTACCTTCACTTAAAGGAATATAGATAACCGCTTCTAAATTAACTTTACTGCTGTCGTTAAGCTCGATTGTGATTACTGGTGAACCAGCTCCAATCAGCATGCCCTTACCGGCTTTGATTTCTGTCACTTTCCCTGTATAACGGCTGATCACAGTACCGGCAATTTTTTGCATCCCAACCAAACTATCAAGTTGACGCAAGGCCTCATTTAACTGAGTATCAATATTGGCGATCTCACCACGCATCTGCTTATCACGCTCGAGACGTGTCAGTTTAAGTTGCTCGATTTGGTTCTGTAAACTCTCAACCTCGAGGTTTGCGCCTGCCTCATCTTGCCTTGCATTTGCAGCTTCTTGACGTGCGGCCAACACAGACTGATTGGTTACCAAGCCCTGCTGAAACAATTCCTCTTGAACCTTTGTGCGCTCCCTAGCCAATCGCATACGCTCCTGGGCATATTTCGCACGCTCACGCATCACAGAAATTTGGCTTTCAAGGACCTGCTTCTGCTGCCCTATAGTTTGTTGCGACAACACCTCTCCTTGCGCCGCAAATGAGTTCACAACCTTTTTCTGAGACTGGAGCTCATAAACACGCGACTCAGCTTTTTGAATACGATCATTTAAGTCAGGCTGCTCGATGCGCGCAATATCTCTGCCCTTTTCAACAACATCTCCTACTTTGACCATTAAGTCGGTAATACGTCCAGATGACTCGCTGGATACATCAGCAAGTCCGATAGAGTTAATGAGAATACATTTAGTAGCAAGGATTTTGTTAGGTAAAGATCCGAACCAACCCCAAACAAAAGCGCCCAAAATTAAAACTATCAATGGGCTAAGCGCTAGCCAAGCTTTAGGTGTTATCACCCTCATCAGACTATCCAACTGCTCTGGAGAGGACAATCGGTCCAGGGCCACTTTACGAAATATTTTTGACTTTGGATCATTCTCACTCATAATCAATGTACTTTCTATATAAAAAATTTTCGCTAACGTTTAATATAAAAATAAACGGAAAAATTATAAAATAGACTTGCTTATTTTGATGCAACATATATTAACTTATTTGACAAATAAAATATCTGGATTAAATAAATCACTAACACGGGCATTATAGGAATTTCCATCTCGTGTAATAAGCATACTAGCTTCAAAGCGAAACTGTGCTATGGCACTTGCATATGCTTGGCGCGCTTGCACAGCTGCAATAAGTGCGTTGTTATATCGCTCTTCCACACTGAGAACATCGATGAGTGTCGATAAACCTAAACGGCGCTTAGTGCGCTCGTTGGATAGACCAGCAGCATACGTTTTAGCTGCTGCTTCAGCTTCTTTTAGTTGATCTACAGCACGTATCATAGCGAATGTGGACGTCTCAATACTATTGCCGATAGAGTGTCCTAGTTCATTAATTCGAATGCGTTGTGAATTGACTAATGCTGCCTGCTGCTGAATAGAACCGAGAGCAGCATTATTTCCAAGTGGCATTTGATAAATCAAAGTTCCACTGTAACCTGGACCATAATTTTGCCCAAAAGCTGGGCCCAATGACCCACGAGGTGACCCTTCAGCTAAGCCACTTTGCGCTACACCAAATACAAAATCAAGTTGCGGACGAGCATTTTTCTTTGCGGCATCAAGAAGTATTTCTGCTGCATTTTGCCTTATCTTTAAAGTTAAAAGATCGGTACGAGCAATCATAGCCCGCGCAATAATTGCTTCTCTTAAGCTGACAAGAGAATCGATAGACATATTATTATATTCAGGTAATTCATCCGCCAACTCACGAATAGCCATTGTGTCTATTGCGCTGAGGCCTAGCAAGCGTCCAAGTGTTCGTCTCGATTCTAGTTGCGCCTGCTCAGCGGCAATCCGTGAAACTCGCCTATCATTTTGGCTAGCCAAACTAAGGTTAATTTCAGCCTTGGGTAATTCATCGGCTGCAATCAATTTGCGCAATTCATCTATAGACTCCTCCCCTCGAAGCTCACTATTGCGTGCTATTTTCAATCGCTGCGTTTTAGCTTGGTAGTCCCAGTACGCCAGCGCTGTATTCAGTACGATATTTGAAGCAGTAAATTCAAGATCCCCTCGTGCAGCTTCGGCTTCAAGTTCGGCAGAGCGAAGCTGGGCTGAGACGTAATCTCCAGAATTGCGAAGAATTGGCAAGCGAAGCTGGAAAATAAGCAAACCAGTACTTTGATTAGGCGTACCGGCTATAGGGTATAGATTTGATATTGTGTTTGTGTGAGTGGCAACTAGGCTAGTTTGTAAACCATTAGAAAATAACTGCGTTGCACCGGCTTGCGTAGTGGCTACCTCGGAAAGGTTGTAATTCAAATCAAATCCGTTGGCCAAATATGTATTGCGTGTTGAAAGTGTTAGCGGGTCTTTGGTACTCGTCAAACCGCCTTGAGCATTAATCGTAAGGTCAAAAATCCCGCGCGCATTTTGAACGGCACCGCGAGCCAAATCCTCTTGGCTTCGTGCAAGCAAAATATTAGAATTTTCAGACAATGCAGAAGAAATTGCTGCAGATAAACTGAGTCCCCGTGATTTATCTTGACTCGATTGTGCTTGAGCAATATTTGAGAATGCGCAAAGCAAACAAAAAAATTGACAAAACAACAGTTGTTTATGACTCATATCTGCAGTTACTTCAAAAGAATGACTATCCCATCAATTTCTGCAGCAACCGTTCAAATCGAGCACCTGCGAGATGAACGTTATCGAGAACGTTGGCGTCAAGTTCATCAGCATCTTGCTGTGACTCTTGACTGGGGTCTCCATATCCCATTCGACTCACAGTTGTCCTCATTCGCTCGGATAAAAATATCGCTATCGCGCGATAAAATCTCGAACTAAAAGATGGGTCCGAGTCAAGCTTTTCCTGTAAATATTTTTTGTCTAGAGATAGCAATAAAGCATCCTGTAAAACCACAACAGATGCAGAAGGCGGTCTTGAGTCCACCATAGACATTTCACCAAGAATTTCCCCAGAAGAGACCCTAGCTAGTTCAAATCCTTTGTTCGTTTGAACAGAAAGCTCCCCATCTAAAACAATAAATATTTGGCTTAAACTGACACCAAATCTGATCACCTCTGTGCCCTTTGGCACTTTTAAACGCTTTCCAGAATACGCAAGCCATTCAACATCAGAATCAGTAAGTTGACCTAAAATGTAAAGTACTTTTCGCATCACAATTTCCGAATTGTATTAATTTTTTCCATTACTGTGCATTTGAATCCCAGACCTTATTCTGTCCGAAAGCTCGCCACTTGATGCGCCGGCGGCCTCTCTCACAGCTGGGGCTAGCTAGCAGCGACTCATTTGGGAGCCACTAATCGATGGTGACCTTTACCCCTAGAACCATCCACCTTTCTTTTTACGCTTTGCATCGCTCCTCGCTGCTGACTCGTTCATGCTTTTCCATAGGTTATTTTTTCCCCCGGCCACCGCTTCCAACTGCGTATCGGAGAGCTCGCCACTTGCTGCAGCTGAGGCTTCTGCATCCATAAAGGCGTGGGCTTCCTCTTCGGTAAATTCCAGACCGTGGGCTTTGGCTTCTTTGACGGCATTGGTGATAAACGCTGCCAAGCTGGCTGCTGCAACGGCGGCGTCCGCATCGTTGCCATTGACCGCCGCCTCTGCATCTGCAGTGGCTTTGTGAAACCCCAGCTTTGCCAACATCTCTGGATCTTTACTTACGAGTTCTGTGAATTTTTCAATATGAGCTTTTGTCATTTAATTCTTCCTATACGTAATTGAGAAAATTCATTGAACCATAGTTATCTGGGGGTGTCAAAAGGTGTTTTACTAACTTTTTGTAGATTTAATCAGTATTTGAATTACTAAATACTAATTTTGACCTTTTCGAGAGGCCTGTCTGTCGAAGCTAACATAAACGACTGACAGCGTCTTGCTTGATTTCCGTAAAAGTTTGATCACATTAGGACTTAAACCTCTTGTCAAATTTTTTCGAAAATTTCCTTAGGCGCAATCTTGCTTTGTTGAAGTGTGGACGACAGAAGCGAACTGCCCCAGCGCAAAGAGATCATTTGTATGCAGGGTACCGAGGATTTCAGTTGCTACAAAGCACATGGTCTACATCGGTAAGACCAAGAAAGAATTCGAAATTCTGGGCTATCAGTTGAAACCGCAGAAGCTACTAAAACCTGATGTGCAAATCCTCACCTGGTAGCGCTGACGCATGCGAGCGTTCAACAAGGTGTAGCTGGGGGCCAATGCATAGTCAGCTGAGGTGGTTGTGTTGGCGTCGTTGGCCCACATGCTGGCGCGGTGAATCAGATCAAGACCCGCTTCCATACCGAGTGCTGGTTTTTGCCCCGCTTGCGCAAAGCCTTTTTCTGACCACTGCAAGCCTGCAAACATTTGTCGTTTGGGAATGGCGGGCAAGCTGTTGCCATTTGGTGGGCTGTAGCTGGCACTGCCTGCTTGATAGGTGGCGTTTAAGAACGTGGCGGATGTTTGTGTGCGCCAGTTGGCGGTGTGCTGCTGACGCAGTGCCAACTCAAAACCATCACGTTTGGTTTGTGCGGCATTGTCGAAAGCGGTTCTGCCGTTTGAAGCCAAGGCTGCGACGATTTCGTTGGTGGTGTCAATTTGGAACCAAGCTGCATCCAAGCGCGTGTTGGCCGTTGGCAACCATTTAGTAACCTATGCCAATTGGTGCGACGAGTACATACCAACCCTGGACAACAAGACACCCCGCCAGGCAATTCAAAGCGCGGTCAAGTAAAACCGGTACAACCAGATATGGGATTACGTCAATCT
>Ga0315905_10006778_pt1 | contig 11644 bp, 14 predicted proteins | sample LakEriMetagenome_5_FD_203522 | JGI IMG/M metagenome (GOLD analysis project Ga0315905, IMG submission 203522) | Freshwater fungal communities from buoy surface, Lake Erie, Ohio, United States - Buoy 4 MA121 | ecosystem: Environmental > Aquatic > Freshwater > Lake | place: USA: Lake Erie, Ohio...
GTGTGGCTGCCTGAAACGGGCGAGCACTGGAACGCGATCTTCTGGGGCCTGCTAATCGCATCACTCACCCTCCCGGGTGCGTTGCTGGCATGGAGCAAGGGCGAGCCGGAGGACGAGGCGGAGTAAGTCCCCGCCTCAGCCCGCCCGTTTGTAAGTCAGTGTCGACCAGCCATTAAGCCGCCGCCTGTTCACCAGCGTGAGTCCGCGCCCTGCATAGGCGGCCCGCACCTGCGGCTCTTGATGCGTCAGCAGGCCCGACAGGATCACCCGCCCGCCCGGCTTCACCAGCCTCGCAATCTCCGGCGCAAGCCCCACCAGCGGCCGCGCCAGGATGTTCGCCAGCACAAGATCATACGGCGCGCGCGTCCTGATCGCAGCATGTCCCGATCCGCGCACATGCATCAGCTTCAGCTGCCGTCCAACGCGATTGTTCTTCCGGTTCTCGTGTGCAATGCGGATCGACTCCTTGTCGATGTCCGTGCCCAGCGCGAACTGCGTCCCCGTCTTCACCGCCGCCAGCGCCAGTACGCCAGACCCCGTGCCGATATCCAGCACGCGCTGCGGACGCTTCCGTCGGATCTCGGCCGACAGTGACTGCAGGCAGCCCTTGGTCGTCCCGTGATGCCCCGTGCCGAACGCCGGCCCCGCCTCGATCCAGACCGGAATCTTCCCACCCTCGAGATGTGCAAGCTCATGCCAGCCCGCCACCACGAACGGCCCCGCATGCACAGCGGGCAATCCCGCCAGTGAAACCGCCACCCAGTCCTTGTCGTCCAGCTTCTCGACCGACGCGCGCGCCCCGGGCGCCTCGCGTTCGATGATCGCAGCCGCCTCGTTCGCCTGGTCCTCCGCGATGCAGAAGGCGTCGAGACTCCATGAAATCTTGGAAGCCTCTTCCACCGACACCGCCGATGCAGGCGAGGGGTCCATCCCTGACAACAGGTCCGACAGACGTTCCGCATCGCTGCGCGGCAGAAGGCAATGAACGCGATACATGGCTGTCCCGGGCGAGAATGTGCGGGGCTTATAGCAGCGCCCTGCGCCCTGTCATCCTGCGGATCTGGCGTCGTAACCTGATCAGACTTGGCTGATTCGCAAACAGAAAGCCCCGGACCGAAAGGTCCGGGGCTTTTCGTTCAACCGTGCTGCACAAGCAGCCGCGATCGAATTCTAGCGCTGTTGCCGCTTGCGATCGTCGCGCTTGTCGTCCGGGCCCATCTGGTCCGAGCGATCATCCTGTCCGCCTTGCTGACCCTGCTTGCCTCCTTCGGCGTGCTGCTGGTCACGGCCGCCGTCATTCTTGCGATCGCGGTTCGGATCGTGGACGTTGGCGTTGTCCTTGCGGTCTTGCGGGTTCTGATCGTTGTCGCGGGGATTGTTGGCCATGGGGCGTTTCCTGTTCTTCTGTTGTCGTGCGCGAAACGATTTTCCCCGCGTCCATGCGCACCAGAAAAACGTCCGCAAGCCGCTGCCGTTCCTGCGGTTTCGCGGGAACAACAGTGGCTTGCTTCAGGTTAGCGACGACGATCGCCTTCCGGCTGGCGATCACCCTGATCGGTATCGCCAACACCACGCATCGGCAGGTTCCGCTCCGGCTGGGCCGCGATTCCGATGATGTTGACGCGCTCGCCGATTGCGCCCGGCGGCGTGTCGTTGACGAAACCATCCGGGTCGTTGCCGAAGATTTCGTCGTGAATCGGATGCGGCCTGCCGTCCGTCTGTTCGCGTGTCATGTGCTGCTCCTTCAACATGCTTCCGCAGAACAACGCGATCAGGCCCGGGCGGTTGCGTAATCAACTGGCGTCGCCGCTTCTTGTGAATGCTGAACCAGGACCGTGAGGATGGCATTAGCGGCGAGTCTGGGGGAAAACCGTTGTTCGGGTTTGGGGGAAACCGTGGCGCCAAGTCGGCGGGGATACTTGCGGCCGTATAATCGCGCCCATGAAGCACGAACGCCGCATGCCCGCCTGGCTGTTGCGCGACCTTCCGGCCCTCGCCGGAATGTTCGTGTGCTTCTGGCTGTTCGTCATTCCGCTGATCACCGAAGGCTTCCGCATCATCAGAGGCGGCAAGCCATCGCAGGACAAGTTCGACAGGCTCGCGGACCCGCTTCTCGCGGCTGAAGCGACACTGGCTTATGCCCTCTGTCGCGAAGCCTACCGCCGCCTCGGCTACAATCCGAAGCTGGTGAGGCTCGACCTCGCAGATCTCCCCACCGACAGCATCGCCCTCATGGCCCGCATCCGCTCCTACATGGACCAACCAGGTGCAGGGCCTTTCGCGCGCCTCAGCACACTACACCGACATCCTGCGCCGCCGCTGGAGCGCATCGGCTCACGCGGCCCATGGTTGTACGGGCGTGCGTAGGGCAGCGACCCATGAAGCGGTGGGTGTCGCCACAGTCTCGTCCAGCAATTCCCGCGTAGCCCTAATCCTGAGCAGCGACCAAAGTGAGCGTCCGTCGAAGGACGAGGGCGGGCTCGCACACGCCCGCGGTCCGCCCACATTCTTCATCTTCCCATCGCCGACCGCCCAATACCTCAGCGCCCCCGCGCGGCTGAGAACGCCTCGTCGCGACCGCGCTTTCCCAAACCGCGCCGCTGCCCTAAACCTCTCCCATGCCCTTCGACCGTGACCGCTTCGTCGCCGACTGCGCCGCCTCCCTCGACGAGAGCGATCCGCAAGTCGCCATCCAGGACCACCTCGCCCGCGCCGTCTCCGACCATGCTGCGGTCCTCGCCGAACTCGGCGAGCCGACCAGCGCCGGCCTCGATGTCCTCATCGCCGGCCCCCGCCTCACCATCTTCGCCGCGAAATGGGGGCCCAACATGACGCTGTCGCCCCACAACCATGAGATGTGGGCGCTGATCGGTCTCTACTCCGGCCGCGAGGACAACATCTTCTGGAAGCGCACCGCGCAGGGTCTGAGGGCAGGCGGCGCCAGCGCGCTCTTTCCCGGCGATGTCGCCAGCCTGCCGCGCGACGTGATCCACTCGGTCAACAATCCGCTGCCGCGCTTAACCGCCGGCCTGCACATCTATGGCGGCGATTTCTTCGACACAAAGCGCTCTCTGTGGGACCCAGAGACGCTCGAAGAGAGCCCAAGCGATGGCGAACGCGTGCGCGCCATCTTCGAGGCCGAGAACGCGAAACTACGCCGGGCGCAGGGCTAAAGCCTACTCGCTCCGGCTCTCGCCGCCCGTCTGCTCGCGGCCCTTGCGATCATTCTCGCGGCCGCCGAGCAGGATGTTGTACATCCCGTAATTGCCCTCGTGGCATGCAAACTCGTAGACCGGCTGTTCGATCCGGCTCAGCGGGATCTCGCCCTTCCACGTCGTCGAATAGACCGTCGGATCATCCACCTCGAACGCATACAGGATCTGGTTGTCATTGATGCGCGAGAACCGCTCGATCATCTTCCCGTCCTTCGACAGGAAGGTGCCGCCCGCGCCACGCTGCGTTGCGTTGATTGCGCGCGTCTCCACCACAAGCGTATCGCCATCCCACCACGCGATGGAATCGCCATGCCATTGCGCGAGATCATCCTTGCGGTGCTTGCCGCCGATCGGCGCAATCCGCACATCGTGGATCATCTCGGACATCAGCATCAGGTGCGAGTCCGTCTGCACGATCTGGAAATTGTTGTTGTACAGATACTGCCCCAGCGGCGGCCCCGCATTGCCGATGATGATGCAACGTTCGGACAGCCCCCGCTCTTCCGGATTGTCGAAGCCCGAGCCCATGCGCCGCGGCATCGCCGCGCGCAGCTTGCGGCCTTCTTCCGTCATCGCCGGAATCCTGCCGTTCTCCGGATAGACAATGAACGACGACCTCAGCTCGCCATTGACGCTCGCCACATGCGCGCCAGGATCGGTGTACGCCACATCGTAATTGCCGACGCCGGGCAGGGCCTTGCCCTTCTCGGGCGCGCCCGTCTTCGGGTCGACGAAGTTGGCCTCTGTCTTCATCCGCTGGTTGAACAGCGCTCCGCCTTCCAGCTCGTCCGCCTGTTCTCGGGTCAGCACGAGCGGCAGCCCCGCCGGCCGCTCCAGCTTGGTCACCGACGCCGTGCTCCACACGCCATGCAGGTCCGGCTTGCCGCTGCTCAGCCGCGCCGGCTCGTACGTCGCGCTCTGCGCCATCGCTGCGGGCGCCAGCATGGCGGCCGCGAACAGCGCAACGCCCACGCTACGCTTGAGGATAGACAGTGTCATGCGGCGAACCTCCCGGTCGATGGAGCTGTGTCGCTCCTTATCGTTGCGGACATTGCCCTACCGGCGGCCCGGACTTCAAGCCGCGCAGCCCAAAGCTTTTCGTGAGCCTAAGCGCCTAGTCTTCGGAGCTGTCTTCGCCATCGGCCGAATCCAGCAGCCGTTCCGACGGCGCCTGGTCGATGTGCTGGCCCGGGCGCGCGCGCTCTTCGCGGCGGCGGTCGTCCGAGGGTTTCGGGCGCGCGTCGAACGAGCGCTTGGTGTCACTCGGGTCCGAGATCGGCGGGCCTTTCGGCGCGGCTTTCTCGTTGGGCTTGTAAGTCTTCTTGAAGGTCGCCATCTCGGAACTCTCCATGGCGCGCAGCAGGGGATCGCCCACGCGCGCGCCATCATCTTGTCGTGCGAGACGAGGCATAAGACGCCGCACAGCCCGCACGCTGTCTGGCGAGGAAATCCGGCGGAGTACGCCTAGTCTTCGCTGTCCGGCTTCGCCGCTTTTTCCGGACGCAGCAGCGGCCGCCCGGCCAGCTTTTGCGCATTGGTCAGCGTCGGCGCCGTGCGCTGGGCCGCAGCCGCCGCACGTTCGCGCATCGCCTTGGCCGGGTCATAGGGCTGACGCTTGTCGGGAGTCCTGGCCATTGGAACGCGCCTTTCGGGTCACGCGCGACCAGCGCCGGGCACGGCGCGTCGCAGACGAAAGACCGGTCGATTCCGGCGGTCCGTATCGCACACTAGCATGGGTGCGCAACAAACGGGCAGAAATCTGCCGTTCGCGCGCGCATGTCCGATTCGCCGTCCGGGAGAGCTACTTCCGCAGCCCGATGCCCACCGGCCGGTTGTCGTTGGTCAGCCCCTGGTCGGACGCCTCGCCCTCCGCGGTCGCCTTGCGATCGCTCGGCCGTCCGCCCTTATCGTTCACGGCGACCTGCTGGGCCCGATTGGCGTCGTTGGCGCGCTGCGCGGCTGTCTGCCGCTTCTGCGGCCACTGTGAGGATGACATGACGTCTCCACGCCACCAGACGCAGCAGACCTCCACCACGCCGGGGCGAACCACAAGCGTGGACGCGGGGCACGGCTGGAGCAACCGTGTTATTCGAGAGACGCGCCTTGTTTAGAACGCAGTTGGGGAGGGCGGGCGCAGCTCACGCCGCCCGCACCGCGCGCCTCACAGCGTCGGGATAGGACTCGATCACGCGCAACAGAGTCTGCGCCGCGAGGTCCGGCGTGCGCAGGTTCTGCTCCCACGCGCGCACCGCCGCCACGGCCAGACCAAACTCCGCCGCGAACTTGTCCTGCGAAAGCCCGGTGCCCTTGCGCACCGCGGCGACATCCACCGGCTTGCGAACGACAAGGCCCGCCACTTGCTCGCCACGCAGATGGGCAAGCCCCTCGCGCAGCCCGGCAATCGCGCTCTGCCCGACGCTCGGCGCCTTCGCGCGCTTGGCCAGCGGACGCGCCTTGGGCTTGCGCTTTGCAACGTTGCTTACCATCTCGATCCTCCTTCCGGCGGGCTTCCGCCTTGAGCGCCTTCATCAGCTTAGCCATCTCGTTGATCTCAGCCTTCGAAACATTGCCGCGCTGGTTCTTGCCGCAGACCGTGACCACCAACACGGCGACCGTGTCCGACACATAGGCCGTCAGCACACGCCACCCGCCGCTCTTGCCGCCGCCCAGCTTGGCTACCCGCACCTTGCGGACCCCGCCCGACCCCTTGATGAGGTCGCCAGCCTGCGGGTCCGCCGCGATGAAGGCAGCGACCGCCGCCCGGTCGTCCTCCGTCATCCCGGCCCGCGCAGCAGCGGCGAGATAAGCCGGCGTCTCGACGATCTCGTGAAGCGGCCTCATGCAGTGTCATATATGACAATGTGGTATATAAGGCAAGAAGCTTTAGTTCAGCTGTCTCTATCTTCGATCGCTTTTCGAGCATTCTCAGGCAGGGAGGCGTAGAGCTCCTCAACTTGCCTTCCCTCCGAAATCATCTTGTCGACTATCAAGTTCAAAAGTCGAAACAAGGTCTCCGCTGTTGCGCGATCATCTCGAATATCCAGTTGACCCGGATGCACAGCATTGTTGCCAACGACGCGGACGATATCCAGCGACTGCTGAATCTTCTTGTCCTGTCCCTTCTGCACAAGCGCGCCAATATCATCATTGATGTTCCTACCCTTGGCGCCAAGATTTATGCAGAGCTTTTGCAGGGCCAAACGCAACAACGCAGCTGCGCCTCTCGTCGACTGTGACAGGATCTGACCGGCCTCTTCTCAGTCCAATCGGACATCAGCCGGCATGTCCGCATTGGCCAATGGTGCGCCCGAGGGCGCTGGATACATCAGCCGATCATAAATCCAGACGGCGTACTCGCGACAGTTGAAGCACTCTGAAACTGAAATATTGTGTGCGTACCAATACACGTAGTTGGCGTTCTTCTCCCGACGGAGAAACCGAACCCCGTGACGGCACGGCGCATGATTGCCTCAAACTCTGCAACTCTGTCCCGCTCTTCAGCGTCAGCGCTTTTTTTCTTGAGGGCGTCGACCTTCTCGATGGAGTTTAGAGTCCAGACCGCCGGTGTCCTTCCGTCATCAAGACGACTTGCTGTAACGGAGAACCATTGCTGCGTAGTCAGCGCATGGCAATGCGGGCAGGTGAAGGCGGTCTCCGCGATTGATGGATGCACGATCTTGGTCGTGGCCTGCTTCCCCTCAAACCCTCTTCACAAAGCTCTCGACCACCTTCTTCACGCCCGCCTTCTCGAAGTTCACCGTGAGCTTGGCGCCTTCGATGTCCGTGATGCGGCCGTAGCCGAACTTGTCGTGGAAGATGCGCTGGCCGAGGGCGAGGCCGCCGGCGGCTGATGGGTCGGAGGAGGCGAGCATGTCGCCGGGAGTCTTGCCGCGCTGGAGCGGACGGCCGTCTGAATCGCCGGCGCGGAAGGAGCGGCCCTCGATGTCCGGCGGGAGCGTGGCTCCGCGTGTAGCCGCCGCTTGCGCGCGGCGCCAGCCGGGGCTGTCATAGCCGCCGCGAAAACCGCCGGCCGACGTGTTGTCGAACACGGTGGGCTCGCTGCCTTCATCGAGGTTGGAGCCGCCGCGCCGCGCACCTGATGCGCCGCCGGGCTTGTCCCACTGGCTCTTCACTTCGCTGCCATAGAAGCCGCCGCCCGGCGCGACATATCCGGTCTCGCTGATCGCATCGACATGCTTGGCCGGCAGTTCATCGACAAAGCGGCTCGGCAGCACGCTGGTCCAGCGGCCATAGATCTGGCGGTTGGCGGCAAACGAAATATACGCCCGCTCCCGCGCGCGCGTGATGCCGACATAGGCGAGCCGCCGCTCTTCCTCGAGCCCCTTGGCGCCCTGTTCGTCCAGGCTGCGCCGGGACGGAAACACTTCCTCCTCCCAGCCCGGCAGGAAGACCATCGGCCATTCGAGTCCCTTGGCCGAGTGCAGCGTCAGGATCTGCACCTGGTCATGGCTGTTCGAGCCTTCCGCATTGTCCATCACGAGTTCGACGTGTTCGAGGAAGTCGTTGAGCGAGCCGAACTGGCCCATCGCGCGCACGAGTTCCTTCAGGTTGTCGAGCCGTGATTGCGCCTGCGGAGATTTGTCCGCCTGCAGCATGTCGGTATAGCCCGACTCCTCGAGGATGATTTCGAGCAGCCTTGGATGCTCTGTATCGGGCGCCTGCGCGCGCCACCGCTCCATGTCGAGCAGGAAGCGGCGCAGGCCGGTCTTCGCCGGGCCCTTGATGTGCTCGCCGCGTATCTCCATGTCTGCAACGCGCGTGAGATACGAGTTCACCTGCCGCGCCGCGACGTAGAGCTTCTGGATCGTGGTGTCGCCCACGCCGCGCTTGGGCTGGTTCACCACGCGCTCGAAGGCGAGGTCGTCCGCTTCCGAGCGGATCAGGCGCAGATAGGCAAGGGCGTCGCGGATCTCCGCCCGCTCGAAGAAGCGCGGTCCGCCGATGACGCGATAGGGCGTGCCGGTGACGATGAAGCGTTCCTCGAACGCCCGCATCTGCCACGACGCGCGCACCAGCACGGCGCATTCATCATAGCGCCGGCCATTCTGACGCCAGCTGGTGATGTCGTCGCAGATGAGCCGTGCTTCCTGCTCGCCATCCCAGATCCCGCGCACCTTCACGAGATCGCCGGAATCCGCGTCCGTTCGCAGCGTCTTGCCCAGCCGGCTGGAATTGTTGGCGATCACCGCGCTCGCGGCGGCGAGAATGTGCGCGGTTGAGCGGTAATTCTGCTCCAGCCGAACAACCTTCGCGCCCGGAAAATCCTTCTCGAAGCGCAGGATGTTGTCCACCTCCGCCCCGCGCCAGCCATAGATCGACTGGTCGTCATCGCCCACGCAGCAGATATTGTTATGCCCCTGCGCCAAGAGCCGCAGCCACAGGTACTGCGCGACGTTGGTGTCCTGGTACTCGTCAACCAGGATGTAGCGGAACTTGTTGTGGTAGTCGGCAAGCACCGCCGGATGTTCGGTGAAGATGCGGATCGTATGCAACAGCAGGTCGCCGAAATCGACCGCGTTCAATGTCGCCAGCCGGTTCTGGTAACTCTGGTAAAGCTTCTGGCCTTTGCCCTCCGCAAACTGCCGCGATTCTCCCGGCGGCAGCTTCTCGGGCCCGATGGCGCGGTTCTTCCACCCATCGATCAGCGAAGCGAGATAGCGCGGCGTCCACCGCTTCTGGTCGATGCCTTCCACTTCGAGGATCTGCTTGATCAGCCGCAGCTGGTCATCCGTATCCAGCACGGTGAAGCCGGACTTCAGCTTCACCAGCTCCGCATGCCGCCGCAGGATCTGCGCCGAGACGGAGTGGAACGTCCCGAACCACCGCAGCCCCTCGCCCTCGTCCCCGATCAGCTTCAGCGTCCGCTCGCGCATCTCGCGCGCGGCCTTGTTCGTGAAGGTGACGACGAGCATCTGGCTAGGCCACGCTTTGCGTTGCGCCAGGATATGCGCCACCCGCGTCGTCAACACCCGCGTCTTGCCGGTGCCCGCGCCGGCCAGCACCAGCAGCGGCCCCTCGGTCGCCATCACCGCATCGCGCTGCTCAGGGTTCAGGCCCTGGAGGTAATCGGCATTCGGGTTCGCCGCCCGATGCGGCCGCGCCGCCGCCGCCCGCTGCGAGATCGACCGCGTGTCCTCCACATCCGGCGCCGCCTCGAACCGCTCCTCAGGCAGGGGAATGTCGTCATCCTCGGGCAGCCGGAAGAACCCGGCCGCGCCATCCGGCAACGGCGTGTCATCGTCCGACCCCGGCTCCCTGTCATGGGGCTCGCGGGCGGCCGGCTCGTCGTCCGGGAAGGGAATGTCAGTTGGATCGCGTGAATCGCTCATTCCGCGCTGATCTGGCTGGGGTTTTCCCTTTAAGCAAGGCCAGCGCTGTAGCGCGTTGATTTACGGTTTGTTCTCACCCGCCCAGCGACCGCCAGGCGACATAGATGGCGACCAGAATAATCATTCCCGCGAACAGGCTGCGCGCCAACCTGGCATGAGCGGCCAGCCGCTTGGCCGCGAACAGCCCCGCCACACCGCCCACCGCGCCGCCCAGCAGTAGCCAGCCGGCGAGGGTCCAGTCGACCTGTCCCGTGAGCGCGTAGTTGAAGGACGTAGCGGCGCCGAAGAGGGCGACCGACAGAAGTGACGAGGCCGTCGCGTTCGCCATCGTCATGCCAGTGGCGAGCATCAGGCCCGGCACGATGAGAAAGCCGCCGCCGATGCCGAAGAAGCCTGCAGCCAGCCCTGTGAGCAGGCCGAGCGGGGCGAGGCGGGCGACCAGCTTCATGCTGATATGGACGTCCGGATCGCCCTCGCTCTTCGGCTTGCGGAACATGGACAGGCCGATCGCCGCCATCGCGAAGGCGAAGGCGAGCAGCAGTTGCTGTCCGCTGATCAGCTTGGCGAGACTCGATCCGGCAAAGGAGCCCGCGAGGCCTGCGATCGCAAACACCGTGGCGCAGGGCCATTTGATCCGCCCGCCGCGCCAGTGCCCGAGAAGGTTGAGGGCCGCGTTGGCGGCCACCGCCGCGCTCGCCGTGCCGACCGCGACATGCGCGTCCGTCACGCCGCCAAGGTAAAGCAGCACGGGCGCCGCGAGCACCGATCCGCCGCCGCCGAACACGGCGAGGAGAAAGCCGACAACGGCGCCTCCAAGAACGACGGCGATGGCGGGATCGAATGGCATCGCGCTGGCCTATGCTGTCCTGCGGTTCCACGGCATCGCCGATAGCAGTTTCGCCATGCCGCACCAGCCGGTCGATCCGGCAAAGACGAGGCCTGCGCCGATGAAGGCCGACAGCCATACGAAGGCGGGGCTCACGGTCATCGCCAGCACGGCCCCGGTCAGCACGATGCCGCCCGCGGTAATCTGTACCTGCCGCATGATGTCGATCGGCGCCTTGCGATCAGCGTTGGTGGCCAGGCCCGCCTTCTTCCAGCCATCGAGTCCGCCTTCCAGCACGAAGGCCGGCTCGCCGACATGAGCGGCCAGGCGCGCGCAGCTGGAATTGGTGCGCATCCCTGTCCGGCAGGTGAACGCCACGGGTGTGACGCCGCGCAGGGCGACATGCCCGGCTTCAAGCCGCGACAAGGGCAGGGAGACTGCGCCTTTGATGTGTTCGCGCGCGAACTCGTCGGGTTCGCGGATATCGATCAGCGTCAGCTCGCCGGCTTTCAGACGGCGCGCGAGCGCTTGGGCGTCAATGGGGGTAAGGAGTGTCATGGTGGGGGTACTCACTATCTCTTCTTGCGTAAGGGCGTGGGTTTCTCGGGACAGAAGATCGCAGCCAGCGTCTCGATGACTTTCACCGCAGCTGGATCGGCGATCCGGTAGTAGATCGTCTGCGCCTCGCGGCGTGTTTCCACGACACCGGCCTCGCGCAGGACGGCGAGATGTTGTGACAGCGCCGACTGCGAGAGGCCGAGCGGTTCCTGCAGGGCGCCGGCAGGCAGTTCGCCGCCGCCGAGCTGGCAGAGGATCATCAGCCGCTTCTCGTTGCCGAGCGTCCGCAACAATCCGGCCGCCTTGCCGGCGCTGGCTTCGAAGTCCGCGAGGGAGAAGGTCTTCAGGTCAATCATGGCGTCTATATAACAGCTCTTGCTAATTTAGCAATGTCTAATATATTACTGTCGCCGGACAGATAGCCTGGAGCTGAAAATGACTGGAATTGAAGCCTTCTTCGACCCCGCGACCTCGACCGCGTCTTTCCTGATCTCCGATCCCGAGGCCCGCGAAGCGGCGATCATCGACGCGGTGTTGGATTTCGACCCGGCCACCGGCAAGCTGTCCACCGCATCAGCGGACAGGATGCTCGCGCGAGCTGAATCCCTGGGCCTCCGGATCGTCTGGGCGCTGGAGACGCACGCCCACGCCGACCATCTCTCTGCCGGCCACCACATCCGCCAGAAGACAGGTGC
>Ga0315905_10006779_pt1 | contig 11644 bp, 7 predicted proteins | sample LakEriMetagenome_5_FD_203522 | JGI IMG/M metagenome (GOLD analysis project Ga0315905, IMG submission 203522) | Freshwater fungal communities from buoy surface, Lake Erie, Ohio, United States - Buoy 4 MA121 | ecosystem: Environmental > Aquatic > Freshwater > Lake | place: USA: Lake Erie, Ohio...
ATGAACTTGGACTATACGATATGAGCGGCAATGTTTATGAATGGTGTCAGGATTTGTATGCTGAATATAACATTGACAATCATATAAATAATAACAAAAATGCTTCTACATCGGATGAGTTTTACGTAATGCGTGGCGGAAGCTGGTATAGTACAACAGAATCATGTCAGGTTGCTTACAGGCAACAACGGCGTCAATCATCGGGAAATAACCTCAGGGGTTTTCGACTTGTAACATCCGAACTTTAAAAAATTATTCTCAAATTCTCAAATTTTTCATATGCTTTCCGATTTTCGTTCCGATACCCTCACCAAACCAACCCCGGCTATGTTGGAAGCCATGTTCTCGGCTCCTGTAGGGGACGATGTTTTTGGTGAAGACCCGACAGTAAATGCACTCGAGGCAAAAGCAGCAGCACTGTTTTCGAAAGAAGCAGCCTTGTTTTGCCCAAGTGGCACCATGGCCAATCAAATTGGGATAAAAGCGCACAGCAATGCCCCCGGAGAACTAATATGTGATAAACTTTCACATGTTTATCTCTACGAAGTTGGCGGTATTGCCTTTCATTCCGGATTATCCGTTAGCCTGACCGAAGCAGAACTGGGCATTTTGAAACCAGCAGATATTCATGAGCGTATCAATCTTTTTACAGATATGCACAAAGCGCCGTCGCAACTCGTTGTTTTGGAAAATACCTGCAACAAGGGTGGTGGATCCTGTTACGAATTGGATAATCTGCAAGAAATCAGTAAATTATGTTTAGAAAAAGAACTGAAACTTCATCTGGACGGTGCCCGAATTTTTAATGCCATTGTTGCTAAAGGCTACAGCAGCACTGAAATTGGAGCTTGTTTCGACTCCCTTTCCATTTGTCTTTCAAAAGGCTTGGGTACACCTATGGGTTCCCTGCTAATCGGAAACAGAGAATACATTCAAAAATGCCGCCGTATCAGAAAACTCTTCGGAGGCGGTATGCGACAGGCAGGTTTTATGGCTGCAGCCGGCATCTATGCCTTAGAACACCATATAGGTCGCTTGGCCGAAGACCATCAGCTGGCAAAATCCTTTGGTGCTGAAATAGCAGGACTATCCTATGTTGAAGAAGTTTTCCCTGTTGAAACCAATATTGTTATTGCTAAATTAGACAAACAGATTGTACTGTCAGAATTTTTGGCAAAACTTGGTTCTGATGGGGTAAAAGCAGTTCCCTTTGGGCCGCAGTTGGTCAGGTTCGTAACGCATCTCGATGTGAATGAGGATAATGTAAACCATGCATTGGAGGTATTGAAAAAAATGGGGGAGTAATTTTTAGTCTCAAGAGGTGTTTTTATCAAGTTTTGATAGTTTTATTGCTTTTATCCTAAAATCATTAACTGCCAAAATGGCATATTTTTTCAAAAAAGCACTATCTTTGCCTACTGAGATGAAAGGGTGAAAGATGAAAGGGTAAAAAAAATCTCATTCCCTGTAGCCTCCTCGAAAGCTTTAGGGATTCTACTTACAAAATTCTAATTTATATCTTCTGACTTCTACCTTCTGACTTCTAATTTCTACTTATCAGATATATGGAACTATACGATAACAATCCCACCATCAATTTCGACAAAGAACAGGTCGAAGAAAGCCGTCAGGGCGATGTTTTTTTTAAAGAACAGATGCTTAAGAAAGGAGAGGGGAGCCACAAAAAATTTTATATCGAAAGCTATGGCTGCCAAATGAATTTCAGCGACAGTGAAATCGTTGCAGCGATTCTCTCAGATATGGGTTATGAGCCTACCCGAGATATGGAACAATCCGATCTTATTTTGGTCAATACCTGCTCTATCCGTGAAAAGGCCGAAGATACCGTACGCAAACGCCTGCGTGTATTTGACAAACTGAAATTACAGCGCCCGGGAATGCTTGTAGGCGTTTTAGGCTGCATGGCCGAACGCATGAAATCTGCATTGCTCGAGGAAGAAAAATTGGTTGATATTGTACTTGGCCCCGATGCCTACCGCGACCTTCCAAACCTGATAGCCACAGCCGAAGATGGTGACAAAGGCATCAATGTTTTTCTCTCACGCGAGGAAACTTATTCCGATATCAATCCGGTGCGTTTGGATAATAATGGCGTTAGCGCCTTTGTTACCATCATGCGCGGATGCGACAATATGTGTTCTTTCTGTGTGGTACCTTTTACCCGTGGACGTGAGCGCAGTCGCGATCTCTACAGTATATTGGCCGAATGTACCGAATTATTAGGCAGAGGATATAAAGAAGTAACCCTACTTGGACAAAATGTGGACAGTTACAAATGGAAAAATCCAGAAAATGACAGCACTGTCGATTTTGCCGATTTAATCGAGGCGGTTGCCCTACTAAATCCAGATTTAAGGGTGCGTTTTTCGACCTCTCATCCTAAAGACATCAGCGATAAGGTGCTGCACACCATGGCTGCGCATGAAAATATCTGCAAGTATATTCACCTGCCGGTACAATCAGGTAGCTCCAAGGTGTTGAAGAAAATGAACCGAACCTACGATCGCGAATGGTACATGCACAAAATGGATAGAATCCGAGAAATCATGCCCGATTGTGCGGTCTCATCAGATATTATTTGCGGATTCTGCGCAGAAACAGAAGAGGATCATCAGGATACCCTTTCTATCATGCAATACAGCGATTACAGCATGTCCTACATGTTTTTCTATTCGGAACGACCAGGTACACTTGCCGCCCGAAAGTTCGAGGATGATATTCCCGAAGAACTAAAAAAACGTCGACTCGAAGAGGTTATCCGCCTGCAGAATCAGCTTTCATATCAGCACAATCTGCGCGATATTGGAAAGACTTTCAAGGTATTGGTCGAAAAAGTATCGAAACGCAGTCAGGAAGAACTTGCCGGACGTAATTCTCAGAATAAAATGATTGTTTTCCCCAAAGGTGATACTAAAATCGGAGATTATGTCTATGTAAAGGTGACCGATTGTACACAGGCTACTTTGAGAGGAGAGTTGGTGTAATTAAAAAACAATCATTACTATTTTTATAATTTTAGAAAATGGAAAAATAATGCAAATCATTTGCGTCATTTCATTCATTTGTGGCATCTAATGGGCTGACATTAAATTTTCAAGAAAAAACAAATCAAAATGATTATCAAACAATTTGCTCTGTCAATTGCTGCTATTGCAATGAGCTCTGTTGCATTTGCACAGCCCGGACTCAAACAAGAATCGGTCTCTATTTTCAAAAATTCTACAGCCTTTTTTGTGAAAAGCGGACAAGTAACTACCAAAGACAAAAAGTGGGAAGTCATTGGAGATACAATTCCAAGAGCATTAAACGGTACTTTTTGGCTTTCTTCTCCTACAAAGGAAATGAGCATTGCCAAAAGTTTTTTACAGGATAAAGAGGTGCAGGGACTTGCAGTTTCTTATGCGGAAATGTTTCTGGCTAATGATGGCAAAAAAGTAAGAATCTTACAATCGGGCGATTCAACCTGGATGGAAGGGAAAATAAAAATATTACAAACGCCAAATCCCGACCCTTCGAAACCTGCTATCAAATCCGGCTCTTTATATGCCTTGGTTCTCAATAATGGAACGACTACAATGATTACACATTCGCAGTTGAATAGTTGCAGTAAAGTAGAATTTCTCGAAGGGCCATCTTTTACCAATGCATCTGTTCAAAAACTGCCTGTGATGCAGGTAAATTTTACCACTGCAAAAGAAAAACAAGCTTTAAATTTAATGTATTTATCAAAAGGTATTAGTTGGACTCCCGATTACCTCATCGAACTTATTGCCGAGGATAAAGCAAAAATGACCCTTCGTACCACAGTTATTAACGAGGCTGAAGATATTGACGTAGCAAAATTAAATATGGTTGCAGGTGTTCCAAACTTTAGTTACGCCACTACTATTGCAGATTTTCTTAACCTTATTTACAAGCAGGAATCTTATAATACCCGTACTCTAGAACAATCTTATCAAAATTTTGCAGCGCCAAGTATGAATGCAGCTGTTTATGATAATGACGCTGTTGTAGGCGCTTCTGATGATTATTATCCGGCTCCTACTGGAAATATTGGTGCGGCAGAAGGCAATTCAATCGAAGACTTGTTTTTCTACAGTATAGATAATGTTGTGATTAAAAAAGGAGAACGAGCACTATTAGACATTTTTACTGCTGAGATACCAATTGAACATGTTTATGAGGTTATTTTATCTCAAAACAGCCCAAGTTATACAACCTCTTACAGTTTTGAGCAGCAGAAATTACCTGTGGTTCATACTTTGAAACTTAGCAATACAAGCGATTATGTCTGGACATCCGCACCGGCAATGGTGGTAAAAAATGATAAATCCAAAATCAGCCCTGTAAGTCAGGATTTATTAAAATATACCTCTTTAAAAGACAATATCAATCTAAAACTTACCGAAGCGCCTGATGTGGCAATCAAATTCAACGAGAAGGAAATTGCCCGAAAAGTTAATGACAAATCTATCAAAGAAGCCAATAACCGTCTTCGATACTACGATATTGTTACTGTGGAAGCTGAAATTGAAATACAAAACTACAAATCAAAAGAGATTCGTCTAGATACAAAACGAGCGATCATAGGCAAACTCATAGAATCGAATGAAAAATGGAAATTAGCACCACGTATCAAAAGTTACGATAGTTTCAATCCCTACACAGATGTTTGCTGGGAGTTGAAAATCAAAGCAGGCGAAACCCGCAAAATTGTATATAAATACGATGTTTTTGTAACACACTATTAAGAAATTAGAAATTAGAAGGATGAAATTAACATTCAAACTTCTACCTTCTTCTCGTCCGAAAGACGATACTACCTTCAAACTTCTACCTTCTGACTTGGTTAAAATGGAAATACAGTCAATAAAACAACGTTTTGGAATCATCGGACATTCCTCCCTTTTAGAACACGCATTGAAAACAGCTGCGCAGGTGGCACCAACAGATCTCAGTGTTCTAATTACCGGCGAAAGCGGAGTAGGGAAGGAGTCCTTTTCGAAAATTATACATAGTCTTTCATCCCGAAAGCACAATAATTTTATTGCCATCAACTGTGGAGCACTGCCCGAAAGTACAATCAATTCAGAGCTTTTTGGACATACTAAAGGAGCTTTTACAGGAGCTGCGGGTGATAGAAAAGGCTATTTTGAAACAGTAAACGGAGGGACTATATTTCTCGATGAAATCGGTGAAATGCCCTTGGATACACAGACGTTTTTATTGAGGGTCCTCGAACAGGGCGAATTTGTAAAAGTAGGTTCCTCAGTTGTCGAAAAAACCGATGTCAGGGTCATTGCGGCAACTAACGTAAACCTGATGGAGCGCATCAAACAGGGAAAATTCAGGGAGGACCTTTTTTATCGTCTCAGCACAGTGATGATAAATGTTCCTGCACTTAGAGAGCGAGGCGATGATGTACAGCTACTTTTTAGAAAATTTGTAACCGAATTTTCCGAACAGTATCGAACGCCCGTAATCAGACTTGATGAAAAGGCACAATTGCTTTTACAAAACTACAGTTGGCCTGGTAATATACGCGAGTTGCGCAATGTTGCCAAAAGAGTTGCGCTTTTTGCTGAGGATAAATTTGTATCGGCCGAAGAATTGATAAGATTCCTTCCCGACTTGAAGCCAAACGCATTACCAATACCATCAAATCTTTACAGCAGTACTGGTGATAATCCGCATGGGCAGGGTTTTTATGAGCGTGAAATCCTCTTTAAATTTCTCTACGACATGAAAAAGGATTTAAACGATCTAAAGTCGCTAATAGCAGAACTGGCAAGAACAAATAATCTTCAAATGCCCGGATTGCAAATGAGTGGAACTGTATCGGCTTCAACGGCATCTTTTATCCCAGAAGTGTATGAAACACCCAATGTAACGACACAGCAACCCTTTATCATCTCAAAACAGCCGGAAACCAACATTCAAGTCAACAGCGATTTTGGCGACGTGGAGGAAATTGAAGAAAGTTTGTCCATGGATCAGATGGAAAAAGAACTCATAGAGCGAGCACTGAAAAAACATCGCGGAAAACGTAAAGAAGCCGCAAAAGAGCTTAGAATTTCGGAAAGGACACTTTACCGAAAAATTAAGTCCTACGATATTGAAATTTGATGAATTTTGGGTTTAATCGCAAAATCCTACTTCTAACTCGACCATTCGATACCATATAAACAAAGAATCTATGATAAAAAAAATCCAAAAATCCGATGAACAGTGGCAATCCGAACTCAATGAGTTGGAATATAAAGTGCTTCGACAAGCCGGTACAGAACGCCCATTTAGCGGCAAATATTATGAGCATAGCGAAAAAGGTACTTATAAATGCCGTGCCTGTGGGCATGCGCTCTTCAAATCAGAACACAAGTTCCATTCTGGCTGCGGTTGGCCTTCATTTTGGGGTGAATTGGAAACAGCCGACATAAAGCAAAGGCTAGACAGAACTCATGGTATGACCCGTATTGAATTGCTTTGTCCAGCCTGCGAAAGTCACCTTGGACATATTTTTAACGATGGCCCCAAACCAAAAGGATTAAGATATTGTATTAACTCTGTTTGTCTTCAGTTTGAAGCGGACGAAAAATAATAAATGTTAACATAATATTGCGTCGGATATAGTTCCCTAGCCATATACATAATAAGGATTGAATAAAAATTATCAATGTACGATACAGCTTATCACGGCGATGCCGATATAAAAAATAAAAAGATTCTAGTAACAGGGGGAGCAGGTTTCATTGGCTCAAACATTGTCGAATACCTCCTAAAATACGGGGCAAAAGTCAGGGTATTGGATAATTTTCTGAGCGGATTCAGAGAAAATATTGAGACTTTTTTATCAAATCCCTCCTTTGAACTATTCGAAGGTGATATCAGTAAAATAGAAGACTGCCAAAGCGCATGCGAAGGTATTGACATAGTTTGTCATCAAGCAGCGATGGGCTCGGTGCCACGCTCTGTTAAAGAACCTCACCTTAGTACGCTTTACAATGTCACTGGTTTTGTAAACATGGTGCATGCTGCACATACAAATGGAATTAAACGATTTGTATATGCATCCTCATCCTCGGTTTATGGAGATGAACCCAATTTGCCAAAGAAAGAGGAGCGAATCGGTAATCCACTATCTCCTTACGCCATCACAAAACTAAGCAACGAACTTTTTGCCGAAAATTTTGGGAAATTATATGGCATGGAATTTATCGGATTCCGCTATTTCAATGTTTTTGGCCCAAAACAAAGTCCAAAAGGTGCTTATGCCGCTGTTATTCCTCTGTTTATCGATGCCTGTCTGAACGACAAGGAAGTTTACATAAATGGGGATGGGAAGCAGACTAGAGATTTTACCTTTGTCGAAAACGTAGTTCAGATAAACATTAAAGCCATGTTTACTGACAGTACCGAATCCCTAAATCAAGTGTACAATGTAGGTTGCGGAGGACGCTACAATCTCCTGGAACTTTTCGAAGGCATCAGATCTGTAGTTGGAATTGATAAAAATCCAAAACTACGCGAAACGCGAGAAGGCGACATACGCGATTCACAGGCTGATATCTCAAAAGCACGGAAATTATTGGATTATGATCCGATTTTCGACTTTTATAAAGGGCTTCAGCTTACGGTCGATTATTTTAAAGCGGGCCTACACTAATTGAGAAAATGCAAAACAATTTACTGATTCCTCCAAATTTTTAAATTTGGGAGCGGATATTTTATTTACTAAAATTTACTGATTTATAATAATTTATAATTTTAGTTTGATATGGCTATCTAGCAAAATATTTCAAGAATAAAGTAAAAAGGATAAAAGTTGAATTTATAATGTTAAAAAATTGTTAGAGGATTCTGTGTTTTTGTTAATAAATTTATACTTTTATGATTAACTAAGTTTATTGTTAACATAAAACATTCTTGTATGAAGTACCTAAGTTTAATTGCATTGGCACTTCTCTTGACTGTAACTACTGTTTTTGCCCAATCAAAAGTGTCGGGAACAGTGAAATCAGAATCAGGAGACCCACTTATTGGGGCCAATATTGTTGTAAAAGGATCGGTACCTCTTGTTGGAACTGCCTCTGATACAGAGGGCAATTATCAAATTGATGTTCCAAAGGGTTACACTGTCCTAGTTTTTAGCTACACCGGCTACACAGAACAGGAAAAAGAAATTTCCGGTCAGGCAACTATCAATGTTGTGCTTTCTGAAGGTGTTATGAAAGATGATGTAATTGTTACTGCTCTTGGTGTTAGCCGTCAGGAAAAAGTACTCGGTTACGCAGTTTCATCACTTAGCGGTGACGAGATTTCAGGTTCAAATACACCTAACATGATCAATGCCATTTCTGGTAAAATCTCAGGTGTACAGGTAACGAGCTCATCGGGTGCTGCCGGTGCTGCATCACGTATCATTGTTCGTGGTCAGTCCACTTTCGATGGAAATAATGAAGCCCTAATGGTAGTGGACGGTGTGCGTATCAGCAATGCTGAAAACCACAGTGAGCGCAGTTTGGGTGGTGTTGCCAACTCAAACCGTGCTATCGATATCAATCCAAATGATATCGAGTCAATTACTGTACTGAAAGGTGCTGCTGCATCTGCATTGTATGGTGCTGAAGGTTCAAAAGGTGTTGTAATTATTACTACCAAAAAAGGTAAAAGCACCAAAGAACTTAAAAATGGTATTGCTGTTGATTTTAATTCAACTTACACACTTTCTCAGGTAAATAAACTTCCTGAACTTCAAAATAAATGGGCACAGGGTACTGGTTGGTACAGTGCCGATGGCGTTACTCCAGAATATTTTGGTCCCGAAACAGGTTGGCCAACAAGCTGGGGTCCTTCAATCGATTCACTTCGTTATGACGGTGCTACCGATTATGATTATGATGTGAATGGTCGTATAGTTGGTCAAAGCGATCCAACTGCTACTTCACAAGCTGTTACTCCTTATGACAACCTCAGCAGTTTCTTCAGAAATGGAAACATGTGGAGAAATGACCTTGCTGTTTCTGGTGGAGGCGATGTTGCAACATATCGTCTTTCTTTCTCAAACTTGAGTGAGAATGGAGTTATTCCGAACAATTCATTTGGCAAGACAAATGTTGGTCTTTCTTCAACTGCCAAATTCCTAAAAGACAAACTTAAACTAAGCACAACCATCAACTATACCAATTCAGGTGGTACCAGAATCCAGCAGGGTTCTAATATCTCAGGTCTTATGCTTGGTTTGCTTCGCACGCCTGCAACATTTGACAATACAGGCGGAGTTGATGACCCTGTAAATAACAGCGCGTCTTACTATCGTCCAAATGGCCGTCAACGTAACTATCGTGGTGGTGGCGGTTATGACAATCCTTTCTGGACTGTAAACAATACACTGTTCAATGACAGAGTAAACCGTGTTTTCGGTAGCTTCCAGGCTGCTTACAAATTCAGTGACTTGTTGACCATAAGTGCCAACATTGGTACAGATGTTTACAGCGATCATCGCACTCAGAAATTTGAACTCTATTCACGCGCATTCCCTGGTGGTCGCGTTATGGATGATCAATACAACTTCAAAAACATCGATGCTTACCTAAATGTAAGTGGAACAAAGACTTTTGCTGAAAAACATAGCCTTTCTTACAACTTAGGTATTAACCACTATGAAACTTATTTGCAGAATACATTGGTTATTGGAGATGGTTTAGCCTTCCCTGGCTTTGTACATCTTTCAAATACTTCTTCAGTATCTACTATAAATTCTACAAGCCGTCAACGTAATTTCGGTTTCTTCGGAAATATAGAGTATGGCTTCAATAATATGCTTTACTTGACAATTACAGGACGTAATGACTATCTTTCATCTTTGATTTCTTATGACAAAGATTTTAAAGCGGCAGATGTTTCTGTTTTCTATCCTTCAGTTTCTACAAGCTTTGTATTCTCTGAATTGATTCCTCAGAACAAAGTGCTCTCTTTTGGAAAATTGCGTTTGTCATTTGCTCAGGTAGGTGGTGGTGCGCCAGGTGCATACCTCACAAGCACTGCATTTACTACACCTGCTAATGGTACTATCAACGCAATTGCCGATGGTTGGACAAATGGTATTATCTTTCCTTTCAATGGTCTTACTGGTTTTACCTTTAATTCACTTGCTGGAAATGGCAGTTTGCAACCTTCACTCACAACAGATTTTGAAACTGGTCTAGACCTACGTTTCTTGAATGGCCGCATCCGTCTCGATGCTTCATTCTACACACGTACTTCAAAAAATCAGATCATTTCTATTGCTATTGCTCCCTCCACAGGTTTCCAACGTGCGGTACTTAACAATGGTACATTATCCACAACTGGTGTTGACCTTGAGTTGAACACTACTCCAGTTAAAACCAAAGGTTTCTCATGGGATTTGGGTGTTAACTTCACTAAATGGAATACAATCGTAAAAGATCTTCCTGATAATGTGGAGTATCAGTATCTTGATGGTTTTCAGGGTTCTGCAGCATATAACATTGAGGGTGAACGTTATGGTGTGATTCGTGGTGGTGCATTTATGCGTGCAAATGATGCAGCTGGTACCGCTTATGATGTAAATCTTCCATACAATCCTGATGGAGCATTGATTATCGGAGCAGATGGATATCCAATGGTTGACCCGCTCGAGCGCGTACTTGGCGATCCAAACCCCGATTTCTTAATGGGTATCACCAACACACTTCGCTACAAAGGAGTTGAACTTTCATTCCTTTTCGACATCAAACAAGGTGGCGATATGTGGAATGGTACAAAAGGTGCACTTACTTATTTTGGTATGAGCAAATTAACTGAAGATCGCGATATGCCTTTCCAGGATCCTGCAACTGGTAGCCTTACTTTCACAGGTTTCGATGAAAGCGGAGCCCCTGTAACTTCTACGGTTCTTGCCGATGAAAACTGGTACACTGGTAATGGTGGTGGTTTTGGAGATGTTGCCGAAGGTTTTATTGAAGATGCTTCATGGTATCGTCTACGTCAGCTTTCACTTACTTACAATTTCAGCCCAAAAGCACTTGAGAAAACACCACTTCGTGGTCTTTCAATTGGTTTTGTAGGTCGTAACCTTCTTCTCTTCACACCATACACTGGTATCGATCCAGAAACCAGCCTTGTTGGTTCTTCCAGCAACGGTCAGGGTTTAGATTATTTCCAATTGCCAAACACGCGTAGTTTTGCAATAAGCCTTGGAGTGAAATTCTAATTATTTAAATCATCTTAAAAAAGATAGATTATGTTAAAATTAAAAATGATTCATGTATTCGCTCTGATAGCTTTTGTTGGAATGTTCAGCTCCTGCAAAAAGTACTTTGGCGATGTCAATAAAAATCCCAACGACCCGGCTGTAGTTACACCCGATGTGTTGTTGCCGATTATCCAGACCAATCTGGCTTATACTTATTGGGGCGACGGCTCACGTTTTGCTTCAATTTATACACAACATATCGATGGTGTTACCCGTCAGTTTTCTGTAATTCAAAATTATGGAATTCAAGGTTCAGATGTTGATAATATGTGGTCGAACCTCTATTCAGGTGTTTTGGCCGATATCAAAAAACTGAAAGAAATTTCGGTTGATAATGGCTACAACTAC
>Ga0315905_10006782_pt1 | contig 11641 bp, 18 predicted proteins | sample LakEriMetagenome_5_FD_203522 | JGI IMG/M metagenome (GOLD analysis project Ga0315905, IMG submission 203522) | Freshwater fungal communities from buoy surface, Lake Erie, Ohio, United States - Buoy 4 MA121 | ecosystem: Environmental > Aquatic > Freshwater > Lake | place: USA: Lake Erie, Ohio...
AATTTGACAGGCGGTGGCGGACGCGACTTTGGCGGGGACAGGTGGGGCAGTGGGGGGGAGCGCGGGGGAGGCTATTCTGGCAGCTTCGGCGGCCGTGGCGGCGGAGGCGGCGGTGACAGGTGGGGCGGCGGTGGTGGAGGGGGGCGAGGGGGCCGCGGGGGCGGCAGGCGTGATGACGCCGAAATCGAAAAGCTGTTCGAGTCTTCCCGCAACAAGGTTTAAATTCTCAAAAGAATTCTAAATATTGATTTTCATACTGAATGAAGTAGGGCACTGACTTGAAGATTTCGTGGCAGACCGGCATCAACTTCGACAAGTATGAGGAGATTCCCGTCGGTGCGTATGAGTATACTATATGTGTATGTATAATGTAGTTTCGTGTCTAAACTCGACAAGTATTAGGAGATTCCCGTCTTTGCGGATGTGTATACTAATCATCCGCGTATACTAATATACTAAATGTTTATGTAATTTTTTTAGTATATAGTATACACATCCGTGTCGAGCCACTTGTTGGTTTTGGAGAGTGTTTGAGGGGGGGGGATGCTCGCGCGGGGTGCGATTGTCGCACTGCATGCGTACATGCATGTCAGATACATGCATGTCATGTGAGGAGGACGATACATGGATGTCATAGGAGGAGGATACATGCGATTGTCGCACTGCAGGCGTATCCCATTATGCAGGTCAGTATATTTGCTCTCAAGTACATTACTAGGAGAGTTTAGGAGTAGGCTGCACGCACGTGCCGAGGGCGGTGAAGACACAAAGATGACGAGACTGAGGGAGCGTGTCACCCATTTCCCGCCGGATTGGGGGCCCTTCCACTCGTGATTATCAAGAAGGCATTTGTCTGAGCCCTCTAAAATTTCCGCGAATGTAAATTTCCGCAAATTAACCGTCGGTCAGTAGGCTCCTTTTGCATGAGGCAGTGCGAACGACGGATGGATTGACTGCGTGTGGTGGACTGCGTGTTGACGTAATCTCTCTCTCTCTCTCTCTCTCTCTCTCTCTCTCTGTCTTTGTCTGTCTGTCTGTCTTTGTGGGTTTTGGGTGTGTCCGTGCGCGCAGAGGTGAAGCCGCCGATGAATGAGCTGGGAGTGGACGCCATGGAGACTTTCCAGGATGCGGTCGAGCTCGCGGGCCCTGTGATGGACAACGTGAACCGCGCTGGTATGCATGGGGCTATGTGTGGCAGCACACATGGTTCCATGTGTGCGGTTGTGTTTGCCGCACACATGATTCCACACACACAGCCGCACACATGTGTGCGGCTGTGTTTGTGTGTACATGTGTGTGTATGTGATGGGTGTAGAGATATTGCGTGGGTGCAGAGATTTTGCGTATACATGCATGCACATGTATGCACCGTATGCATGTATAGATACATATACAACCATAAACACACATGGCTGTATAACATTGACACAACCGCGTCCACTTACAGGGTGTATTGACGTATAAATACAACGTATCTCCGACGTTTTGTATATATATCTGTCAACAGGGTACGAGAAACCCACGCCTGTGCAGAAGCACGCGCTGCCCATCCTGTGCAAGGGCTATGATATCATGGCGTGCGCGCAGACGGGGTCCGGAAAGACTGCTGCGTTCCTCTTTGTAAGCCCCACTCCCTGCTCTTCTGCATGCCCAAAATGCACCCACACGCACACGACACACACACAAACGCTCACATGGAACCATCAACCACCTGCGCGCACACACACATCAACACACACACACACACACACACACACACACACACACACACACATACAAATGTTCCGTCGCCTATAGACACTGCTGCGAGTACTTTGGCGTGCATCACTGTATCCTGACCCACACACCCCCGTGTGCATGTACAGCCCATGATCTCGGTCATCATCAAGTCGCCGGTTCCACCGGGGCAGGTATATGTATGTATGTGTATGTATATGTATGGGCAGGTATATGTATGTATGTATGTGTATGTATATGTATGTATCGTATAAGTATGTACATGTATGTATATATATATATACACACACACACACACACACACACACACACATACATTTACATATACATATGTATACATATACATATACATATATATACACGTACACAAAAACACCCACACATTCTCAACAGTACTCAGTATAGTGGCTTGATATATGCAAACATACTAGTGCACTGACTTTTGAGATTTTTTTGTTGTTGTGTGCAGGGCAATGGGCGTGCGTCTTGGCCGCGTGGTCTCATCCTCGCTCCTACCCGCGAGCTTGTGCAGCAGATCTTTGACGAGGTCTGGCTTAGTTTTTTTTTTTTATGGAGTGCCATAACTGGAGTTCATGCCTATTGTATGTACGTCTATATCCGAATGCATGTATCATACATACACAGACACACACATGTACATGTAGATACCGATCATTGTACAGCTGGCACTGCTATGTATACCATGTATGATGCATGTACCTGACTCCCAAACACAATGCAGATGTTTGAGGAGGACTGTCACTCGACTTTACAGAGAATTAAGTCACTGTGAAGACACCCCAAACCCTAAATCTTAAATCTAAAGCATAAACCCTAAAGTCTAAACCTCTTTGTGTCCGCTATCGCGCAGGCTCGCAAGTTCACATACAAGACTGGTCTGTCCTGTGCTGTGGCGTACGGTGGCGGCGAGAACATGCGCGATCAGCTCCGGTGTGTGTAAATGTATGAACGTATGCATGCATGTGTGTGTTTGTGTGTGTGTATAGAGAGAGAGAGAGTATACAGGCTGCCACCCTTAGGGCGAAGCCTGTCGCCCCCCTTCCCTTGACCCCTCTACCCGCAACTGCCGCCGGTTGGATGCATTCCCTTTCGACACGGCGAGAGGTCTCTAGGATCGTCGGGTCTCCGTGAATGCAACATTTAATGGCATTACGTCCCCCACGCGCGGGTGTCAGTCCGCGTTGTGGCATATATGCTCTTCGTGCCAAAAGCTATATAACATGTATATACACAAACACACGTACACGGAGGTAATTTGGGCGCTGTGTGCTGTTCCTTGTATGCTCCATCTCTCTCCCTCTCCCTCTCCCTCTCTCTCTCTATATATATATATTATCATTATATCATGTATATCATACGCACGCACACACACACACACACACACACACACACATCGTATAGTTCTTGTCGTGCCGTGCGTAGCGACATTAGCGCTCCTTCATCCTGCTCAGTGCGCGCTCAGCGCGCCCTCTCAAACTCGCGACTGAGAACCACGCGCGCCAATCGTGGCACTCTTCTACAGGGAGGTGGAGCGCGGCGTAGATCTCATGTGCGCGGCCCCCGGCCGCCTGGTCGACTTCATCGAGCGTGGCAAGGTGAAGCTGAACGAAATCAAGTTCTTGACTCTGGATGAGGCCGACCGCATGCTTGACATGGGTTTCGAGTAAAAATTCTCAAAAGTCAGTATATAGTGGCTTCATGTAGTAGATATACTAGGGCACTGACTTTTGACAATTTGTGTCCAAAAAAAAAGGCCCCAGATCCGCCAGATTGTGCAGGGCGGCGCCTATGCCGATGCCATGCCCGACAACACCTTGCGGCAGACGCTCCTCTTCTCGGCCACTTTCCCGCGCGAGGTGCAGCGGCTGGCCGAGGTACCCCGTGTCGGCGTACGCCGTGTGTACTCTCTCTCTCAATATCTCTCTCTCTCGCGCGCGCGCACACACACACTCGCTTTCTCGGTATGTCCACTGTCCATGTTTTTTTTGGTATGGGATCCAATTTGCATGTACTAAAAGGATTTCCCGTTCCATATTGTGTGTTTTGTAGGGGTGCGTCTGACGTGTGAGCAACGACCTTTGCAGGATTTCCTGAAGCGCGATTTCGTCACTCTGACGGTGGGCCGCGTGGGTGCTGCCACTGATACCATTCTCCAGAAGGTCTTGTACGCGCGTGACAGCAGCGAAAAGCGCGGCATGCTCGTGGACGTGCTGCTGTCGCAGGGTGTGGAGGGCCAGCGTGTGCTTGTGTTCGTGGCCACCAAGAGAGAGGCAGACATGCTCGAGGAGTTCTTGTACCACGAGCGCTTCCCTGCCACGTCTATCCATGGCGACCGAACGCAGTCTGAGCGCGAGCAGGCGCTCAAGTCTTTCCGTAAGAGATTCGATATATATATATATACACACACACATGATACATATATGATACATATATGACACGCATATATTACACGCACACATCCACAGATATGTGTATGCATGCGCAAATGCGCATGTGTGTGTCTTTACCCATTGCTGAATCATGATAATGTGCAGGCGCTGGTCGCGAGAAGGTGCTCGTCGCCACTGACGTGTGTGCGCGCGGCATTGACATCCCTGATGTTGCCATGGGTCAGTTGTTAAAATTACTAATATTTTTCACATCAATTACTATATCTATGTTAATTAGAACTAAAAATTCATAATATATAAATTATCTAGAAACAAAATTGAAGATTTAATTACCTTGTGCAGTGCACGTGCGTGCGCGTGCATGTACACGCGTGCCTCCCTGGCTTGCGCACGCATACACCAAGCGTGAGCAACTACGTCGCCTGCAGTGGGAAGTATGCTCACTCACATACGCGCGCACACACGCACACACCTAAACCCTGAACAGTGGTGAACTACGACATGCCCACCTCCATCGATGATTATGTGCACCGCATCGGGCGTACGGGGCGCGCGGGCAATGACGGCAATGCCACGTCGTTTATCACACCCAAAGATGCCAAGATCGCCAAGGACCTTGAGAAAATCTTACTCGACGCTCGCCAAGAGGTGTGTACGTGCAGAGTTTAGGGTTTAGGTGTTAGTTGTGCGAGCGCGCGCTCTCGCGCGTGCAGGTGGCAGCCTCCGACGCGATGGATATGATCGTGGCATGCAATGTGTGCAATCAGCCATTCCTTCGCAACATGCACTAACCGCTTAACACCCGTCAACGCACATCGGTCGCAGGTGCCTGACTTCCTCGATGGCCTGGCGCGAAGCGGAGGCGGATTCATGGGCCGCGGTGCCGGCAGGAGCAGTCGCTCTGGGGGGGGATACGGCGGTGGTGGTGGCGGCGATCGCTTTTCCAGTGGCTGGGGTGATTCGGGGGGTGACCGTGGTGGTGGTGGTGGAAGTTGGGGTGGGGGGGGCGGGGGTTCCCGTGGTGGAGGGGGTGGTGGTGGCGGGGGTGGGTGGGGTGGTGGGGATGGATGGGACTAAAATCCCTCCCAGAAGTCAACTTCCCAGAAGTTATCACCTCGACCTGGGGCTTGAGGTGGTGGGTGATGGCTTCTGGGAAGGGGGCCTTATTCGTTTGCTTCATGTCATTCGTGTCATAGATACTGGGGAACGTGACAGTGTAGATATGAATCGAGATGTTGGGGACCATACACGTATACAGGGTTGTGTCAATGTATGTGTGCGTGAATCGATATGTAAGTCACTTGGCTGTTTGTGTTGGTATGTGGGGGTTGTGGATGTTGTTACTACACGGCCGTGCCGCGGGCCTGAGCGGTACGCATGCCTTGCTTATTATTTATTGATGTATTTATTCAGTCATGTGAGTAGTGAACCACTAGGAACTCGGGATATAGAGAGCAGGTCCGCTGTATAGAGCACTTTCCTTTGTATGTGGCGCGACTGCTATGTGTGTGTACACAGATACATGTGTTAAGTACACATGTATGTGTGTAATGTATGTGTGTATTCAAGCATGTGTGTCGCTAAACAACTGGGGATGAATTACCCACATACCGGGGAAGGCTATATGTTTGCATGTGTATATGTGTACGTGCTGTGTATATACGCAGGGTGTTATCCTGTGTGCTTGATGTCTACACAAGCCATGGTGCGAGGGCGCAACCCTGTCGCTACGCCAGAGTATGTATATATGTGCGTGCATGTACAGATATACATGAGGATGCAGTCCCATCCCACCCTCGCAGCAAACTCTCGAACAGGACAACTATCGAGGGGGGCAACTGGGGGGGAGACAGGAAAATAGGGAGGACCCGCCGAAAAAGAGGAGAGAGAGAGAGAGAGAGCAAAAGGTGCAGAACGCTTGAGCGAGAGCCTGTCCACGTGGACTGATGTGGTTAGCTACCACTGACTTTGTACAGAAGTCAACTAGAATTTTTTAGAACATGTGGGTGCAGGTTAGTGCCTCACTTCCGCAGGGGGAGTGGGAAGGGTTGGAGCAGGGTGGCGTTTGTGTGGGTGCGCGCATGAGTAGTGGCGCGTATGAACCTAGTGTTGATGCGCGTGCCTAAAGGTGCAGACATACGAAGCGTTGTCAGCTGCGTCAGGGAGGTGTGCCAACACAGGGACGCTTAAACATATAATTTTTTTTCAATACATCGTAACAATGCGAGACACTAAGATGTGGTGAGCGAGGGTAATACAGAGCTACAATTCTTCAAGGTTCTGGCGGGCTTCTTTAACCCGCTCCCGCAGCTCTTTCAGGAAGGCCTGGCACTCCTTGTCTTTGTTGCACGCCGCCACGACATTGCGATACATTTCCTTGACGCTCACTTGCGAGCGCGTGATGAGGTCTGTCTCCTTGTCAATTAGTTCGCAGGCCATGTGCACCAGCGCTCGTTCGCGTGCACTTCTCCCGCTCCTCGGCCCCTTGGGCCCAGCCCGGCTGCACTCGCGTTGTCCCTGTTTGTTTGTCCATCTTCTTTCAACGTGGGGCTCGCATTAGCGCGGACAGCAAGCTGGTGAGGGAGCACTACTTCTGCAAAAACATGGTACGTTGCACCATGTTTACAGCGCGGACACACATTTGCGAGGCGAGTGCGCGCCGAGTGGGGATACGCAGCACCTGTGCCCTCAGCTGGGCCACCTTGCCGAGGTCTTGGCTGATACTTCTCTGAGAGTGTGACAGAAAATGGAGGGGAGGGGCAGAAGAAAGTGAATTCATCTGTAAGAATGAGACGTGTGCAGCTGAGCAGGTAGCGGGCAATGGAGGGGATGAAAGAGGGAGAGACCAGGGCCTTGATCTCGGAGATAAGATCGACAAACTCTGTTGCCACGCTGCCTACGCCCCGCTTGTCATTTTCTGCCCACCGCTCGCGCAGCGACTGCTCCTGCGACGGAACAGATAGAGACAAGAGCCGATAATACCTCCACGCCTCCCGCGTCAGTCCGATAGACCCATCGCACAACGCCACTTTCTTCAGGTCCTCGTCTTGTGCTGGCGCATCCATGAGCAGTTGTATGCAGTGATACCGGTTGGGCCAGACTGTGAAACCGTAGTTGGATAGAAGACGATCGTTGCCGTGTTTGCCATAATTGTAGTATATTTGCTGCTGAGCTTTCACGCTTGTGCCTTCCAAAGAGATTACGATCATCATGTTGGCATCATCAAATTCCATGTGTATGATGCCCCTAGTCTCCGCTGGCACGTCCCGTTGAGACCCCCCTGAGGGAAGGTGATTGGCCATGTCTGCAAGTGGAATGAGTGACGAGTTCCAGTAAAAGCCTAGAATATTGATACGGAAAAGACGTGAGACAGACAGACAGACAGACACACACACACACACACACATTATGACAGCAGGTCAACAGACAGTTACGCAGACATGCACACATGCACGCTTGCGTACATGCACGTCTGTGCACGTGCCATCACTCGCAAATACTTGCACATATATATAAATATATACCCACGAACCACTATATGCATAGACACATCCACAAAAGCTTATTTTAAGTTATTTATGTACAATTTAGGAGAGATTACCGCGGGTGCTTTGGATGGCACGTGCCCACTGGAGCGGGAGAATGCCTTCTGGGCGCATCGCTATTGTGCGTGTCTCTGTGGGGGTGTGTATATGTATACGATACACAGTGCGCGAACGAGAGGCCAGGGGCGAACATGTAAACACACAAACACACAGGCATGTGAGCGTGTCCATTCCCTATGGATGTGTGTCCGTCATGGATGTGTACTATCACACGTCCACATGCGTGTGCACATTACATGGAAAACTGCTACACTACACGTACCCGTGCACACACGCATACTCAAATGCGCATAAACATGCATACCTGAACCTAATACGCTCCAATGCAACGCATGCATTCACTCTTGCATTTATGCACACATACCGGGATCAAAAAAATGGTGAGCTTGTATGTTGTAGGCCTGCAGTAAGGCTTGAAAAGACGCCTTTTGGCTGGCTGCATGCGACGCGAGAGTTTCGTGGATTGAAGAAACCAATCCGGCATAACCTTGGCTCCTGAACTCAGGCCCCACATGCATGCACAAATCAGAAGACAGAAGAACAAAATCACAGGCTGCTGTCAAAGTAAGTGTTCAGAATATTGATCACACTTATCTGTCGGGAATAAGTATGTGTGTGTGTGTGTGTTCGTGTGTGTGTTTGTAGCTAGAGACCAGTAGTGGCTAGTGAGCAGATTCGACGGCCACGGAAACATGGCTATATACGGTGCAAAAAAGGACGCTTCTCCTGCCTCGAGCTCCATTATCAAAAATAGGCATCCGGCCATTTCTGAGATGTTGTGTGCGTCAGCGTACGCGTGAGCAGAGATTGCTGATTGAGCGTGTTTGCGAGCGTTCGTGATTTGCCCTGCGTGAGTGCGTGCGGGTGGTTCATTGTGCTCACCAAGATTGAGTGCGGCCTCAGTGGAATTCTCAAACTCCTTTTCGAAGAGTGTTTGCAGCTCCTCTCTCTTTGTGTGCGCTCGCTGCAGCAGAGCAAATCCAGGCATGATGCGAATCCACAGACGCGTACACACACGTCAGCGCAAAGCGAGCGCAAAATAATTCCAAAATATCGAATCCTGACTCTGTGAGCCTTTGCAGTCATACCGACACGCCAAATCGAGACATGGTCATGTTGTACGGAATGCGGCCAATGATCTCGCCTGCCGCAATGTCTGCAGATGCAAATAATGCGTTGCCGCCTGCGCCGTCGTCGTCGATCTTGATCTACGTATCGACATAAACGCGCAGACTCGTCATTGCGGGAGGGTGTTGACATGTCAACTACACTCGTGCACACAAGAAAACCTTTTCAAAGCCACCACCGTAAATCCTCAGCCATGCAACGAAAGCGCTGCGAAAGACAACCACGTTGCATGTCATAAGTAGGACGCTGGCAACACAGGGTGCCGTGTGACATGCGCAAGGAGTCAATGCTCGCCTTTAGGGTTTAGTGTTTAGTGTTTAGGGTGTAACATGTAGGGTTTAGGGTTCAGGGTCTACGGTTTATGGTTTAGTTTTGAACTGCGCGGCAAGCCGGAGCGCACCTTCGCGCCTCCGCTCCCGTCGGGGCGCTAGAGCGGTTGTTGAGCCTGGCAAACACGGGAAATGCGGCATGCAACGAAGCGGGGACCGCCTGTCCGATCGTGTGTCGGTCAGTCGGACGAGCCACCTTCTTAAATTCAGAAATTCGAGTGGAAAAGGATTCCAGAGCGCATCGTGTGGGAGAGCAACGGCGGCGGTGGGCGAGGGTGTCCTTTGAGCTTGCGCCGCCGCTTTTCACATGCTCTGTTATTATGCTCAAGTATGCGCCGCGTACGCCGAAGCTCCCACGCAAGCACGTCGTGCTCACGCCCTGCACACGCAAGCCCGAGAATGCACAGATTGGCACACACACATGAAAAGCGTCGGCGGGCGCCATGGACGTGGCGCAGCACAGCGTGCTGCCGAGCAGCACTGCTGTCAATCCCGCGCGCGTCATCGTGTGCCCGGAGGCGCCGTCGATGTGGAGCACGGGACTCTAGGAACGGCGCCCCCAGTGTGTCCCCCACTGCGGTCACGGCGACCGTCACGGCCCGCAAGCGAAAATTTTCACTTTTCAGAACTTTGTCAACTCTCGAATTTGCGTTTTTTTTGGTATTATTAAAGTTGACTGAAAATGCGCGCTGGAAAGCGCCAGTGTGGTAAATTTCAGGTCAAATGGATCAAATTCATGGTGTTTTCCCCTGAAATCACTCGGAGTGAATACTGAGTGAGTCACAGTTGCTGTATATCCCCGTTTGGGAGGGTGCAGGGAAAAGCGTAAGAGCGCGTTGCAGCCGCCATGGCGGCGGTCATCATCAACAAGCAAAGGGCGGCGAAGAAAAAGAAGCAGCAGAGTGGTGTTCATGACGCGCCAGCCGTCATTTATGTGAGTCTGAGTCCCGTGCACAGACTCACATTGTGACAACGTAATGTAAATAAATGAAGTCGGGCTGGAGTAACATGCGACCCCCCCCGATGTAGACGGCGCGAGTGCCGTGCCTCCACCTTGTGATCCTACGTCCCTGACAATTGGCTCGGAGCTGCGCAGAAGGTGTTGGAGACGTATGCTGAGGCCCCAGACGACCACATCTGCACCTTCATGGTATGTTGTGCGTGTGCGCGCTTGGTCCGCAATGTTACAGTGTGTAGATAGAACCACTCAGGTTCGTGGGTCTCGAGAGTCAATCTTCAACTCGCAGACGACTCTACCTGGCCTCTTTGTCTCTCATTCGTTGTTCGCTCGCTTGGTATCAGGTGGAAAAATCGAGCCTCAACTCCAAAGGGCTTATCCAGTGGGGCCCCCGACAAGCAGTGCTCTCGCGGGTAAAACCTAAACCCTAAGACCCTAAAGCCCCCGACGAGCAGTGCTCTCGCAGGTAAACCTAAACCCTAAAACCCTAAAGCCCCCGACAGGCAGTGCTCTCGCAGGTAAAACCTAAACCCTAAAACCCTAAACCAAACTCTTAACCTGGCCCCTAAACCTAAATCGAGGGGCCCTTGCGCCTGCGACGCACTATCATTACTACTAGCACTCTAGTGAACTAAAACTACTTAGAGCACTATTAGAACTCTACTACAGTCTCCTATACTATCCGGCCTACTAGTATTTTTGATTGTTGATTGACGTGCCCTGCTACTTAAATGCATGCAGTGAAGTGTAATGAGCCGGGCTCTAAATGTTCCTGAAGGACCAGAAACCATCATCCTACTACTATTGTTGATCGTTGATTGATGTGTGCTACTACTCAGCCATTTTGCTGCGCTATCAAAACCCTGAACCCTGAACCCTAAACCCGTAAACCCGTAAACCGCAAACCGAAAACTCTAAACCATCATCATCATCATCATTACTACTATTGTTGATTGTTGATTTGCGTGCCCTACTAGAGGGAATATGGGGGAGCTTTGCGGAATGGAACTTTTGGTTTAGGAATTTGAATAAGACGCCGTTGAATTTTTTTAAACCAAGTTGCGTGCCCTACTGATAGATACATATACTGATGTATACATATAATGAAATAGACGTATACTATGCCTGTAGCCCGCCCGGGGGCACCCAGTGTCCACCATTTACAGTACTTGTACTTGTAATAAACACCCACTACTACTACTACTACTAGACGTATACTGGTATATACATATACTGATATGTGCATATGACATTCACGGAAATGGAGAAGATAGTTACGTGTGTGTGCGTGCGTGTGTGTGTGTGTGTGTGTGTGTGTGTGTGTGCATACTTATATATACATATACTAGAGCTACCTGACATTCACGGAAATGAAGAAGATGGACTCTCTCTCTCTCTCTCTCTGACTCTCTCTCTCTCTCTCTCTCTCTCTCTCTCTCTCTCTCTCTCTCTCTCTCTCTCTCTCTCTGGCTC
>Ga0315905_10006785_pt1 | contig 11639 bp, 8 predicted proteins | sample LakEriMetagenome_5_FD_203522 | JGI IMG/M metagenome (GOLD analysis project Ga0315905, IMG submission 203522) | Freshwater fungal communities from buoy surface, Lake Erie, Ohio, United States - Buoy 4 MA121 | ecosystem: Environmental > Aquatic > Freshwater > Lake | place: USA: Lake Erie, Ohio...
AGCAGGATGGCGAGAAGCAGGATGGCGAGAAGCAGGATGGCGAGAAGCAGGATGGCGAGAAGCAGGATGGCGAGAAGCAGGATGGCGAGAAGCAGGATGGCGAGAAGCAGGATGGTGAGAAGCAGGATGGTGAGAAGGTTTCTGAGAAAGAGGGCCAGCAGGCAGCCTCCATCGCCGAGGAAAGACGCGGCCCGCAGCAGATGACTGCGGAGGAAGCGCGGCAGCTGCTGCAATCACTGCGCCGGGATGACCGCATGGTCATTCCCCTGGACCGCCCGCCGCCACAGCGACGCTTCCGTGATCCCGCAAGTTCCGTGAAAGGCAAGACATGGTAACGATCCGCTCCCTCTATTCCGCACTGTTGAACCTGTGGCTTGTCGCTGCCGCCGCAGGTCTCAGCACCGGCATGGCGCTGGGGGCGGAAGTCTCCGCCGCTCTGAATACCAATACCGTCCCCGCCGGGGAGGGTACCACACTGACGATCACGGTCCGGAATGGCCGCGCCGGTGATCCGCAGATACCGCAGGTGAAGGACTTCATCGTGCAGGGCGGCCAGCGCGGGCACCAAATGAGCTTCTACAACGGGCAGACCACGAGTGCCACGACCTTCAGCTATGCGGTGGGTTCACTGACACCAGGAGAATACACCATCCCGCCAATCACGATCAATGTGGACGGGCAGGACATGCAGACGATACCGCTCAAATTGACAGTAACGCCCTCCGCCAACCAGGCTCCCTCCGGCATTCCACAAAACAGCGACAACGAGCCAAAGCCCGAAACAGATGACTTCGGATCGCTCTCCGTGGAACCGGCCTCGCGCGACCGGAAGCATGTGTGGGTAGGTGAAATCGCCCCGGTGCGTATCAAGGCCTGGCTGCCGGCGGATGCACGCATCAACTTGACCTCCAGTCTTCAGCCAGAGGGGCAGGCTTTCACACTGCACAATGTCAGCGGCAATCCGCAGCAGGCGATAGAGGAGCGCGGCGGAAAGCAGTTCCGCACCCTGACATGGTATGGCGGCCTCTCCACAGCCAAGGCCGGGAGCTATCCGCCGGATTTGAGAATCAAAGCCACAGTGGCCGTGCGCGACCCCAACGCCCTGCAGCAGCGACGGCGCTCACGCACCAATGACCCGTTCGATGATCCGTTCTTCGATCGCGTCTTCGCACCCATGATACAGAAGGATGTGGTGCTGAGTTCCGCCCGGGAAGGCAACAACATCGAAGTGCGCGCCCTGCCCAAAGAGGGACGGCCGGAGGACTTCAGCGGTGCCGTAGGCAAGTTCACCCTCGATAGCGTTGCCATTCCCGAATCATGGCAAACCGGAGAACCACAGCAGATCAGCACGGCCATCGGAGGGGAAGGTAATTTCAATCTGCTCAAGCAACCCGCCCTCGTCCCGGAGGGGCCGTGGAAGTCGTATCCCGGGCAGTCGGATTTCGCCCCTAAGGACATTGCGTCGTTTTCCGGCACGCAGACATTCCGTTTCAATGCGGTGGCGCAGCGTCCCGGCACTCATGAAGCGGCGCTCACTTTCAGCTTCTTCGATCCGGATGCCGGCACTTACTCCACCCTGCGCAGTCCGGCACGGATGATCCGCATCGCAGGGGAACCGGTGGCGGATTCCAGGCCCCCTCACCCCACACAACCGGCTCAGGCCGCGGAAACATCCGACCGGCTGGCACCATGGAAGGCAACTGCGGGCACACCACTGGCACTGATGCCCCCAGGATTCCGCCCGGCATTCCGCGACCTTCTCTACACCTCTGCAGGAGTAGCTTTCGCCGGCGCCGCCGCTGCGTGGATGCGCAGACGGCTGCAGCATCCGGCCCGCCGGGCAAAACTCGCTCAGGCAAAAACCCTGAGCCTTGCGCTGGCCGAAGCCGACAGCCGCGCCAGCCACGGCGATACCGCGGGCTTCTTTGAAGCTGCCCGGCGCGCGCTGCAGTTCGGCTTTGCCCCAGCCACAGGCAAGCATCCGGAGTCCATCACACTCCACGACATTTCCAGCCTGCTGCCCGGAGATGCCCCCGCCCTGCGTTTGTTCCATGAAGCTGACCGGTTCGCCTACAGCGCGGAAAGGCAGGCAGGCACTATCGACCTTGGTCCGTGGCGGCAGGCGCTTCATGCCGCAGTGAATGCGCTGCTGGATCACGAACCCTCCTCAGCTGCTGCCGTATGATGCGAGTGCTCACCTGTCTTTGGCTGCTACTGTTTGTCTTCGATGTCTGCGCCGCCTCCCTTGATGATGCCCGCAGATTATATGACGGCGGGGACTACGCTGGTGCTGTTCGAATTTGCCGCGAAGTCATCGCTGCGGAAGGCGGCTCCGCTGCAGCCTGGTATAACCTGGGTAATTCCCAGTTCCTTCTGGGAGAAACCGGCGCAGCGATCCTTTCCTTTGAACGGGCTCTGCAACTCGCCCCGCGCGATGGCGACATCCGGGCCAATCTCCGGCTGGCAAGAGAAGCCGCGGACCTCCCGACTGCAAACACTGCTCCATGGTGGGCCGCTCCGCTTTATTTTGTTAGTCTGCGTGAGTGGTCAGTCTCCGCCATCTCCGGAGCTGTCCTGTTTGCCCTCGCAGCGCTCGCCGCTGGCATTATCGGAGGGAGCCGAAAACGCCTTCGCCGCTGGATGGTGGGCACCCTGGTTGCGGGCTTTTCTTTCGCCGCCCTGGGCAGTTACGCCCTGTGGCACCGGCATGGTGAGGAAAAGCTCGCGATTCTGACAGGAAAGTCGCCGCAACTGCGGCTCTCTCCATTTAATACATCCGGTCCAGGCGCCCAGCCCGGAACCGGGCGGACAGTGGAGACCACCACACAGTCCGGTGACTGGAGCTACGTCCGCGTGCTAAACGGCAGCGAGGGCTGGATCGAATCCCGTGAAGTCGAACGGATCATCCCCTCAGAGTGAGCGGCGGCCCTGGCGCTGCTCCGACTCAGCCACGGTCAACTTCGGCTGATACAGGTCACGGTTCGAGCCGTGATCTTGCCGGGAAAATGCGGACACGGATTGGCTTAACTTAGTTTAGTGAGCGCAGGAGGCTGCGTTCGAAGTCGAGAGGGGATTTGAAATGGAGGGAAGAGTGGAGACGGCGGGGAGACGGCGGGTGTTGTAGAAGGCGTCGATGTAGTCATGGATGAGGAGAAGGGCGTGGGCGTGGGTGGCCGGAATGGCTCGAAAGACTTCCGTTTTCACTGAGGCCCGGAATGATTCCATGGTGGCGTTGTCGTAGCAGTTGGCGGTGCGGCTCATGCTTTGAGTCATGCGCAGGAGCCTCATGTTCGCGCGGTAATCGCCGGAGGAATACTGGCAGCCGCGGTCGCTGTGAGCGATGGTGCCGGTGAGATCGACTCCGGCACGGATGAAGCGGGCGCGCTGGAGCGCCTCTGTGACCAGCTCTGTGCGCAGGTGATCTGCTGTGGCCCAGCCAGGGATGCGACGGCTTGTGGAGATCCATGACGGCAGCAAGATAAAGCCAGCCTTCCCCGGTCTGGATGTAAGTTATGTCACTGACCCATACCTGATCGGGAGCGCAGGCGGGAGGACGCTTCAGGAGGAAATTGGGCGCAGCAGTGGCGTTGGGGGCGGCCTGCGTGGTGCGGGGGATGCAGGATCTTTTCTGGAGCGGCTTGGTGCCATCGCGCCCGGCCAGGCTAACCCGGAAAGAGAATAAGGCACGGGCGACCAGCGAGGCATTCTGCTCGCTGTAACTGCTGAGCTGAAAGGGAATAGCGGAGTGCTGCACCGGCGCGCCAGGGTTCACCTCCGCCACCGGTTCCATTTTTCCGTAAACCAGACTGATGAGTCCGCCAAGGCCCCGTTTTGCTGACGGCCCTCTTCCCGGATTGGTCTTCACGTGTCCACTACAGCTGCGCCAGTATGTGGACAATGCACCCGACGGTTCCATTTGAGCGGAACCGCAGTGCCGACAAACGCCCTCTTTTTTGCAGTTCAGTCGGGAGACCTCCCAAAAGAGTCAGCCATGCTGCGGCTCTGCCGCAAAAACGACCGCAGATGGCTGACGGGCAAAAGAATGAATAAGGCGGAGCGGCACCGCCCTGATGAAGCTGTTAAGAGCCTCCGGTCTTGGCTTTATGTGCGGCAGCGACAGCGCTCTTACCGACGGAGGACTTACCCATAAAGGTAGCGCCTTCTTCAATCGAAAGAGTGCCGGCGACCACATCGCCTTCGAGCACTGCGCTGCTCTTCAGCTCGCAGCGTTCACTGACAGTGATGTTGCCCTGCACGCGGCCGAAAAGAACGACGGACTTGGTGCGGATTTCACCCTGCACGAACGCGTTTTCGCCAACCGTCAGGCTACCATCAGAAGTCACTTCGCCCTCAATCTTACCGTCGATGATCAGGTCGTTCGAAAATTTGAGCGAACCTTTGATTTCGACGTCGCTGCTGAGGATGTTTTTGTTGGTGCTCATAGGGGATGATGTGCGGACGGGGGCAGTTACGTTGCGGCGATGCTGTTCGTAATGATGCTCGGGAGCGCTGTAGGATAATGGCTCGACGGGAGCCACGGGCACGCTGGGCTCGATAGGCGGTTGCGGCTTTTGGCCGATGATTTGCTTAAGCACGGCTCGGTTTTTGGGTGTGGTTTGTTTATTGGGTGGTGCTTTTAGGGCAACGGGATGCCGCTACAGATTGACCTGCAACAACATGTTTTAGCTTTATGACTTTTTTAAGCCCGGCGCAAGTCAATCCTTTGAAAAGAACGCCAATTCTGCAAATCAAGGCTCACCTTCGGTTCACTTTTGGTAAGACCGAGGTCTTGGATCCCAGTAATTATGGAAATCAGCCCCTATCAAACCCCACGCGAACAGCAAACCATCCCGACCATTGAATTTTCCATAACCACCTAAGGCTTTCGCACCCGGTAAAACCGGGGAGCCGGTCCGGCTGGCTCCGGATCCAGCCAGAGCGTGAACGGCCCTGCCGCCCCGACTACAGGATAAGGCACCCAGGCGGTGAGATCCGGGGACACCTCGACAGTGTAGCTGTTGCCCTGGATTGAGGGGAATGTGAGCTGGGCTGCCGCTCCAACCCGGGAAACTGCCGGCAGCGGGAACGCGGAGGCGAGGGAATCCGGCGTCCCAAACCACGCCTCCATACCAGCAGGATAGCCATCGCTATCCTGGTCGGCAGTCGCCGGGGTGCCGCCGATCCATAAATCATCCACCACCAAATACTCGGCGGTGCTGTCGGTGGCAGCCTGGAGAACGAGCCGCACATACCTGGGTGGAGTCGCCCAGGCTGCGGGGGCGGCCGCGAAATTCACATAGACATCCGGAGCCGCGGTGTTGAGAGCGATCAGATCATCAGGTGCGCCGCCTTTGCGCAGCGGCACAATCTCAGGCCCTGCAGCCCACGTGATGGCATCGCTGCTGACTTCGGTGGAAATCTTCAGATTATCCCCCGATTCAAAGTTATTGGTTCCTGTCGTGTAGGCCCTGACTTTGGCACGCGCGGCCAGAAATACCCAGCCCTGCGTATCCACAATGTCAATGCGGAGGCCCGCAGCAGTGCTGTTGATCTGGAAGCTCTTCACTCCGGGCAGTCCTCCGACAGAAGCCCCCGTGAGCGGCGGCGCTCTATTGCCGGCCTCCGCAGTCCTGCCCCCGGATGCGATCCACCCCAGTTCCAGCGCCCCTGCTCCCCGCACATAGAAGTCTGCATTTAACTCAGGCTCCTGGAATCCGGTGGACAGACCGCCGGCCACGAGAGGCACAACGGACGGCTGAATGCGCAACTGATCCACCCAGCCTGCGTCAGCGCCGGCGGAGACGGAGTTATCCTTCGAATAAACCCAGCGCACACTGTGCACCCCGCCGTTGATATGATGTGCGGAGGTTATCCAGCCCTGCTCACCGCTGATGGCCCGGACTTCAGCGCCATCAATGAACAGCTTCAACTGATCGTAGCTGGCCTCGCTGCTGACTTTCCACCGGAATGTCAGGGTCACCGGCCCGGTGAGCTGAATTTCCATCGCACTGGAGCTGTTATGACCAATCGCGGCGCTCTGGGCTGCATCCAACCCGTCGGCAGTGGTCTGCGACTGCCCAAACCATGCCGGGCTGCTGCTGGTGACAGGGACGGCAGAAACATCCAGCGCCTCGGCGAGGCCGGGTGGATGACTGGTCACGGTGATGACAAGATTCTGCTGGGCGCTGCCCGCGGCGTTGGATGCACTCAACTGCAAGGTAAACGCCCCCGCCTGCTGCGGCATGCCGCTGATGAGTCCGCTCACACTGTCAATGAAGAGCCCTGGCGGGAGGGACGTTGCGCTCCATGACACCGGGGCATTGGTAGCTGCAGGCTGGAAGCTAAATGCCACTCCGGTTAGTGCAGAAGCCTGCGCCGCGCTGGTGATGACGGGCGGCCCTCCCGATCCCGTTCCGTAAACCGTCAGCGCAGCGCTCACCAGACTGCCGGCCGTTCCAGCCACGGTATCTCTGACCTGCAGCGTCCATGTTCCTCCGCCCGGTTCTCCCCAGAACTGAGGCGTCCCAAAGGTCCAGTCCAGATTATTTCGGGTATCGCTTCGGGGGCGGGCCAGCCGACAGACGGTTCCCGATGGAGAGGTAAGTTGAAACTCAAGGTGCCCCCGCGCATCATGCAGCACGTTCACATGCAGCGTAACCTGTTCCACTCTCAAGCCCCCCTGCCCGCTGATGACAAAAGTCTTTACCGCGCCAGCCGTAGAATTGTCAGGAATTCCGATGCTACCGGTGTTATTGGCAGCCCGTGAAACCACGGGCTCCAAATTGCTCCAGCCCGCGGCGAGACTCACGGCCTCCCCCACATTGAGCATCCCGGCACCATACTGATCATTGAAATGGAAGCCGCCCGCATTTGTAAACCATCCGGGGTGCGCCGGATCTACTTTTGTACTGCTGCGGATCAGGATTTCCTTCACATCCCTCCAGCCAAGAGAGGGCTTGGCCTGCAACATCAGCGCAATGCCGCCCGCCACCAGTGGACAGGCCGAGGATGTCCCGCCAAAATCGTTCGTGTAATCTGCCGATGCAAAATTGCCGCCAGCGCCGCTGTTGTAGCCCGATGCACCTGCCAGGTCCGTCGTCGAAATTCCCTGCGCGCCTCCATCGGAGGGCGCGGATATCAGCAGGTTCGAGCCCGGCTCACTGTAGTCTGCCCGCACACCGGTATCATCCACTGCTCCGGAAGCGATGACGTAAATTGAATTAGCGTAGCCATCAAAATTGGAATCGTCTCCGTTGGTGCCGCCATTGCCGCTGGCCCAGCAGATAATGGAGCCGAGCCCGCCGCGCCCCATGGTGGCAGCCTGCTCCAGCGCGGCGGCCGCCTGGGCCCCCGGGCCCTCCACAACGTCTCCGTCGTCCTCCGGCCCCCAGCTGTTGCTCTTGACCTGAATGAGATCATTCCGGTGCAGCAGCGCCGCAGCCTCACTCGTGTCAGTCGAGCCAAAAGCAATAAGCCGGAGGCCGACCAGCGTCGCCTCCGGAGCCACTCCGCAGACTCCGGCACCATTGTTTCCCCTGGCCGCAGTCACCCCTGCACAGGCCGTCCCATGGGTATCCGCCGGTGAAGGGGACGGGTCGGCATCGTTGCCATTCCAGTCGTAATCATTTGCCGTATCCACATTGGCGCTGAGATCGGGATGCGAGGTTTGCAGGCCGTCATCAACGATGGCAATCCGAATGCCGTTACCCCGCCACTGATCCCACACCGCTGTCACATTCACATCCAATGCCGCCGCGCTTCGATTCTGACCGGTATTGCGCAGATGCCACTGATAGCCCTGATTCCCAGGGCTGAAGCTGAAGTATGGATCGTTCGGCAGCCAGCGCCTGACTTGCTGCTTGGCCAGCAGGGGCGAGGCAGCCGTCACGCCATCAAGCTGACCAAGAACTTCCGCGGACTGCAGCGCCGCCTCAGGCGAGGCGTATTCAAAGCAGGCTGCCCCGTGCAATGATGGCGACCATCTCCATGAAATGGCACCCGATGCCTGTGCCGCGCCGACGGCTTTAGAGACGTCGGAAAACTGCACCAGAACGCTGGTGGTCACCACCCGGCGGGAATAGACCGTTCGCCTCTGGCTAGGCTCGTAGAGCACTATCACGGCACCTTCCCTGACAAGTTCAAACTGTCGTGATGCCCCGCGGTCCTCTACCCGCAGTTGCCCTGGCAGCGGTCCTGCCCAAAGCACAGCGGAGCACCAGCAGAAGGAAACAGTCAGCAACAGCAAGGGGCGGAGCATGGCGCTATATAAGCACGCAGCCGCCGTTCTGAAAAGTCCGGCATTCCGCTTCCCCCGTCTTAGACGGCACCGGCCGCATCAATGTCAGCCCGGCTAAAGATCGCGACGACCGGAACCCCGGACGCCTCGATCGCTTCCCGTCCGCCCTCTCCGCGATCCACCAGCACCACAGCAAACGCAACGATGCCGCCCTCGGCCCGCACTTTCTCGATCGCTTCGAGCGTCGAGCCCCCAGTGGTTACGGTATCGTCCACCACCACCACAGTGTCACCTGGCTTGAAATTACCTTCGATCAGTTTACCCCGGCCATGCAATTTCGCCTGCTTCCGGATAGAAAACACCTGGAGGTCTTCCCCCTCACGGGCGGCACCGATGCCAATGGCCAGAGCCACAGGATCCGCCCCCATCGTGAGGCCGCCAATTGCCACCGGATTCACGCCAAGCTTCGCAGCCTGCCCGCTTACCGCCTCCCAGCCGACTTCCCCCAGAGCGATGGCACCGCGCGGATCCAGCGTGGTGAGGCGGGCATCGCAGTAAAAGTCACTCTTTTTCCCGGATGCCAGAGTGAAGTCTCCGTAGAGAACGGATTTACGGCGCAAAATGGCGAGCAGTTGGGTGCGGGCTTTGGACATGCGTCCGCATAAACCGTCCAGCCTTCAGATTGCAAAGGAAAAGGTCGGCCCGCGGAAAGTGCAAAGTTTATCCACCCGCCCGGTGCCACGGTGCAAATTTTGACCGTGGCCTGGCACTAAATTTTGCTGGCGGCAGAACAGGTCCAGTTCACATTGCAGGACAATGCGCTATCCAAATCCACTGGTAACTGTCTGTGCGCTGCTCTGCACTATCGCGGGTGGCGCCAGCGGTCAGGAATTCTTCGACACCAAACCGCCCGCCAAACCAGCGGCCGGAGAAACAGCCGCCCCTGCAGACCCTGCGAGGACCATCGAGAAAATCAGCGGCACCCGCTTCAAACTTGGGGCAATGGAGTTTGACCAAGCCACCCGCGAGATCTTCGTGCCGGCAAAAGTGAACATGCGGGAAGGCCTGCTGGAATACATCCTCGTGCATGAAAGCGGCAAAACGCACGAGTCCCTCTTCAGCACTGCCGTAAAGCCTACCGAGTTCAATGTCGTGATGCTGCTGCTGAACTGGAAGCAAAGTAATGCCTTCTTCGATTTTACAGAACCGGAACGGGGTGGCGTCCCGGCACCCAACGCCGTAAACCCGCCGGAATCGCAGCTCGAAATTCACCTTGCCTGGAAGGATGCAGCTGGCGCCGCAAAGAGCGCCCGCATTGAAGACTGGCTGCATCAGGTGGAAAAGAAGTCAAAGATCACCCAGGAGCCCTTCATCTACACAGGCAGCCGGATCATGCCGGACGGTCAGTTCCTCGCAGAGCAAACCGGCAGCATCGTGGCCCTCTATGTGGATCCCGCGTCCATCGTCAACAATCCCCGCGAGGGCAACGAACTCGACGACGTATGGATACCCGACCCGGCAGTCCCGGACAAAGGCGCCGAAGTCACCATCGTATTTAAACCCGCGGCGGCCCCGGCAAAACCCAAAGCCAAAAGCGGGGCCGCCAAACCCTCCAAAAACTAGCAAGCCACACCCCATGAAACGCATCCCATTTCTCAGCGCCATTCTAGGAGTCATTGCCATTTCATTCAGCGTCCATTCATCATTCGCACAGACCGCTGACGAATCCCTCCGCAACGAAGTTCAGGCCGCCATCGATAAAGGCGTGCGCTACCTGAAATCAAAACAGGATCCCGCCACCGGCTCCTTCGGCTCCACCGACCATACCGCATTCACCGCCCTCGCGGTTATGGCCGTCATGGGAGATCCCAGAACCGCAGGCCAGCCTATGCCTGCGGAGGCACGCAAGGGCTATGACTTTCTCCTCGCCAGCCAGAAGCCGGATGGCGGCATCTACACCACCGGCCTGCCCAACTACAACACCAGTCTGTCGCTCACCGCACTCACCATGGCCGGCACGGATGCGAAAATCCGCGATGCCATTCTCAAGGCCCGGCGGCAGGTGATCTCCGGACAGTACGACGACGGCGAGAAAGGCAAAATAGACACCCCATATGACGGCGGCGTCGGCTACGGCAGCAAGCCTCCGACGGACATGAGCAATACGCACTTCGCCCTGGAGGCACTTTACCACGCGAAGAATTATCTTGCCGATGACACTGCCCTGCAGTCGGAACCCCAGCTGAATTACGCAGCAGCTATCGACTTCGTCTCACGGTGCCAAAACCTCTCCGCCACCAACAAGTCCGCCTGGGTTTCCGGGGATGAACGCAATAAAGGCGGATTTGTTTACCGTCCGGGAGAAAGCAAGGCTCCCGCTGAACAGCCAATCAATGGGAAGACGCCGCTGCGCTCCTATGGCAGTATGGGCTACGCCGGCCTGCTAAGTTTCATCTATGCGGACATGGATCAGAAGGACCAGAGGATTGCCGCAGTCAAAGAGTGGTTGGCAAAGAACTATACCGTCACGGAGAACCCGGGCATTGGGCTCGAGGGACTCTTCTACTACTACCATACGATGGCAAAGGCGCTGAACCTCGCGGAAATGGACTTCGTCGAAACGCCGGACGGCAAAAAAATCAACTGGCGCGCCGACCTCTCCAAACAATTGTTCAACCTCCAAAAAGAGGACGGCTCGTGGGCCAATGAGAACGGGCGGTGGATGGAAAAGGACAGCATCCTCGTCACCGCCTACGCAGTGCTCACCCTGGAGCACATCATCCGCCGGCTATAATAGGGGCAGCTGGAACAACTGCCGTCGAATATAACCCCGGGGCGTGATTGACCTATCGGAAAGAAAAGGACCCGCGGTGCCGTCTATGGCTAAGAGCTCTCGTTCCCAAGGCTCAAAGGTAGGTGGCAGCCGCCGAATCCATACTGCAGCCTTCCTGTAAAAGGCATGACTTAGGTACAGCAGGCCGGCCCCCTGACTAATGCAACGGAGCGGGCTCAGTAAAACCAGGAGTCACGAACACCGCAGGAAATTGGAGAAATGGCAAAGAACGAGTGGGCTTACACTACACCGCCAGCAGGCATGCGGTCAAGCCTCAGGACATCGGCGGCGTAAGGCGCGGGCGCGGCGTCAAAATCTCGGGGCCGTTCTCCGTCACCACCACGGTATGCTCGAAGTGCGAACTGGGCTTGCGATCCCGCGTCACCGCAGTCCATCGGTCAGCAAGCACATTCACCTCCCCCACTCCCATATTCACCATCGGCTCGATGGCCAGGACCATGCCAGGCTCAAGCCGCAGTTTGATCCGGCCGTTGTCAAAGTTTGGCACCTCGGGTTTCTCATGGAGCTGACGCCCTACTCCGTGGCCCACAAACTGCTCGACTACCGAAA
>Ga0315905_10006786_pt1 | contig 11635 bp, 9 predicted proteins | sample LakEriMetagenome_5_FD_203522 | JGI IMG/M metagenome (GOLD analysis project Ga0315905, IMG submission 203522) | Freshwater fungal communities from buoy surface, Lake Erie, Ohio, United States - Buoy 4 MA121 | ecosystem: Environmental > Aquatic > Freshwater > Lake | place: USA: Lake Erie, Ohio...
GCCACCCCATCGCCTGTAGCAATGGATGGATTGGTGGTGGTTCTGTATACCTGTCCAATCCCACCTGTTGCGAGCATAGTGATGCCAGCTATTACTTTTTCAATCCTATTGTTGGTAAGATTGAGCACATATACGCCATAACATTCAATGTCGTGAGTGGATTTTGTCACCAGAAAACCTCTGTGGTGCTGGGTGATGAGATCAAGTACATAACAATGCGTAATCAGCTCTATGTTTTTACATTGCTTTATCTCTTCCAATAAAGCTCTTTCTATCTCTTTTCCAGTAATGTCTTTATGATGCAATATTCTGTGCTCGCTGTGTCCGCCTTCCTTACCAAGTTTAAATTCCCCGAGCGCATCCTTATCAAATCTGGCCCCCCAGGCAATCATTTCGTTTATTCTGTCAACTCCTTCATTCACTACAATTTCAACTACACTGCTTTTGCATAGGCCATCGCCTGCAACAATTGTATCTTCTATGTGTTTGGAATAGCTGTCTTCACCTAGTTTCATTACGCCGGCAACGCCACCCTGAGCGTATTTGGTGTTTGTTTCATCAACAGAAGTCTTGCTTATTACGGTTACTTTTTTTTCGGGGCATGCATTAGCAACCTTAAGCGCATATGTTAACCCGGCGATTCCGGAACCAATAACCAGAAAATCTGTTTTCATTGTAATAAGATTATCATGTAGAAATCATTTTGCAGAATCAACCCATGCATCATTCTCTTTAAGCAATTGAATCAGTTCATCAACAGCAACTTCGCTGTTAATATTTCTCTTGACAATTTCTTTTCCTTTATATAAAGTAATCTTTCCAACGCCGCTTCCTACATAGCCGAAATCCGCATCGGCCATTTCCCCGGGACCATTAACTATACATCCCATGATGGCGATTTTTACGCCTTTCAAATGATTGGTGACTGCTCGAATTCTCGCAGTGGTTTCCTGTAAATCAAAAAGCGTTCTTCCGCAACTTGGACAACTGATGTATTCCGTTTTAGATATTCTTGTTCTCGTTGCCTGAAGAATTCCAAATGCAACGGAGTTTAGCAAAGAATAAGGTGTTTCTATTTTATTATCGCTGTAATGGTAACCCAGACAAATACCATCTCCCAATCCATCAATCAGCAAAGCGCCGGCTTCAACAGCATAATGAATAAGACTTTCATCGGCAGTTGAATGGTTACTGTCACAAATATGGATAATAGGATGATTGATGTCCTTTTCAATCAGCTCTGCATATTTTCTTCTTATAGATTGAACCGCATTTTGATTGGTTGTACTCAAACAAATCACTGCAGTGTCGTCATTGCTTATTTTGTCGAACAGTAAATTCTCCTCTTTGCCTATTGAATCCCCTTCGTTATAACAATCAATCATGATGAAATTGATATTTTCAGACAAGGGAATGTTAGCTGTATATTGTTCAGCACTGATTATAGGAAATGATTTCTCCTTGTCTTTGGCCAACAACCAGCTTTGATGTTCAAGTATAACTTTTAGCGTACCGGGCAAATTGAACGAAGGTTCTTTTTTTAGAAATACATAATCTGCTGCAGAATCGGTAATATTCCATTTGTCGATACTTTGCACGTATTGGTAACCTATAGGCTCAAGGTCTTTCTCGCTTAATTCGGCAAGCTTGCTTAAATCTGCTATTACAACTGGCACGTGTTCGCTTCCTATGTTTCCAATTTGTTTTGTTGTTCTACGTTTGTAATGAAAGGAGTCAAAGGGAAGTGCTGCGATTTCAGGCACATGGGATGACTTTATAGAATCGTATCTGCTTACCAGGCTTTTACAAACGGGTATCTCAAATTCAGGATCTTCGGTTAAAGACACTCTAATGGTATCTCCTATGCCGTCCTCAAGTAATGTTCCAATACCTATCGCCGATTTGATGCGACCATCCTCGCCATCCCCAGCTTCTGTAACACCCAGATGCAAGGGATAACATTCGCCGAATTCCTCTTGCATATGACTAACCAGTAATCGATAAGCCTGCACCATCACCTGCGGATTACTACTTTTCATGCTCAGGACAATATTGTGGTAATCCTCTCCTCTTGCAATTCTTAAAAATTCCATAGCGCTTTCCACCATACCAATTGCCGTATCACCATAGCGGCTCATGATCCTGTCGCTCAAACTGCCATGATTAGTGCCTATTCTCATGGCTGTACCGTGCTCTTTACAGATTTTCACCAAAGGAGTAAACCGCTCTTTGATGCGTTCAATCTCCTCAAGGTATTCTGTATCTGTATATTCAATCTGTTCAAATTTTTTCTTGTCTACATAGTTGCCAGGATTAACCCTCACTTTCTCAACAATTTGAGCTGCGATTTCTGCGGCATTCGGTGTGAAATGTATATCAGCAACTAACGGTGTAGTGTATCCCCTTTTTCTGAGTTCATCCCTGATGTTGCGAAGATTTTCGGCTTCTTTTTTGGAAGGCGCAGTTATTCTAACCAATTCGGCTCCCGCCTCAATGCATCTGATACACTGTTCAACAGTAGCCGAAGTATCCATGGTGTCGGTAGTTGTCATGGTCTGAACCCTGATGGGATGTTCAGAACCAAGCAATAGGTCGCCGATTTTTACCGTTCTGGTTTTAAGCCTGCGATTGGCGGTTAAAGATTCGCAATATGTTTGCATGTTGATCGGATGTAAATTGAATGGCTGTTTGAATTATTTTTTTCCTTCAAAAAAACCGTAGTTCTTCAAAATATTTTTAGTTACACTCAATGATGTTATCGATGCATCAACCTTAGCATCAGCTTTTTTAACCAATGTTGAAAAGAAGTATACATGCCTGTTTTCAACAATCCATCCTACTGTCCAACCAATTGGCATTTGCTTTTCATCAATCCCATTTCCGGTTTTGTAATATAATTTATAGGCGCTGTTGTCTTCTCTCAACAACATTTCTGCAACCGATTCCTGAACAGACTTCCTGAAAGGCAACTGACCGAAATACAATTTCTTCATCAGGCCCAGTTGTTCGTCTGGTGATATAGTGAGTTGGTTGTTGAACCAGAAAGCATCTACAGCAGGTCCAATTTTTCTATTGCCATAGGAAATGCTGTCAATCCATTTTTTATAATTGTTTTTACCAATCTTTCTTGCAAGCGCCCGATCAAAGAAGCTGCAATTATTTGACAATGCAGACTTGACATTCATGTTTTGGTTGCACAAACTATCTGCTTTAAGACTTGCGCTGTCTGGAACAATCAAAGTGTTTTCATCGGGCAATACACCAGTATGCAATGCAATCAGAGCGTTAACAATACCAAAAGTGCCTCCCGGCTGAATTCTTAAAGTATCAAGACTCATATTGTAAACTGAGACTTCTCCATCAGCATTATTCAACATGGTGAAACATCCCTCCGCCTGAACCTCATCAAAATATTGTTTCAGACCATTATCGATTTTGGCCTTGTTCACCGAACAGGAACACAGCCACAGGGCACAAAGAAAAAACAAAGACGAAAGATATAATTTCATAAAAGCAGTGAGGTTTATTTTTTTTGTTGATTAAGGTGATTTGCCGTGGCAACCAGTGCCTCATAAAATTCAGCGCCAAATTTGCGAACCAGCGGCTCTTTTAAAAACTCGTAAACAGGTACTTTTAGTTTTTGCCCTAAAGAACATGCCGCTTTACAATGATCCTCTCTAGGCTCGTAGTTGCAAAGCTCGGTGATGCCATCTCTGCTTTTTTTAGTTATGATTGGAAACAGATGACAACTGATGGGCTTTTTCCATTTAACTTTTCCATCTAAATAAGCCTGTTCAATGCCGCATTTCACAATACCCTTGTTATCCCTGATTCCATACACACAAACCTTACTATCAATGGTAGGGGTTACCCAACCAAATTCTTTGTGGTAAACATACCTTCCTTGCTTTTCAATTTCAGTTTTACTTTGGGCATCGAGGTAGGGCAAAACAACTTCAAGTACCTCGTCAATTTTTTTTAGTTCATTTTTATCCAGCGGAGCACCGGCATCTCCATCTACACAACATGCACCCTTGCATTTGTTCAAATCGCAAACAAACTGCTCGCTGATGATCTTGTCACTTAACAATACATTTTCTATGGCAATCATAAGAAGGCAAAATTACGAGTGTTTAACCAATGAATGGTTAATGCTTAGATTATTATTGACAATTTTCGGTGTGTTATCACTGATTTGTTCGCCAGTGAAAGGTATTGATCAGGTGATCTATGTCGTACTGAAGAAATTCCTGAACTGGTCTTAAAGAATCCGCATTAGGTGTGGCATTAAAATAAAGTGCGCCGCGTAAAAAGTGCTTCACCGTGTCGGTTAGAAAAAACTGTTTGGCAGTAGCCGCATTACCTCCAACCTTAAAATAGATACCCGAAACTCCCAGTGGGGTATTTATCATGCTATCGGAAATGGAAGTGGCTATAACATCATTTTTTCCGGTGAGGGTAAATGCGTCATTAACCATCAAATCAAAATAGTTGGTTCCGATAGAATCCTTATAACTCCCATCGGCTTGTTTCTTTTTGAAAACCGCTTTGCCACCAACAATTTTATAACTTAAAAAAATTCTTGCATTAAGGGTTGGGAAATCGATGTTAAGCCAATAATCATTTTCCGGTTTAAGATCGAAAAAGGTAGTGTCCTGAATGATTTCGGCATATTCAGGATATTCAAATGCATAAGGAAAAGTCGAATTGTCGAATTTTTTATACCGGTGTTCCGGAAAATCAATCTTAAAATATCCTTTTTTCTTAGGACTATATTCCGAATTACAGGAAACCATCAGATTGATGCAGTAAAGCAAAATCAACAGTCTACAAAAGCCGAAAAATTTATTTTTTATCATGATTCTTCCGGCTGATTTGGTGTAACCGTTACCTTTACTTTATCTATTCTGTTTTTAGAAATAGCCAGCGGCATGAAAGTAAATTGAGCGTAGGTAAGTTTTTCCTCCACTTGTGGAAACTCGCCGGCAAGCTCAAGCACCAATCCGGCAAGCGAATCACTTTCCCCTTTAACGGAATCAAAAGCGTTGGGAGAAAGGCGCATTATTTTACATACATCGTTAATCATTGTTTTGCCCTCAAAAATAAAATTGAATTCATCGAGTTGCTTGTTCGTGCTCTCTTCTTCATCAAACTCGTCCTTTATTTCTCCAATGATTTCTTCCAATATATCTTCCATCGTAACTATTCCAGATGTTCCACCAAACTCATCCACAACAACTGCAAAGTGAATACGCTTGGTCCTAAATTCCTGTAACAAATCCTCTATGAGTTTTTGCTCATGAACAAAATATGGCGGTCTAATTAACGGATGCCAATTGTAAGTATCTGGCTGATTAAGATAAGGCAATAAATCCTTCATGTGTAGCACCCCGGCAATATCGTCAAGATTATTACGATATACAGGAAGTCTTGAGTAATGCAAATCCTCCGACAATTTAATGATTTCATGAAAGGGCAAACCTGATTCAATACCACTTACATCCAATCTGGTTCTCATTACCTGTTTTACCTGAGTGCCTCCGAACTTTCTGATTCCTTTTAGAATTTGTTTTTCCTCAACAGTTGCTTCATGTTCGGGAAGCAAATCAATGGCATAATCCAAATTGCTGTTGTCGAGTCCTGAATTTTTGGAATAGGCTACTTTTTGCTCAATGCTGTCACTAAATTGAACAAATCTTTTGCTCAATCGGCTGAAAATACTGTTGAAGAAATCAATGATTAAAGATGCATTGGATGCAAACCATATTTTATGATGAGTAGCCCATACTTTAGGTAGCACTTCGGCAAAAAGTACCAATAGAAATGTAACAGCCAGCACTTTTATAACAAAACCCAGCCATGGACTTAAAAGATAGGAATCCAACCAATCATGAAGCAATAAATTTGAAATGAGAATTATCCCAATATTAATGAAGCTGTTTGCAATCAGCATAGTAGCCAATAAGGTCTTGGGCTGTTCGAGTAACATCACAATTCTTCTGTAAGAAGGTTGTTTTCTCGTTTTTAAAATATTGATGTCCTTTGAAGTAAGAGAAAAGAAGGCCACTTCACTACCGGCCAGAAAAAAAGAAAGTACCAAAAGCAAAAGAGCTGTTATCAACAGCACTGTGGTACCGGCGGTGTTGATTGACAAAAAACTAAATAACAAAACACCTGATGAGAATCCCGAATGATAATCCAAAATGTTGCTTTTAATGAACAATACGCTGTTAAGCTATACAAATGTATAAAAAAATGAGTAACCAAATTTGGGATATAAATGACAAGCTTTTTCTCAGGTTTATTATAGATATAATTAAATAACCTAAAAAACCTAACTTAATTCGCCATTCCTGAACTTTTCAGGTAATCTGCTGTAACTCTCGGAAAACCGAGTTCTTGGATCATTTTTTTTGGTATCCACTCATATCCCTTTAACTCAATTTGTTTCAACAAATTAAGATGAATAAAGCTCACATGAACAGTTTGGTGCGTAAGCTGCTGCGTAAAAGATTGCGACAGTCTTATTGGGCTTGTTTTTGGATGATTAAATACCTTTTGGGCTAACTGTTTGGCGATTTTGGCAGGATTGGCTTCAATTGATGATTCCGTAAGGTGAAATTCATAGAGCCCCCTCCAAATGTCTTTCTCGTCCCTTCTTCTAATAAGATATTTCCCTTTATAAGATGCGATGGTAAAGTATAACCAACGTACTTTCTTTTGAATTGATTTTGCCTTTACAGGGAAATCTGCAATCTTATTTGTGTTATACGCCACACATATTGCTGACAAAGGGCAGACATCGCAGTTCGGTGTTTTGGGTTTGCAGACGGTTGCACCGAAATCCATAATGGCCTGATTATAGCGGCCAGGATTTTTTTTATCCAAAAGGGAATCGGCCAGCTTGCTGAAAAAAAGTTTCCCGTCAGAAACATCAATGGGTATATTTATCCCAAAAAACCTGGATAATATCCTCGTAACATTTCCATCAACAACTGCATGAGGCAACTCATATGCAAATGAGGCGACAGCGGCTGCTGTGTATGGACCTACTCCTTTAAGTTCTAACAACGAGTCATAAGTGGTGGGGAAGCAACCTTTCAGTTCGTTTGATATCAATTTAGCAGTATGAAGCAAATTTCTGCATCGGTTGTAATATCCCAAGCCCTCCCATAATTTAAACAGTTCCTTCTCATCGGCGTTCGAAAGCGCTTTTACATTGGGATACTTTTTAATGAAATTCAAATAATAGGGCGTACCCTGTTCAACCCTTGTTTGTTGAAGAATAATCTCGCTAAGCCAGATTTTGTAGGGATCCTTTTCTCTTTTCCAGGGCATTTGTCTTTTATTGCCTATGCGATCCCATTCCATCAGGTTTTTCTGAAAAAAAGAAGCATTTTTTAGCGCCTTGGAATACATTTTGATGACTATTATTTACAAACCTATTGATTATCACCAACTTAATTTTTATTTTTTAAAAAATATTTCCTAATTTACTTTCCAAATTGTTTCAATATGAGAAAAGCTGATCTAATCAACAAAATTGCAACCGAAACAGGAATACAAAAAGTTGACGTTATGGTGACTGTTGAAAGAATGATTCGTGAAATAAAGAGCACCCTCGCAAATGGCGAAAACCTCTACATTCGTGGATTTGGAAGCTTTATCATTAAAAAAAGGGCTGCAAAAATCGGTCGGAATATTAAAAAAAATGTTTCTGTTGAAATTCCTGAACATTTTATTCCGGCTTTTAAACCATCCAAAGAGTTTTTGCAGGAGATAAAATCCTCTCCCAACATCAAAGAAGCCCCTGAAGTTAAAGACGATAACGAGGAATAGGTTAACTTTGCGCACCCGCTTTGAAATCCGGGTTTAAAAAATGAACAAGCAACTCACGCTTTCTGTGTTGGCATTGTCCGCACTTCTCTTGCTTTTTTGGCTTGGCAAAACTACCTTAGATACAAAAGTTGAAGTAAAAGCAACCGAAAAAATTGCAGAAAAATTTAACATTCAATCATTTATAGATTCAAATAGAAAAGATATTTCAATCGGTTTACTGAACGAAATTGAATCTTATGAAAAAATACTGGCCGAATCCACTCTCAATGAAGCCAAAATCAAGGCCTTAAACTCGTTGGCAATCATTTACAATGACAGTTTCTCCCTTCCTGAGGCCTATTTGTTCTATACTTCTTCTGCTGCAAAGTTGGATAATTCAGAAAAAAACCTCACCTTCGCAGCCCAATTATTTTTAAACCAGCTCAGAGGTGAGCAAGACGAATTAAAATTGGATTGGGAATCAGGTGAAGCCATCTCGCTTTATGATAAAGCCTTGTTGCTTAATCCTGATAACGATGATCTTAAAATAGGACTGGCAAGTTGCTTCATATTTGGAAAAGGGAGAAACGGCGACCCCCAGGAAACTATGAAAGGTATCCAACAGTTGCTTGGAGTAGTGAGGAAAGATTCCAGCAACATGAAAGCACAGCTTCTACTTGGAATTGGTGGTTATGTTTCCGGTCAATATGACAAAGCAGTTTCAAGGTTATTGAAAGTGGTTGAACAACAACCCGATAATATTGAAGCTATAGCTTTTCTTGCTGATACCTATGCTGCAAAAGGAGATAAAACTGAAGCTATTAAGTGGTATAGGCTCAGTAAAAGATTGGTTAAAGATGATCATTATACCAAAGAAGTTGATGCCCGCATCGCTGAATTGGAAAAATAAAATTGAACTCATTATTATATTTAATTAACACAAAAAGACTTGTTTATGCCTTGTGGTAAAAAGAGAAAACGTCATAAAATCGCTACTCATAAGCGTAAAAAACGTTTGAGAAAGAATCGTCACAAAAAGAAGTAAGACCTGGTCGTTAGATCCTCTTCCTTGTTTTAGTTATTGAATGAGACCTTATACAACAATGTTTTAAGGTCTCGTTATTTCTTTATAGGTCACACCTATTGTAGAAACTAATTGTTTTGTTTCCAATAGTGTAATGGCTTATCCATCATAATGCATAATGGTCTGCTATCAACCATAGTAAATTGACCAAAGAACTCATTATAAATGTAGATTCTCAAGGCGTAGAAATTGCTCTCCTTGAAGACAAGCAGCTCGTGGAATTGCACACCGAAAAAACGGATGCCAATTTTGCTGTGGGAGACATATACCTGGGAAAAGTAAAAAAACTAATTCCAGGCTTGAATGCAGCATTTGTTGATGTTGGATTTGAGAAGGACGCCTTTCTTCATTACACAGATTTGAGCCCCTACGTTCGCTCCGTTTTGAAATTCACCAACCAGTCCATCCACCAAAACAAAAACAATATCCCTGATTTCGCCAATTTTAAGGTGGAGCCGGAAATCATCAAGACAGGTAAAATCAACGAGATTCTTACCGGAAAGCCCAATATACTTGTACAAATTCTCAAAGAACCTATTGCTGCTAAAGGACCCAGACTTACCTGTGAACTTTCACTTGCTGGCAGATTTGTTGTAGTTACCCCATTCAATGACGTGGTCGCCGTTTCAAGAAAAATACATGCCGCTGACGAAAGAAAAAGGCTTCAAAAAATAGTTGAGGCCGTAAAACCTAAGAATCTGGGCGTTATTGTACGTACCGCTGCTGAAGGCAAAAACACAGCTGAACTTCACGAAGACTTGCTCAGTCTGGAAAAAACATGGAAAACCATACAGAAAAACCTCTCAGGTGCTGTTGCTCCTGCCAGGATATTGAGTGAACAGAAAAAAACCAATAGTATTTTAAGGGATCTGCTTAATGCCGATTTCAATAGGATTGCGGTAAACGACAAAAAAATATTTACGGAAACCAAAGCATACCTTCAACGTATTGCTCCGGATAAGACCGATATCATTTCTTTTCAAAACAACACAACTTCTGTATTTGACATTTTCGGAGTTACCAAACAGATAAAGGCTTCTTTCGGAAAAACGGTTAACCTGCCCAGCGGGGCTTACCTCATCATCGAACACACAGAGGCCTTGCACGTCATAGATGTAAACAGTGGGTACAAAAGTATTAGCAACAATCAGGAAGAGAATGCATTGGAGACCAATCTTGAAGCAGCTGCAGAAATAGCAAGACAACTCAGATTGAGAGATCTTGGTGGCATCATTGTCATTGATTTTATTGACATGAAGCTGATGGAGAACAAGAAAAAACTGGCCGATGCTATGGAAGCGCTGATGAAACCAGACAGAGCCAAGCACGCAGTACTACCTATTACAAAATTCGGACTCATGCAGATTACACGCCAGCGCATGAAACCCGAAATGAATATCAACACTACAGAAGTTTGTCCAAGTTGCAACGGCACAGGAACCATCTCTTCTGCATTGATTTTCGAAGATGAAATTTTCAAAAATTTAAATTACCTGATCACACAAAAGCATAAAGGACTAACCATTGTAGTTCATCCGATTATGTATACCTACCTGACCAGCGGATTGATTTCCCGACGACTAAAATGGAGTTGGAAGTTCAAGCAGAAAATAAAAATTTTATCAGACAATACTTACAGTCTGACTGAATTTCATTTTTTTGACAACAATGAAGATGAGATAAAATTATGAGCCTTGGTCATAAGGTTAATTATAAGAAATGCTCTTCACCTGTATTCCACGTTTAGACATTACCGTAAAAGATTGTTTCCTATTTCCTAATTCAACACTGATGGTGTTTTCACCATCAGTCAAGGGAATTCTAATGTAATGTAGATAGGCCGGTAAGCTAAGCCAACTTCTAGTATCTGCCTTTTCGGATAAGGCTCCTGCAAGGCTCAACAACATAGCGCCTGCGTTTTCATCCTTTTTCGATTGCTGCTTATTCTCATTCTTTTTTTCTGCTGTTTTTTCTACAGATTTTTGAACAGTTGTCTTTATCAAATACCTTGCGAAAGCCTTTGCAAGCTCTTCGAGCATCCTTTCTCTTAAGATAGCAGGAGCTAAATCGTTAAGACTTTGTATTTTTTCGGGCTCATATTGCAAGCCATTGTTGCTAATTCGTATTGACGAACGATTGTTGTATACCTGTCTGTAAATAGGCAGCGCAATTCTTGCCATACTAAAATCTGATAATTTACTCTCATTTACGCCGTAGCTGGCAGCATTGAAAGGAAGACTTACCGTTTGGCCGTATTGATCAACAAATTGGTACCCTCCTCTCTGTGTTCCTTTTACGATCGTGTAGACATATTCTTCTTTTACCGGAACAGCCCCTTCCTCTATAAAAAGTATTATTACATTTTGATCCTCTTTAGTTTCATTAAAAGTAATACCTAGCAACTTTTCAAACCTTTCTGTTTCAGACGTAAAACCCATCAAATTTGCAGTACGTAGCAAATCTTTTTTTAATTGAAGGGGTAACTCTACTCCATAATAGGCTCCTTTGTTGTCGAGAAAAATATTGGTAGCATTTCTGTAGGCGATAAATGCATTGTTGATATCGCCGGAAGCTTCATAGATTACACCTTGAAGTGTAAGTGCAAAGGGATCTTTGTTGTAACGTTTTTTGTTTGTTTTGTACTTTTCGGCTAAACGATCTGATGCTAGTGATATTTTTCTAGCCTCAACTACAGCATCCTCTGTCATACCAAGATTTAGGTAATTAATGGCT
>Ga0315905_10006787_pt1 | contig 11634 bp, 18 predicted proteins | sample LakEriMetagenome_5_FD_203522 | JGI IMG/M metagenome (GOLD analysis project Ga0315905, IMG submission 203522) | Freshwater fungal communities from buoy surface, Lake Erie, Ohio, United States - Buoy 4 MA121 | ecosystem: Environmental > Aquatic > Freshwater > Lake | place: USA: Lake Erie, Ohio...
ACTCCGGTATTATGCTTTACTAATTTGCCATTGTCTTCTCGACTGGCTTTTGTGTGTTTAAACAATTTTAAAGCCTGTTCTCGATCAGTGAAATCTATATCAATATCTGGCATTATTGTAACCTTGTACTTTCAAATAATAATAAAGGCAATGTGTCTGCAAGAAACTGTGCATACTCTTCAGCATCTTCATCATCTTCAAATCCGGAAAATTTTACATAAACATCCGGCGAGTCGTCACCAATAACAACTTCTATCTCTATGTCATCTCGAGAAATAAATTCTTCGTTGTCTTTTAATTCTTCTTCTACTGCTTCTTCAATTTTAGGTCTTTTTGGCATTATAAAATCACAGCCTCCTTAATGACATCTTTTACAAGTTCTACATCTGCGGGTAATGCTTTAAATCTTTTTATCCAAAATTGAGGATCGATTACCAATGCAATAATATCCAATTGCTCATCATTCATTCGGTTTAACATTTCTTTTCCTGCCTTAGTATTTAACACAAGCCAAGGACTTACTAAGCCTTCTTTAATGTTATGTGTTGCTCTATTTAGATTGACATATTGAAAATAATGTTCCCAAGGAGCACTGTTGGTGTCACCCCATTCCATCATTGTTTTTATTGTGCGTTGTATTGCACCGTCAGCTGGTTCAGTTTTAATTAACTCAATAATGTAGGCAGTATACAATTCGTCTCTGCACCAATGATCTAATTTAACTCCACTTTTTATAACATAGTCAATAAATCTTTCAGGATATACAGGAGACGTGTTTATTATAAAACTTCCAAATTTTACCATAGCATTATAATATGAGCTACCGGCAAACTCTTCAAATGTTTTAACAGTTTGAGATTTTTGTGCCAAAGAATAAAACTTTTGAAAGGTTAACAGGCCGGCCTGAACGTGCCTTTCATTCTTGCTGAGGTGCCGGCGTTTTTGTTCGCAAACATGCACTACTAAAGTTTTCTCTTTAGCAAATGCTTTACCGCAGTATTCACATTTAAAATTTAATTGCATTGACTTGCTTTTTATCCCAACCAAGCTCTTCGCAGTATTGTTTGATTTCTTTGTCTGTACTAATTTCAGCAAGTGTGACAAGATCGCTCCATTTTGTGTTAGGAAATAATGTGCCTAAAAATTCTATTTTTTTGTTTGGAACCCGGCGCAACGGGATGTACTCATGAAAATGAGTTTTTTTACTTTCATGACTACATACGCACAATGACTGCCATACTAATTTTGGATGTTTTTGAATGTTGTTCCAATTCTTGTTGTAGAATTCATTTACAGTCAAAACAAAATGTTCTTGAAGTTCTCTGTTTGAACTTTTAACACTACTGATGTATCGATTTAGATTCCAAAAGTCTCCTTTGATTTCTTTTCGACCTTCGTCAGTAGTAGCATCCCAAAGTTCTTTGATTCCCATGTCGACTGCGGGAATCATGTCTTTAAATAAGTCTACGTGTTTATTCTTTGCCATTGTCTTTGCTCAAGTGATATAATATTTTAACACGATCTATGGCTTGTTGTAAAGCGGGATTTGTCCGAGATTCCTTGATAATATCTTTCCAAACAGTTTCTAACTCGTAGTCCAATGTTAGATTTTCAGCAAAGGGATCGATATATTGACCAATCACTTTTCTTTCAAGTTTTCCAGATTCTCTAGAATAAACTGTGCTACCTACTCTTTCATAGATATACGTAGCCCCCGGAGTTAACGTTCCCATATTACACCTTTAATAAATCTTCTTTGGTATACAATTGTTGCATAAAAGGAGAAGGGTTGTCAAGTACACTAGATTCAAGGTCGCCCTCTCTCCTTGGATGTACACAAATATCGAATTCACAATTATTAACTTTCTTATACAAGTTAATCATTTGTTTTACTGTTGTACCTACACCATGGCCAAGATTTTCTATTTGATTTGTTGAACGATCAATGGCCTGTTCTAGAGCACGACAAATTTCATTAACATGAGTATAGTCACGTACAGCGGATCCGTCTAGAGTATTATAGTCATCACCGAACAAATTAAATACTCCAGTTTTCTGAGCGTTCATTAGATTCCACATTAAACCGTCGGGATTGGTAGGCATTATGCCATCAGATCCCGTTACATTATAAAATCTAAAAGTGGTAAACGGAATAGCACGTTCTTTACAATATTGATCTACAATTTGTTCAGACGCTCGTTTGCTAATACCGTAGGGATTATTCATTGGACCTGCTGACCCTGTACTAGCATGAACAAATCTCTTGTATTTTAACTCTTGGAGTATTCGTAGTGTGCCTAGAGTATTTGTTTTATAATACACTATGGGATTTTTTACACTTCGTCCTACAGCAACTTCTGCTGCCAAATGAATTACACAATCAAATTCAAAATCAGTATCCCATAAGAAGTATCCGGGCATTGTGATATCGTTTCGAGCCTGTTCTTTAACTGGCAGTTGTGGTACTTTTCTATCTAGACCGTAGAGTTCTAGATCGGTTCGCTTACCTAAGAACTTGGTTAGGTGCGAACCAATATATCCGGCATTACCTGTTATTAATATTTTCATTTTTCTAATACAAGAAATCCACAGTCATCATTGTCGTGATATTTTATACGCCACTGCGGATTATTGGCCCACCATTTTCTTATACCTGCATAGGTTTCAAATCTAGGTTCTGCTACATCATGAAATACCAAGTATCTCGAAACTTTGTCTGCGTGTAATCTTAGTTCATTATAAGTATGCTCTTCGGTATGCATAGTATCTATGAATAATAATTCACAGGGTTCGATTTCTATTTCTAAATCATTACCTAACACAAATTGAAATTCAACTCCGGCTTCTTCTGCTGCTTGTTGAAATAACTCTTTGTCTAATGTTGTACCTTGATCAACAGTAACGAATTTTTTTGGTCTCAACATTAACCAGGCAGATGTTGAACATCCTTGGAATGGACCAAATTCTGTAATAGTTTCTACACCCTGAAATGTCTGCTGTATGTAATCCATTCGACGATACATATCACCGACCATTTTCCAGCGAACACCCTCTCTAGTTTTGTTTTTAAAACTGTTAAAAATTTCTTCAATTATCATAAATTTTCCTGTTATTAAAACTTTCATTCTATAAATTTTAACACAAGTTCTGAACCCTGCCAATCTTTAAATTGTTCTTTCCACCAATCTGGGTCTAATCTATCTGATTTAAAATATTGATCTAAACTATGATTGCCCTTTGATGCTTTTCCTCTTTTTAATTTATTGCCTATGAAACAGAATTTTGTAGTCATTTTCATTAGTTGATTAACCACCGTTGGGAAATCTGCATCAGGAACTCCTGCCAAAGATTGTATTGCAATTATTCCGTCAAATTTAGCATCTTCTTCAGGATGCTTAGAATACTCATCAACACAGGGATCGAAAAGATAAAACGAATCTAGGCCTAGCCACTTATCAAAGGTTGGACCACCAAACCAAAGCTGACATTTTTCTTGATTAAAATAGTGAAACGCCTTGCCACATCCATAATCTAATAATGTCTTAGCACTGTGTTTGTCAACAAGCTCTTTAATATCAAAATGATATTTTATAGTTGCCACTCCCGAATAGACATCTTTCTTAAGATGATATTGTTTTGAATGTTCAACTGATTGATAATATGCATCGCTATACATTTTTTAAAATTCCCTTATATATTTCTAAATAACCTTCTGCAATTTTTTGATCTCCTTTAAGAGTCAAAAATGTGCCGTTGCCTCGGCCAAAACTCATCCAATCGCCTACATTTAATTTTTTATAATGATATTTGTTATCTAACGCATTTAATATATCTTGATCCCAACCATATTGCCAATTTTCTAAAGGCATTGACAATAATTGTTCTTTAAATTCGTTCCTAAATTTAGAATCACTACCGTATGTAACTAATCCAGCCATCCATCTTATATTTTTTTGATGTCGTTGTACGTGTATCGTAGATATAATTGTATGCAACTCGTTTTTTGTAAATTCTCTAGTGCATAGCGTATCGCAATCTATAGTCATGACCAATTCGTTGTTGGGAAATAGTTCTGCACATTTTAAAAATCTAACTGCCTGATAATATGGAACTTTACAAGATTCGTTTGGGAGATTAATAATGTCTTCGTGGTAGTTTACTCCAGAAATTTTATGATAAGCATTTCTAGGGTTTACAATAACAATGTGTACATTTATCCAAGGAGTAAATTTTTGTATACTTCTTGCACAATTTATGGCCCAGGTCTCATAGTATGCAGAATCACAGGCTAGTAGAATATTATACATATCAAAAGTTTTTCATTTCCAATAACATGACATCATATGAAGGTATTTTAAAATCAATGAGTTTTCTAGTATCAATTAATATTTTATTAACTGGCTTAGGTCCTTGTGTTCTCAAAATTGTCTTTCCTAACTGATACACTTCGTTTATTTTTGACACTAGATCATACTTAGTGATTTTGTTTTCATTATTAACTACGTGATATACACCTGTTATTGTAGGATTAAGCATATATTTTTCAATACACTTTGCCAATTCCAATGTAGTGATGCCATTCCACCAAGCGTTATCCCATCCTTGTAATTCTTGTTGTGGATTAGTCACGATCCACTGAAATAATCCAGTGCCAGTTGATTTAATCTCTGGCCCAATAATGCTCATTCTAAATGTAACATCTTTATCATTGTTAATTTCGCCTAGCGATTTTGACTTGCCATACAAGTTAGTTTCAGTATGTGTATCTGATTCAACATAGTTTCCTTTCTGGCCATCAAACACACAATCAGTTGACAGATGAACTACTCGTGTCTTGCTTTTTAAAAAGGTATGCTCTAAGAAGTGTGGGAACCATCCATTGATCAATGCAGCACGATCTGGACGATCGTTACTATCTTTAACCAACAATCCCACACAGTTGATCACAAAGTCAAACATATGTGTAACTTTGTTGAGGCGTTGTATTTCTGCAAAATTCTCAACATCTATGATAAGATTTGCATTAGATCTTGCTAGTGTACTTACATCATGACCTTGTTGTTTGAGATATCGCGTAATAACATGGCCGGCCATACCGTTGCTGCCAACTACTAAAACTTTCATATAAAATTACCCTTCTTGAGCATTTCTTTAATGGCATCGTGTTGCATAATAAATGTTTTAGAACTAAATTCTTCTTGTGAAAACTTTTCTAAATTACTATATTTGTCTACTAATGATTGTTTAGGATTAAATGGCAGTATCACAAAGTATGCATCGTCGTATTTGTAAGACATCACTGCTTCGTGTTTTGATATCAACATCTCATCTAATTTTTCGCCCGGCTTACTGCCCATCTCTGTAATTTCTGCATTACCGTAGACACTTATCAATATGTCTGCAATGTCTTTGATGTATGCCGCTGGCATATTCATTACAAATGTTTCACCGCCTATACTTTCTTCGGCAGCTTTAAATAGTAAACCAATTGCTTCTTCAAGTGTTAAAAAGAATCGAGTCATTCTTAGATCAGTAATAGTAACTGGGCCACCACTGCGAATCTGTTCAATAAAGTACGGAATAACACTGCCATTAGACCCCATGACATTTCCGCCACGAACGCAGACAAATCTAGTATGGTCCGTTAGATCGTTTGCCTGAATAATTAATTTTTCACCTACTGCTTTAGTCATTCCATATAAATTCAATGGTTCAACGGCCTTGTCAGTAGATACATCAATAACTTTTTTAACACGATTTTCAATCGCAGCATTAACAACATTTGTTGTGCCTATTACATTTGTTTTAATAGCTTCCTGAGGCTGATCTTCGCAGATAGGTACATGTTTAAGAGCTGCCATGTGAAAAATATAATCAACATTTTTAGTAGCAAACTTAACTGCTTCGTAGTCTCTAACATCACCTATGATGTATTTGATCTTGGGATTTTTAAACTTGCGTTGCATTAATACCTGCTGAAGTTCACCTCTTGAGAAAATAATAATCTCTTTAGGATTGTGTTTTTCAAGCATTAATCGAGTCAGTGTTTGTCCCCACGAACCAGTGCCGCCGGTAATTAAAATTCGTGCGTTGTCAAAAATACTGTTATTCATATTTTACTCCAATATCATCTGGGTTGTGGAACAGTGCTCTATGTTTGTTATCTAGGGATTCCACTTCTTCTGCAGGTCTTGTATTTGTATAGTAATATAAAATTAATGATCTACGACTTCTATCCTCTGGGCACTTTAACGGAGTAGGATGTCCGTGAAAACTAAAATCGTCAGTTCTAAATACAACCAGTCTGTTGAGTAATGGACTAATCTTGTCAACACACACGTCCGGTTTGTTGTTTGGGGTCCTTGACCACATTTCTAAATGGCCTCCCCATTCTTCTTGCCAATCATCGTTTAGATATAGGATAACATTTAATCTTCGGTGTACTCCCATTAGATCGTGCCAGTTGCCGTCTGCGTGTACTGCTAGTGTGCCGCCTGTATTAATCTGATTAAATCCACCGCCTGTTAGATACGGATCGGGAATAAGTCCATCAACACCAGTTAGCTTAGATAGGAATCTTAAAAATGTTCCACCATTTAAAAAATTAATTAAATTTAATGTGTTAGCGGGAACATCACTGTCATCCTTCCAATCACTGCGCCATTTAATCTGAATTTTATCGTGGTTGCGTTTGTCCCAACTTTCAAAATTTTCATTGTTAAAGTCAGTTAGTGTTTCATTAATAACTTCTTGTGTAAAAAAATTATCTATAGCAATATAGTTAAACGGTTGCTTAGATTGAAATTTACTAGACAGATCTTCTAGATTAAATTTATCAAATTCTACATATTTCTTTTTCATCAATCGTCCTTAGTTCGACAGTAGTATGTTAACAACTACGTCTGATACATTATTTTGATCGTACTCTGCAGGTACTTTCCAGTTCCGGTCAGCTGACTTCATTCTGTTAAAGCAGGCAACAATATTGCCTTTATCTAATCCGCTAATTACATTAGAACCACACCAAACAGTTTCAGGACGCTCAGTAGTATCTCTAATTGTAACAGTTGGAATTTTGAATAAACACATTTCTTCCTGTACAGTGCCTGAATCACTAATTGCCATAAAACTGTTTTGTTCAAGATTTACAAAATCAAAAAATCCAAACGGTTCTAAAATAATAATGTTGTCAGTGTTTACATTAAATTTTTGTATTTTATCTCGAGTTCTAGGATGACAACTGAACACAATTTTATATTCTTTAGCAATTTCTTGCAATGCTGCAAAAATACTTTTAAGTCTATGATCATCGTCGACATTTTCAGCTCGATGAGCAGTTACAATAATGTATTTGTTTGATTCTAGATTTAACTTGGCAAGTATCGACGATTGTGAAATTTTACTTTGATATTTGTCAATAACTTCTTTAATAGGGTTGCCAGTCACTGCAATCCTATTGTTAGGTACACCTTCTCTTAGCAAGTTTTGTCTACTTAATTCTGTATAGGGTAAGTTGTATGTGCTAATTGCATCAATAACTTTTCTATTTTTTTCTTCGGGAACTTTTAAATCGTTGCATCTATTTCCAGCTTCCATATGGTACACTGGGATGTTAAATCTTTCAGCAACAAACGCAGACAATCCTGAATTAGTGTCGCCTAGTACTAAAACTCGTGTAGGATTAAACTCGTTAATTGCCTGTTCTACACCAGTAAATATTTTACCTAGCTGTTCACCAAATGACGCAGATTTGCTGTCAATAATTTTATTAGGATGGCGTAATTCTAATTCTTGAAAAAATATTTCGTTAAGATTAGGGTCATAATTTTGGCCGGTGTGCAACACATAATGCTCGCAGGCTATATCAAGTTTAGGAATAACACAAGACAATCTTATAATTTCAGGTCTTGTTCCTAAAATTGTTAAAATTTTAACCATTAGAGAATGCGCCTACAAAATATTGATTAAGGCCTTTTAAATTTAAATTTTCCCAGTCAGCAAAATCTTGTCTGTGCCATAGACTTTTATGCATATCAAAATTATTACCATAACACCACAGGGACGGATCATTTACATTTTTATGATTGTCATCCCATATTTCCTCTAAAGGAGTTAATAAAATAATTTTCTTTTTAGTTATTTTTTTAACGTCATTGATCAACTGTAAGCCAGCTGCTTTATCTAAGTGTTCAATAAAATCAATCATTAACACATAGTCAAACTGTTCGTTTTTAATTACGTCTAATATATTATCTGTTTCTAGATTTGCAACAACATCGGGATTAACATCAGCCCATGCATCAACAGTTAGAATTCTACTGCATTTGTTAATAAATGGATTGGAGTATAACTTAGGGCCGCATCCTAGATCTAATAATGTGCTGCCTTCTTCAATTATACTGTGTAGGTAGTTAATGAGTTGATCATTTGAACTTGCACGTTTTCCGTTAATTATATGTTTCATTTTATATCTTCCTTATTGTTTGCTCTAATAGACAGATTTTTGATATTTTCAGTGTGAAAGGCAGCGTTATCTTGAGTAGCTGCGGGATTCAACGGATTGTTAAATCCTTTACCGTGATATTGATGTATAACCCAGGGCTTTTCTACAAACTGTATCTGTAGTTCTTTCTTTTTAATTCTTTGAATAAATTCGTCATCGTCATAATTAAAGCCAGCAGCATATTTTTCATCAAATCCATTCAAATCTATTAAATTTTTTCTAGTTATTGCTGTAGTAAAATGATAAGATGCAGGTCGATGCACACTGTGATTATACCAACGGCCTGCTGAAGTTGTTACATCCAGATAGTTGTTCTTGTGCAAATCAGTTAATTCTCGTTTGCCGCTAGCAAAGCAATGAAACGAAAGATACACGTCATCATTTAGATTCTTTTCAGTATAAGAAATGACATCACCCATATGACAACATTCTGGATTTTGAATAATTATTTTGTCGCCTATGCTTTCTTTAAATCCTATGTTATAAGGTATCGACGGACCAACATATGATTTTTTTGAATTGATTGTCTGCATCTTAATAATTTTAAAATTTAAAGATGGAAATTCTTTTGGCAATTTATCTACAGAATGTGCTGCGGCACTATAATCGTCTACAATAACAATTTCAAAATTTTTAGAGAGACTTTTTTCAAAAGTCGTTAGGGTATATCTCAATTGTGGCAATCGATTATAGTAGGCCATTACTATTGATATCATGATAATTCTAATTCCGCCATTACATATTTGGTTCTTCGATTGAAAGTATTAATAATTTTTACACCTTCTTCAGCTTCGGGCGTGCCTGTTTTTTTGTACATGACTCGTAAATCCATCACAATGCGTGTTCCTGGATGGGAATGTTTTAAAATTAAATCTCGATAGGTGTTGACGGGATAATGAAATCCGCAAGATACCCATGAAGTAATCAAATCGAATTTAACATCTGTTGGAATATTGATATTATTACAATCAATTAGATGATAATTCTTAGTACCTAATTTTTTTAATTCTATATCTAAATTTTCTAAAGGATGGTAAAATAAAAAGTCATCAACGTTTGTGTGATATTTTCCAGTCATTGCTAGAAGAGATTTAGATTCATTATCGCGAGTATCGCCGTCTAACAACCACAATTCAGAGTTGTATTTCTCATTGAACAATCTAGATTCCCAAGCAAGTCCACATCCAATGTCTAAAATTTTCAATGGAGGCGTAGTTAAGTGCTTGTCTAATATTTCAAAGTTTTCAATTTTGTATTGTTGATATGCTTCTGTATCCCAAAGACCACCATCGCCGATCCATTTTTTTGGTTCTCTTTTTTCTTCTGTCATTTAGAATATCCCACTGTTTCTCTTGCAATATCATCGTGGTCAAATTCAGCCCAATATAATTCAAAGGCAACACAATCAGTAACTGCTTCAAACTGATGATATTCGCCTGGAGCAACTTTGGTATACTGTCCAGGTTTTAATAGTGTTTCGTCAACTAGATCATAATTATTCTTCCATACACGAATAATCATTTCTCCTTGTTCAACAAAAAATCCATTCCATTTAAATTTGTGTTTGTGTTTTGAACATACGCCGCCTGCACGAGCTTCGATGCGATGAAATTCTAATACACCGTTTGCTTCAAGGAGTTCTGTTTGACCCCATACTTTTCCTGCTTTCATTTTTTATACTCCGGATTGATGAATAAGTGATTATTATCTAAAATAAATTCTTTATGTTTCGATTTGTAGTGAGCAGTATAATGTGACTTGCCCATATTGTACTGCTTGTACGGTCTAGTTTCAAAACACATTTTATTGTATACTACTTGTTGATCTACTCCTGGACTGCCCACTGTAAGGTATACTTTGCCCCATGCTTCGGTATCGCCGTCCCATTGTTTAAGACTGCCAAACCCTGCCAGTGCTTCTTCAAAGATCGGTGCTGCTGACTTTCTTGCCAATCGCCAAGTTGGCAAAAATCTCTTTTCCGAAAGAGATACGATAAAGGCTGCATCTACACCTTGCTCTAATAACGGAAACGGATTTCTTAGTCGAACATCAGCTTCTGTAAACCAATATTGTTCATGAGCTTCTGCATGATTTTTTAAAAATTCAGTAAAACACACTTCTCGGTTATAGATTATTTCGTCCGGAATTCCAGAATAAAAAAAGTTAGTGTCGCCGTATCCTGGAAATCCTTCTAGGGTCAAATGTATCAATTCAATACCATAAGAGTTAAGATTTTCTTTCATACCAGCAATCAACTCCTTGTAAGGAAGATGACTGTGTTTTTTTGCTCGAGATGCATCGGCATGATAGATTACTGCTTTCATATAGTTTCCGTTAATAACACATTACTTATCAGATTACTTTATCTAGCTGTAAAATTTCACTCTGCCGACTAACTTCTTTGACAAAATACGCACAAGGAGGATTATAGTCGTCGTGCAATGGAACTGTCAATAGTTGTCCGTTTTTCATTTTTGGAAAATACCACTTGACGTCTTGGTAGATATTTATGATTTCAATGGTCATAAATTCACACCTAAATCCTTTAATTGGATTAAAAACAAAAGCATCAAATCCTCGCTCGTTAAGGCTTGTTAGTGGTAACACTTCAGGATCGAGTCCCGAGTCTCTATCTCCCACAACCAAGCACCAATCAAGAGGCATTTGAACTTCATAGCCTCCGATGCGTAATAGTATTGCAGGACTGTTAAATGACTCTAAAAATATTAGAGGCATAAAGAAAAAATCGGGATCGTTAGCGTTACTGTTATCTAATACACTAAATCTAGTATCTTCGTCAACTTCATCCGGAAGTTCATTTAGATCAAATGATCTGTTATTCAATGTTAAAATTTTCATATAGTTACCTTAGTTACTGTGAAAGGATATTTTGCATCCTTGTAATACTTTTTACGTTCTGTTAAATGTCGTTTACTGTACTTACAGGCAGATGTAATGTCCCAGATCATCACATGGTCTTTGTCTTCTGCTTTTCTAATACCTCGCCCAATTGATTGTATAACACGGACAAAGCTCTTTCCGGGCTCAAGAAGAACCAAATTAAAAATACGAGGAATATTAATACCCACAGCGGCCACACCGTAAGTCGCCACAATAATCTTGCCATCACT
>Ga0315905_10006788_pt1:0-10000 | contig 11633 bp, 9 predicted proteins | sample LakEriMetagenome_5_FD_203522 | JGI IMG/M metagenome (GOLD analysis project Ga0315905, IMG submission 203522) | Freshwater fungal communities from buoy surface, Lake Erie, Ohio, United States - Buoy 4 MA121 | ecosystem: Environmental > Aquatic > Freshwater > Lake | place: USA: Lake Erie...
TTCTCTAATAAACTTTGTTCTAAATCTGTCAAAACTATTCTTGGTGAATCATAGAATGTCTTCTTCGTAAGACCTTCTAGAATGTCTCTTTCATAGAACATTCTATCAGTCTTAAGTCTCACGCGCTATCTAGTTCATGCAACATTGACCACTTTGTGGTGCAACTAATTTTGAGGATTCATCATACTCGTCATGATCATACCCGTGCCGGGTGTCCCATAGCTGTACTCAACCCACTGGTCGGGTGTAGGGGGCGAGTCTGGATCGCTCTCGGCGTCCTCGCGCTCCTCCCGCTCCGCGTGGAGGGCCGCCAGCACGTCTGCCCGCAGTACTGCCTGCGGGACGCTGAACTCCGCACCGCCGTCAGCACCCAGTTTAGCCCCGATCTCCAATAACTCTCCTGGGGTATCCTGCTGCCTCTCCTCTTAGCATTTTTCAGCGTAGGGCACATTTGTGCACAGTTCCGTATGAGTCACGTGTGCGCATACCCCACATGTCTGTCATCATAGATAAGTTTTTTAAGGCATGCTCGCCTCCGGATAAGAGATTGGGCTCCGTCACTGCGGCCGCTGCACAATTGGCAGTCGGAGGGAGCTTGCTCTCATGGAGAACACATTCTACTCAAGCTTGCGGAAGGCGATGGCGGCGCCGAGTTGTGGCCGCCGAAGCCCAAGTTCTCCGAAATTGCCACCTTGATGTTCCTCTTCCCGGCCTTGTTCACCGTGTAGTCGAGGTCGCAGTCGGGATCCGCTGTCTTGAGGTTGATCGTAGGGGGGATGATTCCCGTCGCCAGGGCCTTGCACGCGATGACAGCCTCGATACCGCCTGTCGCGCCCAGTGTGTGTCCGGTCCCGCCCTTGCTGGACGACACGGCCAGTTTCTTGGCGCCTTCCTCCCCGAAGACTGCTTTGAGGGCCATTGTTTCGAACTTGTCGTTGTAGGGGGTAGAGGTTCCGTGAGCGTTTACGTAGTGCACGTCCTCCTTTGAGATCTTGCCCAACTTCAGGCACGCCTCGATAGCCTTGGCAAGGCCGGCCCACCAGTCGCGGGAGTGGTGATGTGGTGCGCATCGCAGGTCGCGCCGTATCCCGCCAGGTCACATCAGATGGTGGCGCCGCGCTTTTCGGCATGCTCCAGCGTCCAGCAGCAGCACCCCCGCCCTCGCCCATGACGAAACCGCAACGGTCCGCGTCCAAGGGGCGCGACCCCTCTTTGAGATTATCGTTGAAGGCGGTGCGGTGCACATGGCCTTCATTGATGAAAAGCCCGCAAAAGAGAGGGGCATAATCGCCGCCTCGGAGCCTGCAGCCAACATGATATCGGCGTCGCCGCGGCGGATGGTGTTGAGGGCCTCGCCTATTGCGTGCGAGCCCACCGCGCATGCTGACGTCACGCCAAAGTTGGGTCCCTGGGAGCCAAGCTCGATACCGATGACACTAGAGGCCGTGTTGCCAAGGAGCGCGGGAATAGTGAAGGGCGACACCTTTGGGGGGCCAGATTTAGCGAGCTTAAGGGTCTGCTCCTCAAAGGTGGCCATGCCACCAAACGCTGAGCCCACGTAGCAGCCAAAAAGCGTCTTATCGACAGCGCCGAGGTCCAGTTTAGCATCGTCAACAGCCATGCGAGCGGCGGCAGCAGCAAGATGCGTGAAACGGTCCTGAGACTTGGCGGTCTTAGCGTTGGCGAACACGTCGCCTGGGTTGAAAGCACCAACCTGCGAGGCGGCCATGTCCAACGTCAAGTGGCTTATTGTCGACACCTGCTGTGGCTTGGGCAATCACCTGCTGATGAACGTGCGCGGTCTCATGATGGCGCTGCGCATGAGGCGGGCCATCACCTTCCTGGAAGAAAGTGACCTCGCCTACGACATGGCGAGCGTGCTCCCGATCATCCCCATGACAGTGCCTGCTGCGTTGGGCTGGCCGCATACATCGACCAAAGTGTTTGCCACCTACTACCGCGACGGACACATAGGCGCGAAGTTGCTCATGTGCGGCGATTGGGGCGCGCTGCTCTCCTTCCGCTTCCTGCAAGTTCAGGGGCTATCTGATGTACACGTGAGCATGCTTGTGCAGCGTTACGTGGTTGAGGACCGCGCCCGCGCAACCTGCACGGTGATCGATCTGGGTGTGCATGCTACACCCCACGCACGGTTCGTGGATGCTTCAACACCTGGGCGATAAGCCTTTCTTCCACCTCTCCCCTTTCTATGGACAGGAACTAGTGCCGAAGAAATGGCTTTCCCCGTATACACGAACTCATGGCCTCGCACGGCGAGATAAGAACAGGACTATGTCGCAGTTCATTGCCACCATTCGAGCCGACGCCCAAGGCGAGGGTGATGATGGCGCCGCTGTTGTTGTTGGCGTCCAGCTCGTATCGGTTGCTCCCGTGTATCGACGGCGAAGACCACATCCTCCTCACCGAGTTTGCGCCCCTAGGGTCGCTGTCGGACAACTTTGAGAAATGGGAGGGCACCATCACCCTGCATCACAACCTCTTCATCCTGGAGCAGATTGCGGAAGGGATGGCATATCTGATTGACAACGGAATCGTCCACCGCGATGTGGCGGCGCTCAACGTGCTCGTGTCTGCCTTCGACCCACAGGTTGTCAGCGCAACGTCAGTCAAAATCACCGACTACGGGCTCTCTACCAATATGTACAATCGGAGTCATGTAACCGCAGGGCAAGGCCAAGTGCCCTACCGCTACCTGTCGGAAGAGGCAATTCTAAAGGGAAGATTTGGGGAGGCGAGCGACGTGTGAGCCTTTGGCGTACTCGCCTGGGAACTGTTGACGCTGGGCTACATACCCTATGCCAAAATCACAGACGATCACAAGGTGGTTGAGTTTGTTACTGGGGGGGGGAGGCTGTCGAAGGAGGAGGTAACCTGTGAGTGCCCTGACTCGCTCTGGAGCATCGTGGTGCGCTGCCGGAGCAAGACGCCAAAAGATCGACCCACGTTTTCCTGGCTGCTGGCGGCGCTGCAGACTCTCAGGGACGAGGAGGTGGCGAGGAAGAAGCTCTCGGCAGGTAACGAACTCGCACACGACGGGGCCGCGGAGGGGGCGCAGCAGGCAAAGGAGGCGCAGCAGCGCGCGGACGCGGAGCTCTTCAGGAGGCTGCAGAGGGAGCTCCAGGTTGAGGCGGAGCAAGAGGCGGGCGCGTGGGGGTTTGAGCGCAGCCTCGCCGCCCTGGAGAGCCAGCGCGACGTCGCCTCCATCGTGAACGGGATGCTGAAGTTCAGCGACGACGAGGCAGTTCAGAAGGCGGCGTGCCGGTCTCTGCTGAACCTCACGCCGAGCGTGGAGGGCGACGAATATCAAAAGATACGGAGCCAAGACGGAGAGGCGTGGGCGCAGATGCAGCGGGAGTACCGAGCACTGGCATCTGCGGGCGTCGTTGACGAGGCGCGCCGGGCGATCTTCGCCCACTCGGCGGAGATTGCGTCTGCTGGGTGCCGAATTCTCAGGCTGCTGGCGCGCGATGACGAGAATCGGCACAAGATCGGCGCGCAGGTAGCGAATGCACATGAATACATATGCGCCCTCCCAGAAGAAAACGTCACAATCGGCAATCGCAAACACGCACGCACACACACACACACACACGCAGGGCGCCGACAATGCCGAGAACCAGCGCAAGATCGGCGCGCAGGTAGCGAATGCACATGAATACATATGTGCCCTCCCAGAAGAAAACGTCGCAATCGGCAATCGCAAACACACACACACACGCAGGGGGGGATCGAGGCCCTGGTGACGGCGATGGGCCGCCACGCCGAGAGCCCTGGCGTGCAGGAGGAGGCAGCCGGGGCCCTGGGCAACATCGCCGCCAACCATCCCGAGAACCAGCGCAAGATCGGCGCGCAGGTAGCGAATGCACATGAATACATATGTGCCCTCCCAGAAGAAAACGACGCAATCGGCAATCGCAAACACACACACACACGCACACACACACACACAGGGGGGGATCGAGGCCTTGGTGACGGCGATGGGCCGGAACCCTTCTGCGGACTTGCAAGAGAGCGGGTGTCGACGACCTTGTCCGCTTTTCCGACTTACAGCAGCGCATCAAGCGGGCGGGGGCTGGGGAGGCCGTGCGGCGCGCCATGGCGGCCATGGCGCGGGGCCCCTGGCGCCACGGCAGACACCAAGACGTGGGGGCAGAAGGTGCTGGACGCGCTGAAGAACGTCTAGACTCGTCACTGGCAGTAGTTTGGATTGAAACCAAATAAAGCGCGTGTTTGGTTTTACATGTAGTACCCACGCTCTTCTGCCCAGTCTTTTTTGGTTTGATTGTTTTTTATGTTCGAAGAAACAGATAGAGAGAGAGATACGAGCGCGCGCGCGCGCGCGCACGAGACCCACACACTCGGGTTGTATCCACACTGTGAAACCAAATAAAGCGCGTGTTTGGTTTTTACATGTAGTACCCACTCTCTTCTGCCCAGTCTTTTTCAGTTTGTTTGTTTTTTATGTTTGAAGAAACAGATAGAGACAGAGATACGAGCGCGCGCACACACACACGAGACCCACACACTCGGGTTGTCTCCACACTGCGATATCTCCGAGATACCGGTATCTCCCAAAATCGGCGCCCCGCCCGCGCATGCCGCGGGCACGCTAGAGCCTTGGAAACACGCGAGCCATCTTTCCAAGACGTCCAAGGAAGAAGGCGTGGCCGAAGGAGGGATGCTTGTGCTGGAGCCGGCTCCGCCGTGCGACATGATGTCACATGAGGCCAAGGCATAGTTGTTAGGGAACATCGGCAATACCGGACCTGGGTGGAAGCTGGGAAGTGGACACCGCTCGCACCCTGTACACGGACACATAAGAGGCACTATACCTGTGCCTCTATGTGAAGAAAGAGACCTACTAACATTACATAGAGACCTATGTGAAGAAAGAGACCTACTAACACATAAAGAGACCTTTTCAGGCACTACACTGACACATGAAAGGCACTATACCGCAACACTGTCAGCCAAGACCACTATAAAGAGACCTACTAACACTATAAAGAGACCTACTAACACTGTAAAGAGACCAATGACACATAGAGGCACTGTACCTGCAACACTGTCAGCCAAGACCACTATAAAGAGACCTACTAAAGCTATAAAGAGACCTACTAACACTATATAGAGACCAATGACACATAAGAGGCACTGTACCTGCAACACTGTCAGCCACTCTACTAACACTATAAACTTGAAGAGACCTACTAACACTATATAGAGGTGTGCAGATAACTTGACGTGCCGAGAATTTTCGGAAGCCGCAGAAGCAGGGTGCCTTGTCATTGTAGGTCTATATTTAAATACAGTCTCAAAAGGAGACCTAACAAGGCACCCTGCTTCTGCTTCCGAAAAATCTCGGCACGTTATCTGCACCCACTCGACAGTAGCGTTATGGTTGTATGCGACTAAATTAGAGAGTGGCGGCCTGGCGGTCCAACGGGTTCCTCCCTCCGAGTCCTCTCACTGAAAATCCCACTCAGGCTGATCCGAGCCCCGTCGCTACGACCTACAGGCTCCCCCGGAATGACTAAACCTTCAGGCTATGCGCAAACGCGTCCGGAACCCTCAATTTTTCTATCTCTCTCTCGGGTGTTGATGTGTGACTCCCCGGGTCGCTTCAAAAAGTTCCAAAGCGTCACGGTGTGTGTTGAGTGTTTAGTTGGAAAACAAAATGAACTTGAACCAACTCTCTTTAAGGTCACCGAGCCGAGTTCCGTACCGTACAGAACTCCTTCTGCGTGCGCCAAAATGGAGGCGTACCGGGACCCCCCACCCGAGAGGGAGGAAGCGACCGGTAGTAAAAAGGGGTAAAATTATGTCCTCCTTATCTCGGTTAATATGCTCGGAGTGGATTCCTGCGTTTTTTTAATCTTTACGACAAGAGTCGGCCTGAAAACCAGACTAAATGAGGTGAAATCGATTCGTTTCGAACAATCTCGAAAGTTTTAGTCTACGTTTTTTGTTCGAAAAGAATCGATTTCCGGGCGATCCTCAGAAATACGCATGTTTCAACGTTGGACTTCACCTTGCCATCACCGCCTCACAATCGTGGACGCGTGAAAAGCCTGTATCGCACCAGCCGCGGATGCATTCAGTGGGGCCTGCGAGGACACAGAAAACAGTCACTCGCTGATACGTGCATTCTAATCCGACCCCAAGCAAGGTCTCGGGCCTTGGAAAGAGGGTATGAAGTGTCAGATGCCGGCGATTGAGTGTTGATTAAATACATAGATCATCAAATGAACATAAGCAGGAGCTACACGATGTGAGTGTGTGTTCATGATTGCACGACAATACCCTGCACGTCGGACACTTGGGCTGGATCATGTCGCACACCTTCAACGCGCAGGCTTGGCAGCAGACGTAGTGTCCGCATTCGAACCTGACGCTTCGTGGCTCTGACATGCACACAATGCACTGGTGTGCGCAAGAGTGTCAACAAGTTAGATGCCCATGACACGCGCCCAGGTGACGCTCTGTATGTTTCGAGAGCAATTGGATCAGAAAAATACCTGCTTGGGGTTTAGAACAAGCTTGATCGCCGAGTGCTCTTGCCCAAGGCTGATAATCACGGTCTCGTCCATTCCTGCAATGAGGATTCGCCTGCCCAAAGGCGCGTTGTGCCATTGGCATCAAAGCTCAGCACCATTTCAAAGAACGGATTCAACAAACAGAATGTAATGTTGTACAGCAGCCACGGTCTCTGCGATGCGCACTGTATGATAATGAAACAAGAGTCGACCGTGAGCCCGGCTTGCTAATGCCGTTGTCTGCGTCGCAGATGTCAGCTGTTGAGGGCTTGGAGCGCTCGACAAATTTGATCCCATTCAGGCTGCCCACGTCGCACACGAGGAGTTGCCCTGCAAGACAGATACCCAATGAGTGCAGAACTTCTTTCGTGACGGCGACAACTGCTACGCGCAAGAAACAATGACCTGTCTCCGGGAGCGGCAGGAAGACGACATGCAGGCGTGATACAGTGCAGTCACGGTCGACATTGGACGAGAGGACGATGTCATTGAAGCTTCGAGTCCCCACCGTTGATACCTGTTTCTCATCAAACGTAAACGTTTCCTGCCCTTTGACGTTGACACTCCAGCTCGCCGGCGAAGGAGAATGATGTTTGTCAAGAGCACAGCCTACGTTTGACCGTGCGATCTGTGTCTGGACCTCCTTTGCAACCTGCACGAGTTGCGCTCGGACATCTCCTCTGGACACCAGATCGACGTATGCGAATCTAATTGCTGTTTCATCATCGCTGCAGCCGAAAGAAGCGTTAGTGCTGGCACCTCCGCGTGATGCATCACGATTGCGACGTGTTGCATCGAGATTGCGGCTTCCTCCCTACAGGAGAGTACCGAGCCCAAACAGGTATATAGCGGTAGCTAGATTTTGTTTCTGTAAGAACAATAAAAGGACGATCGATCGATGCGACCGCACCCGGCGCACTGATGGTGGCAGAGCACTGTGGCAGCGGGTGGCCACCTGTTACCTGGTGAGTCTGTGGGACGCTGCGCCTGCCAAGACGTTGAGCATGGACTTGACGATGATACGAACAAGAACGTCTGCGCTGCGGCCATCTTCTTCCACCGACAGAGCTGCCCTGGGCGTGATGCCTTGCGCCAAGGGCTCCGCGCCGCTCGACACATCTGCCACATTGCGAGGGGCTTTTGGCTTCAACGGGACGCGGGTGGCGGAGGTCCGCCCAGATATATGCGCCGGATTTGGCTTGAGACGGCTGGCCAGGCGCTGGACCAACTCGTCCGCTGAGAGCAAGTTCCCCTCCTTGTTCCCCTCATTCTCCTGGCCAATCACTCCTCTTGAGGCGCCGGAGGCCGGCGCAGGTACTTTGGGGAGGGGCTGGAGAGAGCTCAGCCTACGGGGTGCTTTCGGCTCACGCTGCCCGTGATCGCCGGTGTGGTCCGCGTCACACCCGCCCCCACGGCTCCAAGGGAGGAGCCCGTGGGGAGCACGCTTGGAGCCCGCGCTCTGCTGCATCCCTGCAGGCTGAATAGCCCGGTGTGGACTTTTCTAACATTTCAAAAGTCTCAACGGAAAACGTGACGGCCTTAAAGAGAATTAGTTTCTTTCAAGTTTGTTTTCCAACTTGAATTAGTAAACACAGAAACTTACGGGTGGGCCCGGGGGTAGGGAAGGACCAGAGTTCCCGGGCTTAAAGTGTCACGGTCTCATGCGGCGGCCCTTGGTAAAGGTTGGATTTTGTGCCGTATTACATATGTAATTGGACTTGGAGGTTTGGGCAGTGACACACACACACACACACACACACACACACACACACACACACATTACATATATATGTATATAATATGTATATATATATATCCCAAAGGTTGCAATTACTTATGCGCCTGCACACAGTGCGCGCGCGCACACACACACACGGAATGCAAGTGGAAGTAACAGGTGGAAGTACAGATGAGTATATCTCTGATGCTCTCAGGCATCTTTGTTCGTGGAAAGATTGCTTCTCAAAGGGAAAAGCTGTCACCTTTTCCCTTGAGTGTCCGTGATCGGACGGTGACAAAGAGAAAAGATTTAGAAACACCATGGAGCACTGGATATCACATGCAATGGTTTGTTTCTGCAAGAACAAATAAAAGACATCATCATCATCTGTGGGTCTCATCATGGCCAGCGCCGGAGAGAAGAGCTCCCACGGTGCAAGGATGACACTGCAACCAGGTTGAGTGAGAGGAGGTCGGTCCTGTCCGAATTCTTTCTCACAGCCGTTGCCCGAGCTGACAACGACTGGCGCGCCAATCAACGCTGACACTGGCGGTTTTAGCCTCGTTTTCACCCGCACCTGATGATGCCTCGTTTGCACGCTGCGTTGCCTGATGCCTCATTTGCACGATGCAACCATGAGGCACACGTGGGTGTGCGTGAACTCCGCAGGCGCGCGGCAGAGGTCAAGGGCATGATGCTCAACACCAACGTGCCCGGGCTACTGAGTGATAAGGTGTCGCGCATGCAGCCGTTCGAATTGTCGCTACCGTGGCTGGCCGCCGCCTTGGCTGCTCAGGCTATTGCTCGACGAGCCAGGAGCCTTCCGCGACGGTATCTTTCTATTGTGTAGTGTGTAGTAAATTAGTGTGTGGTAAAGTCAGTAGAGTATCTTTCTGTTTGACTTTACTGACTTTACTTTTACTACACACTACTCTACTGACTTGACTTACTTTACTCCTCACAAAGGTACCTTTAAGGGTCACTCTGCAACACGATACGATACGATTCAATACTTTCTACGATTTCCTGCGGATTGGGGCAGACGTGGGGCGCACATGGGGAGGGAAAGGGGTGAGGAAAGCACAGTCAGTGCCATATTTGACCGGAGGAGGGGAAAGAGAAAAGGGAAAGCAAGAGAGGAGGAATGGCCACCACGTGTGTTGCGTATAATTTGTTCATTCCAAACAATGTGCAGACAAGAATCTGCTCGTCATGACTCTGATCACTCTGGCCTTTATAAGCCTCCATCGCTCGCGCCTAGCGTCCACCTCATTCACCGCTTTTTTGCTGTGAATAAACCTGCCTCTAGCCCTAATACCTCCCGGAAGTGGAAAGTAGAGGAGGAGGAAAGCGGAGCCTCCTGCCAACCCCCTATGCTTTCCACTTCCGGTGACCACACCACATGAGGTCGACCAACGGTTTCAACGCTTTTTGTTCTTGCTACCCCCCAGGGAGAGATTAGGAGAGAGGGAGAGAGTGAGAGAGTGAGAGAGGCCTTGTCGCCTAAACCTGAACCCCGAACCCTGAAACCCTCTGTTTTTCAATCCTGCGGAAAATTGGATTGCCCTGCATCAAACCCTCAGTAGGTCTCTTTTGCTTTATAGTAGGTCTCTTTTGCCCTGCATCAAACCCTCCTCTGCTGGCCTTAGGTATGTTTGTATGTACGTACGCAGGGACAGGTTCTGAACCACTATTATCTATCCGTCTATCTAGTATATATGTA
>Ga0315905_10006791_pt1 | contig 11632 bp, 8 predicted proteins | sample LakEriMetagenome_5_FD_203522 | JGI IMG/M metagenome (GOLD analysis project Ga0315905, IMG submission 203522) | Freshwater fungal communities from buoy surface, Lake Erie, Ohio, United States - Buoy 4 MA121 | ecosystem: Environmental > Aquatic > Freshwater > Lake | place: USA: Lake Erie, Ohio...
ACGGCTACAGACCTGTCCAGGTCTGTAGCCGTAGATACAATCGTGGTATTTTCCTTGAAGCGACGTCCGGTTTCTTTTACAAGTGCGAATGCTTCTGGAAGAATTTGTGCGAGTATTTCTTCGATCTGTTGATCACGTTTTTTCACAAGAACATCTACTTCTTGATAAATCGTATCACGACCAGTAATATCTTCTGTAGGAAGAGACTCTGCTTCGTTTTTTTTCGATTCGATCTGACCATCTATTTCTTGTAAATGATTTTTGATGCGCAATCTGAACTCCGCTGTTTTAGAACGAATCTGATCATTACTCAGTGAAGCATACTGCTGAAAAAACTGATTGATCTGTTCGATTTGGGGACGGATTTTCTTGACGTCTTTTTCGCTTTTACTACCACCAAACAGTTTGGAAATGATACCCAACATAAATTATATAAGATTCAGATGATTTAATTTTTTCAATTTGTCAAATACCATGCAAAGGATGATATCTTGACAAAAAGGCAGGTCGCAAAGTTAAGGCAAGTTGTCGGGGTTTTGCGTAATCATTCTGAATCAAATCATTACCCTTCAACTCCCACAGATAATTTTTTAAACGCCTGTATAAAACCAACAGAATTCAGGGGAAATTTATAGTCTTTTTCTTTACCTTTGCACCCAAAATCAGGACATGCGCGCTTTAGCCTTGTCTCCATAAAAACAATCGACCATGAGTGGTGCTTTAAAAGAAGTCAGAAATCGAATAAAAAGTGTTCAAAGTACGCAGCAGATTACCAAGGCCATGAAAATGGTAAGTGCCGCCAAACTACGTCGTGCCCAGGACGCCATCACTCAAATGCGTCCTTACGCCAAAAAGCTGCAGGAAATGCTTAGTAACATCGTAAGCAACACAGAAGGGGAAGCCGGAATGTCTTTGGCTACCGTTCGTCCGGTTGAAAAAGTACTGATCATTTTAGTGACGAGTGACCGTGGTCTTTGTGGTGGCTATAACAGCAATTTGATCAAATTAGCTAAACATACGGTACAGCAAAAATATGCAGCACAATTTGCCGCAGGCAATGTTCAGATTCTGCCAATCGGAAAAAAAGGGTACGAACATTTTACCAAAGCCGGATTCAAGTTGGTGAATGATTTCTGGGACATTTTCACCGGATTAAGCTTTGAAAAAGTTCAGCAAGCTGCAAGCTATGCAATGGAAGCATTTCGCAAACAGGAAGTTGATGCTGTTGAAATTATATACAGTGAGTTCCGCAATGCTGCTTCTCAAATCTATATTGCTGAGCCGTTTTTACCGGTTCAAAAAATTGAAACGAGCGGTCAGCAGAAAAAATCAGACTTTATTTTTGAACCTGATCAGGAAACCCTCATCGCTGAGTTAATGCCTAAAATTCTGAATACGCAATTATATAAAGCCGTGTTGGATGGTAATGCCAGTGAGCATGGAGCCCGAATGACTGCCATGGACAAAGCCAGCGACAATGCAAATGAAATGCTTAAATCGCTGAAGATCAGTTATAATCGTGCTCGTCAAGCTGCCATCACCACTGAGCTTACAGAAATCGTGAGTGGCGCCGCCGCACTTCAGGGTTAATCGTTTATTCATTTTTTGGCTTAATCCGAAACTTCGGATTATCTTTCGCACTTACTATTTGGATTTTTATGGAAGTATCAGCAATTATACCGCATATCGAAGCATTGATTTTTGCCAGTGACAGAGCTCTATCACCCGACGAGATTCATGATATGGTGAACAACGCCCTGGGATTTATTGAAGATCGGGCAAGTTTGGAACAAGTTCAAGCAGCTATTGAAGGAATTCAAGAGAAATACCAGACCGATTTTTATGCTTTTGAACTTAAACAGATTGGCGGTGGATGGCAATTTCTTACCAAACCGGAATACCATAAAACCATCGCATTACTGAATGGCGATAAATTCCTAAAACGTCTCTCAACAGCCGCTATGGAAACACTGGCCATCATCGCTTACAAACAACCGATTACCAAATCAGAAGTTGAATCGATTCGTGGGGTGAACTGTGATTATGCTGTTCAAAAATTATTGGAGAAAGAATTGATTGTCATTTCCGGAAGAAATGAAGACGCGGTTGGCAAACCTTTGATCTATGGCACATCCAAATCATTCATGGATTATTTCGGCATCAATAGTCCGGCAGATCTTCCAAAAATCAGTGAGGTTTTGATGGAAGAACTCGTTAAAGCGACCGTAGTTGCTGAAGCAGAAGCCGAGGCTGCTTCTATGCAAGCAATGTCAGAAGCCTCAAATGAAGCATCCGCAGAATCTTCAGATCAAGAAGAAATAGCAGATTAATTTCTTACAATTAATTGGCTCATTAATTTTCAGAAAGCCTTTTCTTTCTATATTAGCTCATTCATATTTTAAAATCCGGAATTCCCGGGGCGTAAACCGAAAAGCCAAACGAGTAGGATACAACAAATCATGGATGCTCAGAAAGTTGACATGTTTTTATTAGCCAATGGCAAATATTTTGAAAGCCATCAAATTGCAATGATTCGAGACAGACTATTGGTTATGGATGATAGCAAATGGGTTTTGCTACAATCAATCCCACTAAAAGATCCTCAAACCAGTTTGCTCATTTCTATTTTTGTAGGAGCCTATGGTATTGATCGTTTTTATATTGGCGATACCGGACTGGGTGTTGGAAAGTTGCTAACATGCGGAGGATTGGGCATCTGGGCCATCATCGACTGGTTTAACATTCAATCAGCAACCCGTAATAAGAATTTTGAAAAAATTCAAAACATACTTTACTAATCGATTATCTCCAGTAGTCAGGTTGCGGATTGGACTTGTTCTGCTCTTAACATTGGGATACGGTTGGTTATTCTTTCAAAAAGGTACGATTCATGTTCATTCAGAATCGTACCTTTTTCTTAAATGCCCATCTCAAACCTGGCTTGGTATTGCTTGTCCGGGTTGCGGTATGACCAGGTCTATCATTGCAATCACAAATGGAGATTGGCAACTATCATTTTCTCTCAATCCATTCGGATATCCGGCGGCTTTATTACTATTGATTTTGCCTTTAGTTTTATTATTGGATTTGTATGAAAGAAAGAACCGTCTCTTTCATTATTATCAAAACATAGAAAAATTATTAAAGATTAATACAGTACGGATTCCACTGATGATTTTAATATTAGTAAATTGGATCTGGAATTTCATTAAATATTCATGAGCGAAATTAGTTTACATACCTATAAGCCTGAGGATTACGAGTCAGAACGTGCTTCGAATAGTTACCTCATGTCTTTGGTTGCGTTGATTATTGGACTACCACTACCCATCATTAATTTGATGGCTACCTTGTTCTTTTATCTCCAACAAAGAAAATCAACATACTACGTTCGTTGGCATTGTATCCAAGCGCTCATTTCACAAGCCACTGTGGTTTTGGTGAATAGCATTGGAATGACCTGGACACTTTCCATCATCTTTGGCCCAAGTACAATTAGCAATCCATACATCGCTTATATAATTGTCGTATTTTTTTACAATATCTTAGAAATTGCCACAACAATTTACACTGCCATTGAAGTTCGAAAAGGCAAACACATCGAATGGTGGTTTGTTGGGCCATTCACTAACCTGATTTGCAAACGCTGAAATGAAAAAAACTGTATTTCAATTTTTGATCCTATTTCTCCTGTTTACAGGTTCATTTTTTCTTTTGAGCCAACTTCCATTTACCCAATGGTTACACATCCCACAATGGACAAGTGAAACGGAAAAGAAATGGGGCGACTTGTGCTTAGAGTTCTTCACCCGTGGTCATAAACAAATCAATGATAAAGAGATAGAAAAACCCATACAATCCATATTAAAAGAAATCTGTGAAGCAAATCAAATCGACTACCATTCCATTCAATTCCACATTATTGAGCGTGATGAAATAAATGCTTTCGCGTTGCCAGACAGGCATTTGGTTGTTTATACCAGCTTAATCACCGGATGTGAGGATCAACGTGCGCTGGCAGGTGTACTTGCGCATGAGTTAGCTCATATAGAACTACATCATGTCTCTAAAAAATTGATTAAAGAATTAGGCACAAGTTTGCTGGTTGGACTATCCGGTTCTCAGGCAGGAACGATCATCAAAGAAGTAGCACATACACTATCGTCTTCTGCTTATGACAGAAAACTAGAAAAAGAAGCTGATCTGAAAGCAGTAGAATATCTAAAAAATTGCAAAGTGGACCCAACACCTTTTGCCGTTTTTTTAGAAAATTTGAGCGAAGGGTCAACCATTAATTTAAGCTGGATGGAAACACACCCTGATTCAAAAGAAAGAGGGAAATATATCCGAGCACAAATTGGCTCAAATACAACACTCACAAATGAACTCATTTCCAAAGCGAGTTGGGAAGGTGCTCAAGAAGCTTTGATACAAAAAGAATTTGCACCGTTAGACTCATTAGATATCCCGCAATAGAATTACAAAATCATCAATGGAAGTTTTTGTGCCCAATGACTGGTTGAATATCGTAACCAATATTGACCGGATTTAAAACCAGTCAAATCGAGTGTTTGGAATATTTTACCGTTTTGAACCCTGCAAGTTTTTATCAAACATTTTTTTCCGTTCAAATCATAGACTTCCAATTTAACAGCGGTTGCATTTTCAAGTTGAACAGGAATCTCGACATTAATTTTACCTTTCCCAGGATTAGGATAAATCAAGGCTTTGGAAGGATTCAATGTGAATGGATAATTCTTGCCGGAATTACAATTCTTTAAAAGATTCGATAATTTCTGCGCTTTCGGATTACTTAGTCCACACCCGGAATTGTAACGCAACTTGATACTATCTCCCACTCCCGCTGCTGCATTTGAGCTATATCGTATGCGTATGCGCTGCCCCGTTAGTGACCCTGAATCAATTATGCCAGTTATTCCAACCAATCCGGTAGGCATAGACCATTGATAACCGGATGCAGCACCGGAAGTTGTAGTAGCAGCAGGCAAAATAGCCGGACCGATGTACCGATAAATTCTGTTTCCACAAGAATCCGGCAACACCTGTTGTATGCTGATCGAAGCAGGAGCACTCGGTGGATTTAATAACGTATTCGAAAATTTAACCGCCCGATTCGAACTGAAACCACATGCTGAATTAAAACGGACACGAATACTGTCACCCACTCCTGCGGCTGCATTGCTGCTGAAAGTCAATATAATTTTTTGTGATTGAACTGTCCCTGAATCGATGGTCACAGCAGCTCCCAATGCTCCCACCCACGACCAATTCCAGCCGGATGCAGCACCGGCCGTAGTAGTAGCCAACGTCAAATTAGGTGCGCTGTATCTGTATCTTCTGGCACCACAAATATTGGTTGATATGGGCGTTATCAAAATAGATGCAGGTGCTGCAGGTGGATTCAATAACGTATTCGAAAATTTGATTGAACGATTCAAACTATACCCACAATTAGATTGATAACGAACTCGAATACTATCGCCAATTCCAGCGGCTGCATTACTTGAAAAAACAAGCACAAGTTTTTGTGATTGCAGAGAGCCGGAATCGATGGTTGCTGAACCCGATAATACACCAATCATCGACCAATCCCAACCCGTTGCAGCCCCATTGCTTGCAGTTGCTAAGGGCAAGGCAGGTGCGGAGTAACGATAACGACGTAAACCGCAGACATTGGTAGAGAGTGGCGAAATAGTTAATGATGTTGGCGTTAAAGGCGGATTCAATACTGTATTGGTCAGTTTTGCTGATTTTATTTTTGAATCACCGCAAACGGATGTAAACCATAACTGAATGCTATCTCCCGCCAATGCTGCTTGATTGGAAGTGTATTTAATTCTGACAATTTTAGATACCAAACTACCCGAATCGATTTCAGCATATTCACCCAAAGTTCCAATCAGATTCCACTGCCATCCTGTAGCTGCCATCGCGGTGCTCGTTGACAGCGGTAAAGCAGGTGCGACATATCGATATACACGCTCACCGCAAACATTTGAAGAAACTGATTGAATGGAAATTGAAGCAGGAGCAGCGGGTGCGGAAAGCAAAGTATTGGTGAGTTTCATTGATTTCACCGTTGAATTTACACAAGCACCCATGTATTGCAATCTCACACTGTCTCCAGCGCTGGCAGCAGCATCTGAATTAAATTTCAAAATTAGTTTTTGAGATTCTAAACTGCCGGAATCAATCGTGGTATTATTTCCTAATCCTGTAAATGACCATAGATATGCATTTGCAGATGCAGGAAGCGCAGCTGCTGAATAACGATACTTTTTTTCTCCGCAAATATTTGTAATGATCGGAGTGATTACAATGGAAGCTGGTGTAGGAATCGCTGCAGTTGAAAGAGTTTGTACCAATATACTATCTGAAACACAGGTTACATTAGGATGAGAAACCGTAAGTGTGATGATAAGATTGCTGGTTGGATTGATTGTATTGGTAAGTCCTGTAGTTCCATTCATCCACTGATACAAAACAGGCACCGCTGTTTGTTGCTCTGCAACAAGTGTTACTGATTGACCGGAACATATCGTAGTATCCGTATTCAAAATCTTCGAACGAATCAACCCCACCATCACGCTGTCGATGCCTGTACAAACCCCTTTACTTACCGAAACCTGATACCAACCGGATTGATTCGCAGATATCGTATTGGAAGTCGATCCATTATTCCAAACATATTGATCATAGCCCGTTCCTGCGTTTAATGTGATCGACGACTGACAACTGACCAATGTATCATTCAATGGATTGAACATGAATGCTGTATCAATGCTTGCAAGTATAGGTAAAGCATTCAAAGATTGACAACCCGTAATCGGATCTCTCGCCACAGCATAATAAATGGTTGAATTCGTCAGTACCGGAGTCAGATAATGGGTGTGTCCTGACTGCAACAGATTGGTGAGTGCCACATTAGAATACCACTCTACCTGTCGAGTTGAATCGTAATTCACATTCAACTTCACCTGGCCTGGTCCGCAAGATGCTGAAGAAATGATATCCGGAGTGCTGTATTTTATTTCAATAAACCAATTGAATAATCTTCCGGTATCTGTATTTACAAAATCCGCTAAAGCCAACCTCCATGTTCCATTCAAATTAGTAAAAAGGTCACTCCAGTTTGATGTAGTTTGAATTCGATTTTTAGGTCCAGCACCAACCCTTTTATCTGCAGCAAACTTACCGGTTCTGGGCGCAGCAAATCCACTGAGTGCAGTCGTTCCCAAACTACTGATAATCGTATTGGTAAAATTATCTGTTGTGTTTGTTCCTGCTCCATTGTTTAAAGCAGCCACTAAACTCATGTTTTGACCATTCGGCGCAATCAAATTGATATGTAAATCTCCCACATAGGAATGCGTGATGTTAAATCCTACCCGCATCTCAACAACCTGTGCATTTGCCGGCAATCCTGAAAAAACAAGTGGAAAAGATAAAATGCCGATGGAATCATTATCCGGGATAAACTGTGTAGTACTGTCAAATCTTTTAAAAATACTGGCGATACTTCCATTAGAAACCACCGGAGTTGCTGGAGCAGCATTAATCGTAACAAAAGCTGTATCCCTTCCCTTACAACTCGATGTAGTATTGGTGCCAATTACAATATACTGAGCATTTAGTGTAGGGCTTACCGTTATGCTGTTGCCTACTGTGTCACTCATCGTCGATTGTGATACCCAAGCATACGTATTTGCACCGGTTGCAGTTAGTACAGTAGTTTTTCCAGGGCAAACAGCTGCATTATTCACACTCACATTAGGTTTTGGATTGACAGTAATACTGATAGATGTGGTATTCGCATTTTGTCCTGCATTTGGGGTGAAAACATAATTTCCGGAGGCTGTATTACTTACTACAGATGGCGACCATGTCCCTGCAATTCCATTCAATGAAACTGTTGGCAATACAGGGGCTGTTGTTCCCGAACAAAATGCAGGAATGGAATTGAAAGTGGGTGTGATTGAATTCGGATTGGTAATATTAAAATTGACGTTCGAGATGTCAAAGAAAATATTCCCAACGGCCTCAACCTTTATTCTTGCTAAAGTCGTTGTAACAGCAGGTAACGTTAGTAATTCTGTTCCGTCATTCAATGTGCTGTCTGATAATACATAAGGAAAAGTAATACCACCATCTATAGAGAGTGTAATTTTTACCTTGCTGCAAGATACCGGAGCGATGTTGGTATTGTTAACTGACCAGGTGATGGTTTGAGAGGATCCTGAAGTCCAGCTGACTATAGTATTTGGACTAGAAACGGCAAATGGTCCAGCGGTTCCACTCACGGTAATCAACATATTGTCTGAAGCGGTTCCTCCCCCTGAGCTATGATTATCTCTGACTTGCAATCTAAAATTTAATGACCTCGCAACAGAAGGAAGTGTTTCCCACTTGAATGCATTGGCACTATCCAAAATATAGTTGAGTTTAGGAAAAATCCTGGATGGATTTGTTGTTGGAGAATAGGTTCTGAACATGGGGCCGGTAGTTGCTGTAGCTACTGGTGTTGTTCCTCCCGTCGTTCTGTTATCTATTTGTTCCCATGAATAAGTAAGTACATCTTCATTATCCGAATCAAACCCAATCCCGCTCAATACAAACGGAGTAGATTTCGGAATCACATAGTCCGCTCCGGCATTCGCCACGGGAATACTGTTTCCGTTGGCAATCGCTACTGCACATCCATTCCCTGCTCCTGTATACAGATAGGTCGTTACTTGTTCAATACTTTTGCAATGAAAATGATCAATACTGTGTGGCGCGATATCAGTGTTTGCACCGGTAATTCCCGCATAACCCATGATGGTGATTCCACTTCCGGGTTCCATATTTACTCCCGTTCCCTCCGTTGAATGCGAAAATGTATGATTCGCCCCAAGTTGATGACCGAATTCATGCGTTAGATAATCTACCACGAAATATTCCAATAAACTGGGGTTACTGTATACAGTCCAACCTAACCCTTTATTGCTAGAACAAACACAACCTATGCATCCTGCATTTCCATTGTTTGAACCTAAACTTTCCGTATGTCCAATATCATAGTTAGTCTGACCGATTCTCGCGTTGATGGCCGTTTGAAGGGTGGTATTTGTTGGACTGCTCGCATTGCTGACGGGATCGGTAGCGGCATCAAAATAAATCAGTGTATCGTTGTTCGGAACAAGTACCAAGCGAATGGCAAAATCGCGTTCAAAAATGGCATTAGCTCTGGTCATGTGTGCGTTTTGAGCTGCCAATACCCTCGCTTTTTTTAATGCGGTTGTGGTATCTGTGGCTGTAACAAAGAAATTAGAAAACTCGGCACCCGATATCATGGCCAAACGATAAGTCCGAAGAAAAGATTGATTGGCATTGGCTGCTCTGGAAGTATTCAATTGTTTTAACGCCTCCGTATTGCAAATAAAATCAGGAGCAGCGGTAATGGCTGAACGCAAAGTTCCTCTGAAATAATTCCCTTCGATATGATCAATATACCAGCTCCCCCACTCCGATGAAAAAACAACCGCATTCATTCCAAAAGGTGAAACATCCAATCGAATGCGCAAAGATGGATGATGATACCCTACACCTGCGAAGGATTGAATACCCGGATATTTCGCGGATAGTTTATTATCCATAACCGGTGCTTCAACCAAACGAAATGATTCCAAGCTTCCGTCTGGCAAAGGGAATTCCACTAAGCTATTGGATGCGTGGATTGCGATTATTTGCTCATTAGGGACATGAATGAGCTTACTTTTAAACAACGCTAGATTTGCACTAAAAATGGAAAATGCTGAGGTTGATGGCTTGATACCATACTTTTTCCAATCTATTTCAGGGCTTTGAACAATATCCCAGATATTTGTTTTTTGAGCAACTAAACTCTGAATGATACAAGCTGAAAAAAGAGTAAGCAGTAGTTTCTTTATCATGATGGAAGATTTCAATTCATTGATTCCTCCAAGATAAAGTTTACTTGTTGTAAATCCTTGTTTAAGGACATTTAATTCATGCTGCTACATGTTATCATCAAATAGCCACATTGAAATCACGCAGCGCATCATTCAGACTGGTTTTTAGATCAGTGCTGGCTTTGCGTTGACCGATAATCAATGCGCAAGGAACCTGATATTCTCCTGCTGGAAATTTTTTATTGTAACTACCTGGAATCACCACACTTCTTTCCGGAACCCAACCTTTATATTCAACTGGTTCATTGCCTGTTACATCGATGATTTTGGTTGATTGTGTAAGCACTACATTCGCGCCCAATACCGCTTCTTTACCTACACGAACCCCTTCCACAACGATACAACGACTACCGATAAAACATCCGTCTTCAATAATCACCGGACTCGCCTGCAGCGGTTCAAGTACACCGCCTATACCAACGCCTCCACTGAGGTGAACATTTTTTCCAATCTGCGCACAACTTCCAACAGTTGCCCAGGTATCCACCATGGTTCCTTCATCTACATAAGCTCCAATATTTACATAGGAAGGCATCAATACTACATTTCGACCCAGAAAAGCACCATATCGTGCAACCGCATGTGGAACAGCGCGAACACCCAATTCACGGTAACTGGATTTCAATTTCATTTTATCATAAAACTCAAACGGTGGTAACACATGTGTTTCCATGGGCTGAATCGCGAAATACATCAAAATCGCTTGTTTCACCCACTCATTAACTTGCCATCCGTTTTCCGTTGGACTAGCCACACGCAGTTCACCTTGATCCAGTTTTTTCATGACGTCATGGATTGCAAGTGCGTATTTCTCTTCTTTCAATAATGTACGATCGTTCCAAACTGTTTCTATCAGTGTTTGCATGTTGCGTGTTTTGTGCGCGAAGATAAACCTTGATTGAATATCGATAAAGACTCAGGAATGATTCATTATTTTTACCGCATAAAGAAAATGAATCGATGAAAATAGGATTTGATGCCAAAAGAGCTTTTCACAATGCAACTGGCCTTGGAAATTATAGTCGCGCCCTGATCCATGATTTGGCTATGTATTTTCCTGAACATTCCTATTTCGCATTTAATCCTAAAAAAACAATCAGATATCCATTACCGCACCCAGATGTCATTGAAATAAACCCCGTTGATTGGCTTGATAAAAAACTCCCGGCTTATTGGAGATCATTCTCTATCAATAAGGACATCCCAAAAAATCAGATTGACTTGTATCACGGTTTAAGCCACGAACTACCATGGGGCATTGAAAAATTGGGCATTAAAACGATTGTGAGTATCCATGATTTAATTGTGTGGCGTTATCCAAATCAATATTCAAAATTTGATGTTTGGATGCATCGAAAAAAAATTAGACACGCTTGTAAAATTGCTGATCATATTATCGCAATCAGTCAGCAAACCAAAAATGATTTGATAGAATTTTTAAACATTCCTCCTGAAAAAATTTCCATCTGTTACCAACCTTGTCATCCACGATTTGAAAAAATAATTGACACCATTGAGATCAATTCCATCAAACAAAAACTAAACTTACCGGAAAAGTATTTTCTCTATGTAGGCTCTATCAATGAAAGAAAAAACTTACTGAAAATTGTGGAAGCCATGTATTTGGAATCCGCATCTAT
>Ga0315905_10006793_pt1 | contig 11631 bp, 5 predicted proteins | sample LakEriMetagenome_5_FD_203522 | JGI IMG/M metagenome (GOLD analysis project Ga0315905, IMG submission 203522) | Freshwater fungal communities from buoy surface, Lake Erie, Ohio, United States - Buoy 4 MA121 | ecosystem: Environmental > Aquatic > Freshwater > Lake | place: USA: Lake Erie, Ohio...
GACCGAGAAATCGACTCCGGGCATAAATTTGAGGAACGGCGGCCGGTGCACGACGAATCCGTGGCTCCAAATCGCTTGCTCGAAGACGGAGCCGGGCGTGGAGGGCAGCACGAAGTTGGGGCTCGCGCGGTCGACGAAGTTATACTGATTGCGGACGTTGTTGTCGTCGTTCTTGCGGTAGGACTTCACCTTATCGTTGCGCCAGCCCAGCGTGGTCACGACCCATTCGCCCTTGAGCCAGCGGGCTTGGTGAACGGCGGATTGAGATTCGATAACTTGACGGACCAGAGAGGCGTTGGTGGCCTGGCGGTAGAAAACTTCATCGTCGATTATCCGCGAGATTTGCACCGGTCGGGTGACAAACGTGCGGCTCGCTTGGTCCCAAGTCCAACCGGTGACGTTGGCCGGATTCAGCTCCGTCTGGATGCCCTGCAGGTTGGCTCCCTTCGCGGTGGCGGCGTTGGCCAAACTGGGGCCGAGATAGACGACGGTGCGGACGGTTCCATCACTGGAATTGATGTCATCGCGGGCCGTGACGGGATTGATCGCCGAGCGGGTTTGAAGAACCCAGTTGAGGTCGGTGGTGTTGGTGCCGGAGAACGTCGCCTCATCATAAGTGAAGCGATTGCCGAACCCGGTGAAATTATGCCGGCCAAGCCACTTAAAGCGCTCGGTGTTGCGGGCGAAATCGAGTTCAAGAAAGGCGGTCAAGCGATCGGAGCTGCGGTCTTCACGGGTGCTCGAGCGGGTGCCGGTGCCGGCCATGAAGGGGCGGCCGAAATTAGGATTGGGCGCGCCCCACGGCAGCGTGGTGTTGATGTCGATATTGATCGTGTAACCGCGGTTGCTGGCAAAGAGGTCGTAGAAGTTGCGCGTGTGTTCCTCGCGGCTGATCGCGGCCTCGAAGCCCATTGTGCCGAGCGGGTGCGTCCAAAGGTGATCGTAGCTGACGTTGCCCACTTGGAAATTCTCCCACTCGCTTTTGTTGGGACCATCGAGCAGTTGGTTGCGCCAATCGAAAATCGAGGTGTCGCCGATCTCCTCGTCCACGAAGAAAGAGCCAAATTTGATGCCCTGGGCAGCCGCGGCAGCGGACGAGTAATACTGACTGCCGGTGGTGAGAGAAACCATGTTAGCCTGAAACGCGGCGGGGATGGTGGGACTCACGGGCCGACCCAGCAGGGTTTGCCAACCATACTGGAGCCGCGACGGAGCCGCCGCGTTGTTGCTCTCGTAGATGACGCCCGGCTGCGCAAACCAATCACCTGGGGAACGTACCAGATCGCGATTGATTTGGTTGAAATCGACCGTGCCCGGGCTGTGCGTGACTTTATTGAATGGAGTTTGAAACCACTTGGTCAGGGTGTCGCGCGGGGAGTTGGTGCGCGGGCGATTGGCGTCGATCTTGCCGCTTTCGAAGCTCGCCCGGAGGGTACCATCCTTCAGCGGGGAGAGCTGAGCGGCGGCAAAGATCCGTCGATCCTTCTCATGGGCGTAGTTTTGCTGGAATCGCGTGTTTTCATCGAGCAACGCGACGCGCACACCGAACACGGCTGGGATGAGCACACGGTCGAAATCCGCCACGGCACGCTGCGTGCCGAACGACCCCATCCCGAACTCGACGCTGTTTTTGTTTTTCAGCGAGGGCCGAATCAGCTGGTTGTTGATGATACCGCCCGGGCTGCCGAGGCCGAACAACGTGGCGTTGGGGCCACGGCTGATCTCGACGCGTTCCGTGTTGTAACTATCGAACACGGTGGTCGTGGGAAAGTAATCGCGCGTCAGGTCGGCGCGGGCGAGGCCTCGCACGCGGGAGTTGTTCTGTGGGGCGCGTGCGGGACCGACCTGGTCGATGAAGTTACCGTTCAGCACTCCCCCGGAATAGTTGCCCCCCGAACCGGCGGTCTCGGTGTTGGCCGTATAGACAAGGAGACTCGCGCTGTCCGTGGCGTTCACATCCTTCATAAAATCGGAGTTAACGACCGAGATTGAGTTGGCGATGTCCCTCAGGTCGGTGCGAATACGCGTTCCGGCGAGCGAAGAGGTGGCGGCATAACCGCGGTCGGCTTCGGCGGTCGTGACGAAAGGCGAGAGCTCAATCACCTTACCGTCCTTGGCGGGCAGGCCAACAGGGGGCACGGCTTGGGCATGGATTTGCGGCGCGAGTAGAGCAATCACAAGGGCGGCAAGCAGAGGGTGTGGGGATTTCATGAGTTTGGAGGGAAAGCGAGGCACGGATGAGAAAAATACAGCGGGGTGAGAATTGCGCGGCAGGGGCGACCGAGGTTGGGTCTAAATACGATAAATTCTCCGCTCTCCCGCGCCCATAGACGTTCCGCGTGTATTTCTGGACTTTTTGCGCAGAAGCCTCGGCACACACACCCCGGTTCCGGCTCCACCGGAGAGATCCTATGGCCAAGAAACTTTCGGCAAGAAACTGGTCCGAGATGGGCTAAAAAAAATCCAGATTTAGGCCGAATTTGTCTATGTCGAATTCGCGGGTATCGCGTATGGTTTAGAACGTTAGATCGCCACGTTTCGTTCAACCCCAACCCCCAACAGCGACTAGGCACGGATCTTTCCGCACCCTCTGGTTCTGGTCGCGCGTCTCACCCAGCCCATCGCACACGACTAGTTTCACCAATTCGGCGTTTAAGACCTCGGCCGCATTCATTGTGAATGAATTTCTCACCCAACCAGACAAACCATCCCCTAACGTGAATCATTACTCCGCCCGCTCCCTGCGCTGCCTTCGACCGCTCTTTTGCTACCTCTCTCTTTTCTACCTTCTCTCCCTTTCAGCCGCGCACGCCGCCGCTCTCACCGGCAACGTCTCGAACGTCGCTACCCGCAATCTCCTTGAAGGCGCGCGCGTCGAAGTCCCCGCCCTCGGTCTCACGGCTCTAACCGACAATACGGGCCGCTACGTGCTCGCGGCTATCCCCGCAGGCACGCACGAAGTCGTTGTGACCTACGTCGGCCTCGATTCGGTCCGCACCACCGTCATCGTCGCCGACTCGCCCAGCACCACGCGTGACTTCAATCTAACCAGCGTCGTCTACAAACTCGACGCCTTCAAAGTCACCGGCGAGCGCGAGGGCGGTGCCGCCGCGATCACCGCCCAGCGCAACGCTGAGAACGTGAAGAACATCGTCGCGATGGATTCGTTCGGAAACTTGCCGAACATGAATGCCGCCGAAGTTGCCATCCGCCTGCCCGGCGTCGCCGGCAATCTCTCGGACGAAAACCTCGTCGACGGATTCACGATCCGTGGTATCGGCCCGGGCCTCAACACCGTTACGCTCGATGGCTCGCCGCTCACCAGCCAAGGCGCCCTCAACCGTGCCACGAATATGAACAACCTCACGGGTTCCATGTTCGATCAAATGGAACTCACCAAGGGCCACATGCCCGACAAAGAGGCCGGCTCCATCGGCGGCACCATCAATCTCAAGAGCCGCTCCCCTCTTTCCATGAGCGAGCGCCGCCGTCTCACCTACAGCGCCGGTGTGCGCTACGCTCCGCCGTTCACCGAGCAAACTCCGACCCGCGAAAAACATCGTGCGCATCCGCTCTTCAACGTCGGCTGGCAGGAACTCTTCGACGTCTTCGGTAGGGAGCGCAACCTGGGCGTGGCGCTCAATGTGTTCTACTCCGAAAATGCCGTCGGCGGTTTCCGGACCACGCGCGATTTCGAGAACACCACCGCCCAGCCCGCCTACCTCTGGGACTACCGCACTTGGGACAACTACAACAACCGCAAGCAGGCTAGCGTCAGCCTCAAAGCCGACTACCGTCTCTCGCCTTCCACCAAACTCTCGATCAACACCGTGGCGAGCGACGCTATAGAGACGTTTCGCCGCCAATACGAGACGCGGGCCTTCACCACGCAACAAGTCGGCACCACCGGCACGGCCGGCATTTTGCCAGGCTACACCGATCAAATCACGCAGGTCCGCGCCGCCGCCGGCTCGACCATCGACCAGACGTCCACCGGTCCGGGTAATTTCCACAACCGCATGCGCCGCCTCGACCTCGGCGCCGAACACGTTTTCGGCGCCCTCCAAATCGATTACAACGCCATCTACACCCAGTCCAACATCAACGGCGGCGGCGGCGGGCGCGGCGGGATCTTGGTGAACCGCATTACCGCGGTCGGCTGGCGTCTTGATCGCACGGACTCCGATCTCCACCCGCGTTTCACGCAAACCGAAGGCCCCGATTTCACCAATCCCGCCAACTACCGCCCAACCACCTACAACAACTCGATCCTCCAAAACGACGATCAGATCAAAGAGGTCCGCGCCAACCTCCGCTACACGCTGCCGGTTTCCTTCCCGCTCTCGCTCAAGTCCGGCGCGGTCTGGCGCGAGCACTACGCAAACGCCGCGAGCGTCGCGCGCCGTTGGAACTACATCGGCACCACCGCCCTCCCCGCCGATCCGTCGATCATCACCTTCGATTCTGTGAAAACCGGCCGCCGCATTCCGCAGTGGGAGCCGGTCCAGTTTTTCGCCGACCGCCAGCCGGTCACACCCGCGCTCTGGCGCGAGGACCTCTACTTTTTTGAGCAAAACAAATACACCGCCAACCGCGCCGTCACCGAAACCATCACGGCCGGCTACGCCATGGCGTCCGGCCGCGTGGGCCGCACTGGGCTCGTCGCCGGCGTCCGCGCCGAGCGCACCGAAACATCGAGCTGGGGCTGGGTGCGCACGCGCACCGGCAGCACCGTGGCCCAGCAGACCGCCGATCCCGTCGGCTCCGCCACCCGCGACTATGCCGGCACTCGGCGCGATCTTAGCGGGAGCTACACGAAGTCCTTTCCCAGCGCACATCTCACGCACGATCTCACCTCCAACCTCAAGGCCCGGCTGAGTTGGTCCACCAGCTTCGGTCGGCCACCGTTGAACAACGCCCTCCCCAACGAAACCATCTCCGAGGCGAACCAAACCCTCACGGTCAACAACCCGAGCCTGCTCCCGCAGACCGCCGCCACGTGGGACGCCACGCTCGAGTATTACTTCGAACCCGTCGGCACACTTTCTGTCGGCTGGTTCGATAAGACCATCGAAGACTACATCGTCACCGGCACCAACGCGGGCACGATCGGCACCGGCTCCGACAACGGCTACAACGGCGAATACCCCGGCTTCACGCGTCTCACCTCGTCCAACGCCGGCACGGCCAAGGTCCAGGGCTGGGAGTTCAACTATCAGCAGCAGTTCACCTTTCTCCCCGGCCTGTTCAAAGGCTTCGGGGCCTCGGCCAACTACACGCTGATCAGCACCAGCGGAGATTTTGGCGGCACGACCTCACGCAGCACCAACGAAGTCCCCGGTTTCATTCCGCGCACCGGTAACGCCACGCTGTCCTGGCGCTACCGCAAATTCAGCACGCGCGTTCTCTACAATTTCACCGGTAGTCACATCACGGCCTTCACCGCCGCGACGCCCGGCCGCAATCTCTACCGTTTCGACTACGCATCCGTGAACGCCGGCATAGCGTATCAGATTCGTCCCGACGTCCAGCTCACACTCGACGCCGCCAACCTCACCAACGAGCCCCAGGCCTTCTACCGCAGCGTGCGCTCCCAGATGCAGAACACCATTATCAACGGGACGACGCTCACCTTCGGCGTCAACGGACGCTTCTAGCGGCACTCATGGCATGACGAAGAGACTCCGTTCGCGCCGCACTCATCCCGCGCTCGACTGCACTGCCGCCAGGGGCCTCGGCATGAAAACGACCCTGCTCCTACTCGCCGCCCTGTTGCTGGCCCCCCTGGCTCGGCTCGCCGCCGCCGACTCGCAACCAAACGTCCTGCTCATCCTATCGGACGATCATAGCTACCCGCACGTCGGCTGCTATGGGAACAAGGACATCATGACGCCGAACCTCGACCGGTTCGCCGCCGAGGGCATGCGCTTCGACCGTGCCTATGTGACCAGCCCGCAATGCGTGCCGTCGCGCGCGAGCATCTTCACCGGGCGCTCGCCGGTGGCGATCGCGATGTCGCGCTTCTCGTCGCCCCTACCGCGGGAGATCAAGACGTATCCCGAGGCGTTGCGGGCGGCCGGCTGGTTCACCGGGGTCGCGGGGCGGATGTATCACATGGACGGCGCGAACGTGAACGTGGCGGAATCGCAGGCCGTTTTTGATCAACATAAACTTGTGACGTTTCCCGACCGTCTCGACTACGTGAAGACGGGCAGCGGCAGTGAGGTCTGCCTCGCGCAGTTTCGTGAATTCCTCGATCTAAAGCCCGCCGCGAAGCCGTTCTTCCTCCAACTCTGTTCCAATGATCCGCACCGCCCCCTGAATACCCGGGGCCCGGTGAAACACGATCCGACGAAGATCACACTTCCCGCGCACTACCCGGACACTCCGCTGGTGCGCGAGGACTTTGCGCGCTACTATGACGAGATCGCGCACTTCGATGTGTTCTTCGGCGAAGTCATGGCGGAGTTGGAAAAGCGCGGCCTCGCGGCGAACACCCTCGTCGCCTTCATGGGGGACAACGGCGCGGCTCAATTCCGCGGCAAAGGCACACTTTACGAGTTTGGTATCCGCGTTCCGTTGCTCGTGCGCTGGCCCGGCAAGGTGAAGCCGGGCTCGACGTCGTCGGAATTGATCAGCGGCGAAGACCTCGCGCCCACGTTCCTTAACGCCGCCGGTCTTTCCGCGCCGCCGGAGATGACCGGAAAAAGTTTCGCAAAGATCCTGCGAGGTGAGCCGTTCGCAGGACGGCAGTTCGTCTTCTCCGAGCGCGGCGCGCATGGCACCAATCTGCCGGGCAACAGCGCGGATTTTGATCTCGGACGCGTCGTCGTAAGCAAGACGCACAAGCTCATCTACAATGCGCTCGGCGCGCTGCCGTATTGGCCCGTCGATTTCGCGAGCACCGCATTTTGGCAGGAACTCGTGCAACTGCACGAAGCAGGGAAACTCGACGCCAAATTCGCCAAGCTCTATTTCGCCACGCCGCGCCCCATGTTCGAACTCTTCGATCTCGAAAAGGATCCCGATGAATTCAACAACCTCGCGGGCACCAAGGAAGCCGCGAGTTCCGAACGCGAACTTAAGGCTGCGCTCCAAGAGTGGATGATTCTCGAACGCGATTTTTTGCCCCTGCCGGTGCCGCCTTCGAGAGGCGGAAACCGCGGCGGAAAATGACCGCCGCTCACGTTTAAAACCCATCACGATAAGGATCTTCGTCGCGCCACCCGATCCAAGACCCAGTTGATCGCTCCACTCAAAACCAAGAAATGAAAACCACGACGCAGTGCTCCCGCCGGAATTTCATCAAGAAATCCGCCGCCTCAGCCTTAGGATTTACCTTTCTCCCGGCTTACCTCACCGCCGCCCGCGCGGCCAACAATCCGACCCTGCCGCCGAGCCGGCGAATCAATCTTGGCTGCATCGGAGTCGGCGGACGGGCCGCCGGGGCGATCCCGAGTCTAACCAGCGATGGTCACGCGGTGCCGGTGGCTTTTTGCGATGTCGATTTTGAAGGTTCGAGAAAGATCGAGGGTAATCTAAAAACTTGGCCCGACGTGCCCCGCTTTCAGGATTTCCGGGTGATGCTGGACAAGATGGGGAAGGATATCGACGCGGTGAGCGTCGTGATCCCCGACCATACCCATTTTGTGGCGGCCATCCACGCCATGTCACTGGGCAAGCACGTTTACGTGGAGAAACCGCTGACGCACACGTTTGCGGAAGCCGAAATACTCATGCGGGCCGAAAAGAAATTCAAGGTGGTGACGCAAATGGGAAACCAAGGTCATACCTCCTCCGGCGCCGCGCAATTCAAGCAAATGGTGGCGGCAGGGCTGACTGCCGATGTCTACAAGATCGATGCATGGAAGGAGCCTTCGCTTTGGTTCATGCAGCCCAAAAAGCGCATTTCCGCTCTTCCGCCCGAGGAGAAGCTGCCGGAAACGTTTTCCGATTGGAACGTTTGGTGCGGGCCTCAGCCCATTGCGCCGTTTAACTCGCTCTATCACCCTTTTGGTTGGCGCGCCTTTCACCAATACGGCTGCGGCATGTTCGGAGATTGGGGCTGCCACATTATTGATTTTGTCCACCACTACTTAAACTTGGGCCTGCCCACGGCGATTTCGCCGGTCCGTTTGGATGACTACAACAAAGTCATTTTTCCACTGACCTCGCACATTCGGTTTCAGTTTCCGGAGAGAGGCCCCGGCTCTCCGGCCGTGGAGCTGATGTGGAAAGCGGGGGCCGATTGCCATCCCCTATTCGACGAAAAATTTGGCGATCTGCAGGAAGACAAATCGATCAAACTGCCCGCGTTGGGTGAGGCCGGAACTCTCTTACACCGAAAACAAGGCGACTATGTGATCATGCGCGGCCACCATGGCGACGCGTCGCGGATTCATCCGCGGAAAGTCATGCTGGAGAAATGGGACGCCGTGAAAGCGCCGAAGCCGGAATACACCCATGGCACCAGCTTCATTCAGGCCTGCATGGGCAAAACCACGACCACCTCACCGTTCAGTGTGAGCGGCGAACTGACCCAGGTGCTGAATCTGGGCATGATCGCGGAATACTTGAACGTCGAACTGCGATTCGATCCGAAGACCAAACAGTTCGCCGGCAACGATGAGGCGAACTTTCTCCTCGCCGGCGCGAAACCACGCACTGAATGGGCCCACTACTACACGCTGGCTTAACTTCACTCCACGACTTTACCCGATGAATCGAATTCGCCTTGGGGCTCTCGCAATGGGCTTGTCCCTCGTTTCAATTCTGCACGCGGCTGAATTCGGAGCCGTTCCAGACCCTTATACCGGCAACTGGGCTGGAACCTTGAGGTCCAACGCGCAGGAGGCGCCGGTGCACGCGACCGTGATCGCTTACAAGAATCGGTATGAGGTCACGCTTCGCGCGGAGCCGGATACCAGAAAGCCAGCGATCGTTGTATTCAACGGCACGGTGCAGATGGACAAATTGGTCTTGGAGCGGGCCCTCAACTCGAATGCTTCCGCGGCGATTCCTGTGCAGCAGAATGAAAGCGCGACGAAGGCCGTGCGGTGGAGCGGGCAGGCCAAAGGCGATGAGATGACCGGGGCGTTTATGGGCGGCGAAGCCAGCGCATTCTCGTTGAAGAAAATCCCCTTCCAGCCGTCACCGACCTTGGGGGATAGAGCTCCCGTCGGAGCCCTCGTGCTGTTCGATGGAAAGCACCTCAACGCATGGGAATCCAAACAGACTCCGGCCGACGCCATCCAGTGGATCGTCGCTGAGTCAGGAGCCCTTGAGGTGGTGTCCCAGCGTGCGGGGAAAAGGAACAAGCAAGACCTGCGGACGAAGGAAAAATTTGGGGACTATCGCCTGCATTTGGAATTCAAGCTCGCCTACAAACGGGAAGCAACCGGTCAGGGCCGATCCAACAGCGGCATCATCCATCTCGGTGTTTATGAGACGCAGATTTTGGACAGTTTCGGACTCTACGGCCGGGACAATGAATGCGGCGGCATCTACAAGACCCGCGAACCAGATCGAAACGTCGGCTACCCCGCCGGCCTCTGGCAAACCTATGACATCGAGTTCAAGGCCCCTCGCTTTTCGGCCGAGGGCAAGAAGACCGCGGATGCCCGGATGAGTGTCCGCCTCAATGGCATTCTGATTCACAATGATGTCACCGTGCCCAACCCGACCGGCGGCGGGAAAGAAACAGCGCAGGGGCCGATCGTATTGCAGGACCACGGGAACCCCGTGCAGTTCAAAAATATCTGGGTGGTTAAACTCAATTGATCGGGATTGGCGAAATCCGAATCAACAACCATGGCCTATAGAACAACTCTAACCCTGCTCACCGTGCTGTTCGGTCTAGGTTCAAGTCTGAGCGCCGGCTCCCCGCCCAATATCCTGATCGTTCTCGTGGATGACATGGGCTATTCGGACCTCGGCTGTTATGGGGGCGAGATCCGCACGCCGAACATCGACCGGCTCGCCGCCAACGGGATGAAATTTTCTTCGATGTATAACACGGCCAAGTGTTACCCCACGCGGGCAAGCTTGTTGACCGGAGTCTACTTCCAGCGGACGGACCGTGATTTTTCCCACACCGCCACTTTGGGAGAGGTGCTGCGCCCGGTCGGTTACACCACGTTGTGGTCGGGCAAGCACCATGCGAAATTCAACCCTGTGACGAGGGGATTTGACCGCTACTATGGCATGATCGGCGGCGCGCAAAACCACTTCAATCCGGGCAGCAAAGCCACCCTAGGCCAGCCCGCGCCGGCGTCCAAAAACGACGGGAACCGCTGGTCGCTCGACGGTGAGGAAGTGAAGGATTTCATTCCGCAGGATCCCAAGTTCTATGACACCGACGCGTTCACCGATCGCGCACTGACTTGGCTGAACCAATACGAGAAAAAGGATAAACCCTTTCTGCTCTATGTGGCTTACACAGCCCCGCACTGGCCGTTGCAGGCTTGGCCCGAGGATATCGCCAAATACAAAGGCGTGTATGACGGCGGTTATGAGTCCGTGCGTCAGGCCCGCTACCAACGTCAAATAAAGCTGGGACTCAGTGATCCGAAGACGTCGCCTCTGCCGCCGATGGAGTTTGGCAGGAAGAGCCAAAAGAAATGGGACGACCTCTCATCGGATGAGCGGAGGCAGGAAGCGACGCGGATGGAGATCTACGCCGCGATGGTGGATCGGGTAGACCAGAACATCGGTCGGCTGCTGAAGCGATTGGAAGAGCAGGGCAAACTCGACAACACCCTGATCCTATTTCTGGCTGACAACGGCGCGTGTGCGGAGAACCCGAAAGTAAACAACGTCGATCCCGATGCCCCGATGGGCAGCGTGGCGAGCTTTGTGAGCTACGGCCAAAATTGGGCGTCGGTGGGCAACACGCCTTTGCGCAGGTGGAAGCAAGACAGCTTCGAGGGCGGGATTAACACGCCAATGGTCGCGCACTGGCCGGCAGGCATCAAGCCGCAGACCGGCTGGAACCGAGAGCCCGCCCACGTCATCGACATCATGCCCACCGTGCTCGCAGTCAGCGGGGCCCAGTATCCGGGTGCCTCGAAGCAGGCTAAGATACCTCCACTGGACGGAGTGAGCCTGCTGCCCGCGTTCAAAGGCGAGTCGATTGCACGAACGAAACCGTTGTTCTTTCAGTTCGGCCGAGGCTCCGCGGTGCGCGATGGGCCGTGGAAGCTCGTGCGCATGGGAGCGACTTGGGAGCTGTATGACTTGGCGGCTGATCGCAACGAGATGCACGACCTCGCGGCGAAGCGGCCCGAACTGGTCAAGCAAATGGACGCCGCGTGGCTGGCCTGGTGGAAGGAATCCACGGGCCACGACTGGACGGGTAAGAACAGCAAAGAGCGCGAACTCGAGGAATGAGGGCGTCGATTGTAGGAGTCGCTGTATTTTGAGGGAAGACTGGCGCCCAACCTTTAACCTCGGACACCGCGCCGGAATCATTCGAGCGGCGGCGATGGGCTTGCGTGCGAGCAGCAATCAGGCGTGAAGGTGCCCGTGGCCGAAATGGAGCAAATCCATCCTGCAATCTCCCGCTAGCCGAGCCCAGCGACGTCGAAGTTGCGGTTGTCCCAGCACCCACTCGACGGAAGTTTGCCGCGCAAT
>Ga0315905_10006796_pt1 | contig 11627 bp, 5 predicted proteins | sample LakEriMetagenome_5_FD_203522 | JGI IMG/M metagenome (GOLD analysis project Ga0315905, IMG submission 203522) | Freshwater fungal communities from buoy surface, Lake Erie, Ohio, United States - Buoy 4 MA121 | ecosystem: Environmental > Aquatic > Freshwater > Lake | place: USA: Lake Erie, Ohio...
TATAACTTTTATAGCTGTGTGTGTGTGTGTGTGTGTGTGTGTGTGTGTTGTGTATGTGTGTGTGTGTGTATATTTATGTATTATACATATGTATGTATATATATATGTGTGTTTTTAGATTTCAATATATAAACTACCTCTGCCTCTCTCCACTCCTGCACGGGCCGTTGGTTATTTGCTCTCCGGCGCATCGCTTCTGCTGCCGCACGGCGCGACCGAGCAGGCGCGCTCACGTCTACCCCGCTGGGCCGACTCGACCCCTCACCTGTCAACAATTCCAAGAAGTCAGTATATTTTCTACAGAGAGTCACTGTAGAGAGTACTTTTCAGAATTTGTGCCGTCCAAGTCAATGCTCCGGCCCTGGTTTTGTTTCTCGATGTTGGATGTCTGTGCCCGCGCAGGGGCGAAAAACGCGTGTGAGCATGCGCAGACACGTGCCTCCAGCCTGGACGCGAAACAGCTCGCGAAAGCAGTGCAGATGCGAGCGCACGCGCGCGCTTTCTCGCTATCTATCTCTCGCGTACTCTCTATCTCGCGCGCTGCCATGTCGCAAACAACACACAGAGACATACATCAGATATGGAAAAAGGCACTAAATATGATTTGACAGGTAGCTGTGGCGCGAGATGCACCAGGGAAAACTTTTGAACCGACCGAGCCACGTTTGGCATTCATCCAGCTGGCCAGCAGAGATGGCTTCTCGGGCATGCGCATGGTGCCCACCACCATCCAAGCTCGGAGAGGCATTTAAAGAAGGAGTGCCTCGACTGGGGAATCTGACTCCTTGAGTGCCTCTTGGAGGCGGTTGAGTTGCGGAAGGACCAGTTTACCTTTGCTGTTGTCCTGGGAGCCTGCGTGCTGAGGCTGCGGGTTTGGCCGTTTTTGGATGCGGAGTCCGTTCACCGGTCCTGGCCCTGTAAACCGGCTGGGTCTTTCCTTTTGTGCGTGAAAAGGCAACACGGTGCTCGGTGCACATGGAGCGGTCAGGGATGGCCGATCCGCACCCCCGCTGGCTATGGGCCTTGTGCCGGTGGGGGAGAAGACGATGGCTGGACGCATAGAAGCCAAGTAGCTGCCGCTCAGTCTCCTGACGCCGTGAGGCGGGCGATGGAGTCACGCACAACACGCGCACACGCCGCCCGCTGTGCCGCCCAGGCTCACGAGGCGGGTGTCTGCAGGCGATGCGGTGCGTGCGGACCCAGGCGCATGCAGAGGTGCGTGTGCAAAGTTAAAGTTGCTCCGTGGTGCCGTGGCGAGTCGTGGCGATCCGGGTCCTCATGGCTCGTAGCAGGTCACTGTGCTGCTGCGCGCTCACGGTGTGCGAGAGACGACGTGAGCAGAGCACATCGCACGCCGCAGCAGAGCCTGCATAATTCGACCAAGTGCTGCACTAGTGGGGGGGCAGTACACACGTCTGCCAGGTGTCATGCGTGCGTGCCCTCGCACACTCTCATGGACCTCAGCACTCAACTTCACGCCAGCATTCAATCGAAGAGCGCGGATGAGGGCGTTGCGTGGTGCAGGCCATGGGCCGCACATAAGGAGGAGGGTTCGCCGCCTACAGTTGCAAACGCCGCACAGGGCCCGGCATCCCGAGTGCTGGGGCACCGATCGCGGGGCAATTTGAGCATACGCCGCAAATTAAGAGGAGGATCTTGCCTATTTTACCTCCTCTGGTGCGCTACGTGCCTCTGGATGATGCCTCTGCCCAGCATCGCTCAGGCGGTCGAATGCAGCATGGATAATTACTTTTTTGTGAACAAGGTCATCTCTCAGTGCAAGGGCAAGAATCCAGGTGCCATGCCCATGGCGGTGGGGACATCCAGTTTTGCTTATGACTTCGGCGCGGTCCCGGACGCGGCGCGAGATCGGATTGCGCTTGTTCGCTCCGCTGGACTGGACACGTATGTCACCTGTTCAGATGTCCAGATCAACACACAGGCGCCCACCAGCTCCTCGTCGGGGCACATGCGGCCAATGCGAAATGCAACCTCGACGCTGGTCCCGATTCTCGCAGCCGATTCCGCTGCAGCTGCTACAGCCATGAAGGAGGGCTTATATGACGTGTGTCATTTCGAGCACAAGGTTGGAACGTGGGTAAACATGGGCATCGGAATTTTCGTGCAGAATCAGCTACTTGGGCTGGAAATTATGGGCATTGCGCACGCAGGCGGCGTTCGGCCATCCTTGCCAGTCGAAACACTGCACCCGATTACCATCCGGCCCATGTTGGCCGCCGGCAACACGCTGGCAGGATCGGACCAAATCGCTGTCATCGATCTGGAATCAAAGTGTACGGAAGCACCAGCAATTATGCCCGAAACATTGTTTTCATCCGACAAAATAGGGAACGTCGTTGTGAATTCAACGATCAAGCCCAAAGCGTCTGGCTATCTGAATTATTCAACGGCCGCTGGGCAGTTTATGAACAGCAACCTCTTGTCGCTCATGGCTTCAGATTGGTACCAGGTATGCCTGAAGCGCGGTGGAGACTCCAGTTTCACCAAGACCGGAATTGGAATACACATTCAATTCGATATTGCTGCAGTGGAGGTGAATGGGGTGCGCCCGAACTCAGGCGCTGACATTTCACTGCCGCCTGCGCGTCGGCATGAGATCATACTGCATCGGATTGTGCCGAGATTGGGGTACCATCAAATAATGCAAACATACAGCCCCTTAACTTTGTTCAGCTTTGAGGACACAAGCCCTGACGACATGTTTGACAATCATTGCGGCCAGTCTTGCCAGCCTGGCGAGAACTTCACATCTGGAAAGGTGGAGAACGGTGATCGCGGAAGCTTTTTCAAGCCGGCGGAGGGCACGTACAAATATATGATTCCCAATGGGGTCGATACGCATGCCTACACTTTATCTAACATCACCTCGCCATCGTTGGCTTTCAGTATTCTATTTGCCATGCAGTGGCAATCCAAAGATGGTGCTGTGGCTGCTCAGGGTCAAATCATGTCAGTTTTGGCGCCCTACAAAATGAGTACCAGTGAATTTCCAAAGGGTGCAACGTCGGTTAAACTTCGCACTGATCCCAATGTTGATGACACTGGATCTGGAGGTATAAGATCACAACAGGTTGAGCTCAAGATAAAGGGCTTCCAAGACAGCGTGCGGGGCGTCAGTGGTGCAGACACTGTACTGTTTAACTACCAATTTGAAAGGGACGTCTGGTACTTTGTGGCAATTACTCTGGATATGGCAAAAGATGGGGTAGCACGTCTTTACGTAAATGGCCAGAGAGAGCCGAATCCCACACCAAATAAGTTCGTGCCAAACCTGAATCTCGGGATGCCAGCAAGTGGTTTTCAGTTGGGGCCTGCGTCCATCGCTGCCTATCACGACGGCCTGGAGTTGTCGGATGTCTTTTACGGCTTTTTGGATGAGGTAAGGAAATCAAAGGGGGAGGGTGCTGTTGTGGTTGTGCTACAGTAAGAAAGCACCCGGCCTGAAAGCAAGTTCTTGTTTTTGGCGCACGGGTGTGTGCACATGCTCTAAGTGCTGACACATTCTGAAAAGACTTGTGATGGTGTACTGAGTGGCTATTTTTGGGGCTGGCAGGTTGGGCTTTTTGACAAGGCGCTTACCGATGAGATAATCGCATTACAATACGCGGCTAGGAACTTTTTGACAAAAACAGTGCCCATCAAGGGCTACATCGCGTTCGTCCCTCCAACGGGCTCATGCGAGGCGGCAGCAGACTATAGTCGAAATCAGATTCTGACCTACTATTCGCGTCTGTTGACACGACATTTGTGCGTCTTGAGCGATGTCACGGAGGTTGATGAAGCCATGACGCGCATGGAAGTTGGTACCTACCATCTGTGCTTCACGCGAGATTTCGTAGTTCCATCATACCAAGATGCGACCTGGCTGCCGACAGGCGTGACATTTCGGATACAAGACGACATCTTTGGGCTTTCTGTGAACGGTCTACAGCATGCTCGTGGCCTCCGCTCTTTCATGCCGCTGCGGGGCAGCAACGTCATCGAAATATTCCGACAGCCCTCTAAACCTTTGCGCGCAGGAGAGGCGCTATCTCTCATTCCCTCTTCCGCATTTTGTGCCGACACTCCATCTGCCTGCTCTTCAACCAACTCCGGATACTTGACATCAAACATTAGCCTCGGGGTGATGCACTGGGGTGAGCTGTGCGATTTACACGCAAACATATATCAGGTTTGCCATCGAAGGACTGGGGAATCGGTATTTCGAACAACGGGGCTCTCCTTGACGTTGCAGGATGTCGTGACGCGAGCTAGTATAAACGACATGGAGATGGGCCGAGGCCACCGCACTGCTGCCGCAAAAGTCGCGACGAATAGGATGTTCCTAAACACCAACTCATCGGGTTCGCCAAACAAGGCTTTCTATCCTTCGACTTTTATCCAATTGCCTGGAGATAGACGCATCGCCACGGCACGATTTGGCGATGCCTGGGACGAAGCAGCTGCTTACCTTTCACTTATCCCTGCAATGGCTGATTGTGAAAAGGCTTTTGAAAACCCGAGCATCGCCGGTGATGTTAGCATCCAAGGACAAACACACATGCCTGCTGCTATTTACAGTAATGTTTGGGGGATGGGCGGAGGTAAAAGTGATCTAGTGACGCTTAGGGCAAGTGGGCATCTTTCAGCAAGGATTGAGCTGCAATACGACAGCAACAATTTTACCCATCCGCTCGGCTTGCACCTCGACGAAGACACCATGTGGCAGGGAGTATCAGGTCTGCCTACGGGGGTCTATCAGGTGTGTGTGTGTGTGAAGCCGAAGCCTGAAGTCGGAGAGAGGGCTTTCAATTCTACAGGTATATCAGTCAACATCCAGAACCGTGTGCGTTCGATGCGTGTCAATTTTCTGGCCCCCAACGGAGGTGTTCGTGTCAGTGTGCCGAGAGCTATGGGAAACCTTATCGTGGTTTCTGGAGATCAATCCCATCTTGATCCTCCCACATATGAGGGCTTTGTGATGTCATTGATTCATCCCACCGGAGATTGCAATGACGTTCGCGACAATCCTCCCAACTGCAGCCGCAGCGATAGTGGCGCTGCATTCCCGAGTGCCTGCGGACCAAATGGCACCAGCGTATCTGGTTTCTTGCTTCTGGCTCCGAATGGCATGGTTAAAGATACGCAGCGATTCAGCGAACTAGTGCCTGCTCTTTATCAGGTTTGCGTGACAAAATCCAACGCACCACAGCCAGACATACCAGCATTTCCTGCGATGGGATCGACTGGCATCACCGCGCTGATTCAGGACGCAATTCTGAATTTGAAGTCCAACGGCGTCGCTCCAGGGTATGGTAATCGTTTAGCGTTTCCCCTGGTCCCCGGCAACACACTGAGCTACAGCGTGCTCAATGCCTCTGCCGCTCACTGGCTGTCCTTGATAGGGCCCGACGAAGAGTGCAAAGTGAGAGCTGGCGCTCCTAATGTGAAACGATTGATGCCAAAGCCTTCATGGAGACTGCAGGCCCGGAATCCATTTTCAGTAAACTGGCTTACCAACGATACACAACACATACTTTCTCTCGAAGTAAAATGCCGAGAAGACGCTTCTGTATCTGTCTGTGGTTCGCAGCAAGCGCCCGGCGGGTACCGTTTGGGGATGCGCTCGTCGATGCGCTCTCAGGTTGATGGAAGCCTGGCGTGGTCCGCTTATGAATACGTGGACTATCCTGCCAGTCTGAGCATAAATCTCGACTTCATAGTCTTTGTGGAGGATAACGGCATCGCCATTTTCTGGGAGGGCAAAGTAAGACACATTTTCCGTCATCAGATACCATGGTCGCGATTCAGTACTGTTAATGTAAATGGTACTGGCTATGCGACGAATGACGAGCGAGTATCGTATAGGCGCTACGAAGTAACCGACGTAGATATCAATTCAATCACCACGTCGATGCTTGCGGGTATCTACCAGCTGTGCTTTTCGCAAGAGGGTGTCGCCTCAAAACAATATTTCCTTGGTGAGACCAATGTCGCCATTGGAACCGGGATTTCCGTACGGCTGCAGAGTGAGTTGACGGGTCTGCAAATCAACGGCATCGCAAACATGCCCCGGCATCATCCGCAGGGCGTTGTTGCGACAGCTCCGGTGCGTCAAGGTCTGATAATTCGTGCGTTCGGCCAATCCTTTGTTAATCTGACACGCCCCTACGCGCTACGGCAATATGCATCGCTTCCGCAGATGACTTTGTCAATCGTTGATGCCAAGGGGGCTTGCGAAAGCGTCAATGCCATGACGCAATGCATCGATGCATCTTGCGATAATCCTCCGGCCGCTGATCCTGAGAAGCGTGCGTCAGGAATACTTCCGGTTCATGTGGAAGACGCATCATTGGCAGACACCAACGTCATCGACCGTCTGCCTGGTGGCATGTATCAAGTTTGCATGAAATCAGGAGCCTCGGATGGCATGATTGCCTCGGGACTCTCCATAGAGCTGCACACTCGCATTGGCGGTGTGTGGGTCAATAACGCCGACATACATGACGGACTACACAGTGTCGCGTCTCGCCGCGATTTGAACTCAATATTTGTGCGTGGCAGACTACCCAGCAACAAGAAATCTGTCCAAATCTCTGGGCGTATCGCTATGATCAGGGCAGAGTCTGAAGTGTCTGCCTCCCCTCAGTCACTACTGACGTGTGCACGACTGCCCAAGGACTCTTCGCCAGCCTTCGACGTGTCTGCCGGCAGTGATACTGTTGTGCAGGCGCAGTGGGATGCAGCGTGGGGATATGCAGGCAGCCAGTCTAGCGGTCTGTATGAATTATGTATTCAACTTGCAAATGACGAGCCCTTTCAGGCGACAGGAGTCGCTGTTGACATTCAGCCAGCGCCTGTGTCAAAGGTTGCGTCCTTGACTGTCAATGGTGTACAGAGTTGGGGTACTGTGACCCTGCCATTCATGGTAAAGAACAATGAAGTGGTCTTTGAACTTGCCGGCGCAAACTACAGTACAAACATGTATTTTATCCTGTCGGACACAACTAAAGGACGAACGTGTGATGAACAAGCCCAGCTTTATGAGTCGGAATTAGCACAGGTGATTCTGCCAAAGATTCCGACTCATAACGCTGGGTTTGGTCAACAGATGGGGAGGATGAATCAGTCGGAGGTCGATAGATATTGGTCGAGTGCTGTTGGCAGCCTCTGGCCAGACAGAGTCTACAAAGTTTGCTTTTCTGAAAATGGCGATGGAGGGCCATATGTAGACACTGGCTTCACAATGATCGGACAGAGGAACATATCGGGTCTTACGCTGAATCGACAGTTTTTACACGATGGGCGCATCCTCTATCTCCCGAATGTCACGAACGAGCGCATTGCTCTCGAGCGGCCGTCTCCGACGCCCCTAGGATGTGGATATGGTGGTGTCGTGTGTCAGTTTGAGCCGCGACCCTATGCTGTCGGGGATGCTATTGCCCTCATAACCGCACAGGGCCACTGCACGCAAGCCTACGACAATCCGTCCGCCACCACTGGGAGTTCGTCAGGTTCTTTATTCACTCGAGGAGAAGACGGTATTTTGGATTATAGCAAGCAGATCACAGCAATAGGACCTTACTACTATCAGGTGTGCATTCGATTCGCCGGCGAGCATGCTTGGCAGTCGACGGGCCTTCGTGTGGAGGTGGTTCAAAATTTCTCTCTGCGAGTGCTGGGGATGCCGCCCTTGGCTTCGCGTTGCGACGTCAGCCTTCCCACGCTGACTGTGCGTCTAGAAAATTCGCTTGGCAACTTGGTGCCTTACTTCGACTCGGCTGCGCGTCCATATCCCTCGTCAACGTCTACACGAATAGTGCTACATTTGTATCGCTGCAACAGCACATGCGGAACACTGTTTGATGCGTTGAGCACCTGCTCTGAGGCATGCCCTGGTACCAACTGGGAAAATGTGACAAGCTACGTCACCGGCAATGATGCCCCCATCGTTGATGGCGTGGCTACGTTCACCGAGTTGACCGTTGACTCCAATGCTGGGCGATTCTACCTCAAGGCTGGCTGGGTGCGTGATAGTAGACTGACGTGGGGGGACACACTTGACTTTATAGTCATGCCGCATCACATTCTGACATCAGGACTGTCTACGGGCGATCAGTTCACTGTGGGGGCAGTCCCAGCGGCTGCCTTTGAATTTTGTGATCTTGGGCTTCTCAGCAGAGACGACGTCCGATGTCGTGGTTCTGTCATCCTTCCTGCCATCAGGTATCTTTCCGAATCATTCAGAATCATTTACAACGCTCAGCCCCTCGGGCACAAACCTTGAATCCGGGAAAGAACTCACACGACTCAACAACACAAGTTTGATTGTCAAAGTCTTTGGGTATATGGTGCGACTCACACGCCAAGTGCTCACACGACAAGTGCTCAGCACTTGGGTTGTGCCGCACGCATTCGAGAGAGCGTGCGGCTAGTGTGATTGCTTGTAATTCAGTGCTGTTGTTGTTTTGTGTCTTGCTGAGCATTTTGTGTGGTGCAATCTGTGGCAGTGTACGAATGGTCGACAGCATGGGCGCAACATTGCACATGCTCCAAGCCCATGACAGCTTCCTCGTTGTTGCCAAGTTGCGTCAAGGTCGTGGTGGCTCCGTGGATGTTGATCATGCGAATGTTGTGGTCTCTGGTGATTTGTTCAAGGAAGAATTTCTACAGTTTGGCGGCCTCTACGAGAACGCAACGATTTCTGCTACGACACCAGCTGGGTTAGCAAATTGGTCGGTAACGAACAGGCTGCATGTGCGGAGACAAGCGGGTTCTTTTTTCAGGATTCACTTTTCCATCGCCGGCGACACAATGGATCGAACGTTTCTTCAGGTGCAAACCGCCAGCTTCGGCATTGTACCCGCGGCTGTTCGCCTCTCACCGTGGTCATTTAATGTGGCGGGAGACAGGCCGCGCTCTGAAGCGCCTATACTCACTTCAATAGGACAAAAACAATTGGTGGAGCTTCCACAGCTGGTTATGGAACTGGCGGATGCCTCGAATCTTCCACTCGGACATGCTCAGTGCAATGGATGCGTTACCGTCACAATTGAAGCCACGGTCGGCTCCACTTGTAAGTATTTTGGAATTCGTGATGCAAGTCCATCGTGCGGTGAGCCGTCATGGCGCAAGGTCTCAGCGACACACACGGAGTAAAAACACACACACATCAGCATGTTTCGTCAATTGGATAGCCACTCCATATCTAGACATGGTTTTTGTATCCAGACACGTTTTTCGATATTCGATCCCATTGACACATGTGGGACACGCAGGTGCCAAATTCTCAATGCAGTCTAGCTGCCGGAAGTCCAGTCCGGCTTTGGGAGAAGACGCTCGACGAATGTCAGAAGGTACGTCTCACTACTTCGAGCTCGTGTGCGCGCGAAAGCACGAAAGCGTTTTTCCCGTCTATGAGCTTGCTCCTGGATCAATATTCTGGGCAAGCAAGCCTGGTGCTTCGGATCACGCCTTTTGCATCATCACATGTGAGTGCCTGGTGGGCCCCAATACGCTGGCGTGGTAGCATTTTCCGTTGTCGTTTAAAGCCATGCACATGCATGCGTATCCCTTTGCACTCTGTGTGTGTACCTTCACATGATTTCGTGCATTCGTAATCACATGATGTGTCTGTGCGCGCGAACTCGCGTGCATTTATGTACACTTTGTTTGCACAGTCTGTCCACAACTCATCACGAGTGTGCTATGTGTGCTGTTGAACAGGAGTGTATGGAGGACAGCGACTGTGTGGCGTTTGTCTTCTACGATGTAAGTTGAATATTACACACGTGCACACCAACGCAAACACCGCATTGACAGACCCAAATTAAACGTACCGCCTTCATGCAGCGTAGTCCTGATGTGGCAAAAGTCTATTACAACTGAGTAACATCTGACGAAGATTGATGTACGCGTGCAATCGACATCTTATGATATCTTACAGAACGTTGATGAATCGACGAGGTTATCTAGCACTTGTTACAAGCAGTCGGGCGCGTGCCAGGAAACCCAGAGTGAATTCGGCGGCACCATTTACTACAAGTGAGTGTGACACACGAAGAAAGCGAGTACTGCTTGTGCGTATGACAGATATGGATATGACAGAGTGGGGTTGAGTGAGTGAAGCAGTTGAAGATAGGGACGGATATAGATGGAGCAATGGCCTTTTATGCCTGTTGAACTGCAGGCCCTGGATGGATGCAGGGCCATGCTAGGCGTTTCTTTCCTTCTGAACCTTATGCGTGCAAGAGAAGTTGACATCAAGCACGCGCACATGCGCTTACACGCACACACAGGCCCGCAGAGGCGGACTTGTCAGAGGGTTGCAGGTGTCCGTCGGAGCTCTTCGACGGACGCCAAATATTCCACACGCTCTACAGCAAGCAGGTGGCAGAAGGGTCTCGTCACGTGGCTGCGCGCAATATGTCGGGAGGTGTGACTGTCATCAATGGCTTGTACTCAATATTTCAGCACGGTGAGTGTCTCCAACATGCGTGCCTGGTGTGAATACGGGTCAAGGTGTCAAAACGCGTGTCAGGGTAGAATGCCTGTGCGACAAGCTGGAGCATTTGGATTTTCCTTCGAAAAATATTGGCCTATCAGATGCCATAACTATCTGGCCTATCAGACGACACAATTATCTATTCCTGCTTGCGAGAGTGCCCTTTGGGGTTGTGACGTGGCTTCTTGTCTGTAGGGGTCTCAATGTCGGCCAAGATCAAACTTCGCGGCATTCCAGTCACCAGCGACAGTGACAGGTGTTGTTTACGCGTCCTTTCGCAATCACAACCTGCTTCCCTTCTTTCTTTCGCCCTCGATCAACTTTTCTTCTTTTTCTTTCTCTGTTTCTTTTTTCTTTTTTCCTTCTTCTTGCCCTCCATCACCTTTTCGGATCTTTTCCCCCTTTCACATTAATCCTCCTGCTCTACCTCCGCCTATCTCCCGCTTTTAACATCCATCTCGGCTGGGTTGCAGGCTGGTTCTCGTCGGCTCGCCCGGCAGATATAGCTTTGACCCTGTAGAGGCGCCGGTGGGCCTGTGCTCATGTGCATCGCGTCCGGGGCTCGACCATTTGGCGGTGCGAGTCTGTTTAGGGTTCAGGGTTCAGGGTTTAGGTTTGGCGTTGCGAGTCTGTTTCATGCTTGCCTGTGCCACTGCCCGTGCCCGTGTATGAGTTCTCTCGTTTGTGCTGCCCGTGCCATTATACCATATTTTCCGTGGGCTGCGTGAGTGCGAGTACAAAACAATTGACGTGTGGGGAAAATGTGCGGCCATTCACAGCTCCTTTCGCAGAACGAAACCAGCGCTGGGCCACTGCAGCGCTCGGCGCAGGACCTGCCTTCTTTGCAGCTGCTAGGGCTGGTGGAGATGAGAGCGCTCAGCTGCCTGTGTACCTACCAGGAGCTGAATGCTACGCGTTGTCTTGGCTGCTGTCGCCCGCTCTGCTGGTATGGGTATTGAGATGATGAGCGCGTGTAAAGGAAGGGGGGAAGTACAAGTTGGGCAGGGCTGTATGTGTGTGTACCCACACGTGTACACACACGTGTGTACACACACACGATGGAAAACGAGCTATTCTTTTTATTTCAACTTGATGTTTATAAAACGTTCTAAACGCAACGTCT
>Ga0315905_10006797_pt1 | contig 11626 bp, 9 predicted proteins | sample LakEriMetagenome_5_FD_203522 | JGI IMG/M metagenome (GOLD analysis project Ga0315905, IMG submission 203522) | Freshwater fungal communities from buoy surface, Lake Erie, Ohio, United States - Buoy 4 MA121 | ecosystem: Environmental > Aquatic > Freshwater > Lake | place: USA: Lake Erie, Ohio...
GTAGACAAGAAATCCATCCCGCGAAATTGAATCAGCAAATTCAGCAAAAGCCTTGGTTACATCGGCCTCTGTCGCAAAGAAATCAACATGATCGTGTTCAACATTTGTCACAATTGCCGAATAGGGGTGATATTCGATAAATGATCCATCGGATTCATCTGCCTCGGCTATAAATAAATCTCCTGTTCCGCGGTGCGCATTAGAGCCCGAAGAAGTCAGAGTGCCACCGATGGCAAAGGAAGGATCAAGCCCACATGCTTGCAAGGCAACTGTCAGCATCGATGAAGTGGTCGTCTTTCCATGAGTACCTGCCACTGCAACACTTCGCGAATCTGACATCAGCGTCGCCAGCGCCTGCGCGCGAGTAAGGATCGGTAAATTCAATTCCCGGGCGCGAATTAATTCGACATTCGTTGCACTTATTGCAGTTGAGAAAATAACAAAATCTGCGCCATCTACTTGCTCGCCCCTGTGCTCAGCATTTACCTCTGCACCAAGGGCAGCAAGGGCACTTAATACAGTTGAATCTTTAGCATCTGAACCAGTAACCGTTATTCCGTGGGATAGAGCAATGCGGGCTAGTCCGCTCATCCCTGCTCCACCAATGCCTACAAAGTGCAGACGCTTACCCATCCAATTATTAAGTGAGTTCACTTTATTTGGCATTAGCGCACCCGACTTTTCAGGGCGTGCTGCATGTAATTAACTATTTTTTCAGTTGCTAACGAATCGGTATCTGATCCAGTATCTGCAGATGCGGCGGCAAGATTTAAGAGGCGGTTGATATTTGATTTAAGCCAAGCAGGGGTGAATTTGTTCTGCTGGAGAACTTCTGCTCTGCCTTGCGAAACGAGTGAGTTGGCGTTAAAACTCTGTTCACCGTTACCGATTGGCAGTGGGATAAAAAGCGCGTATTTCCCAAGAGCATTTATTTCAGAACAAGAAATGGCTCCGCTGCGGCTAATAATCAAATCAGCGGCTAAATACGCCATCGCCATATCTTGAATATATGCCGCGGATTTGTAGCGCTCCTGCATTGGCGGCAGAGCATTTAACTTACCGGCCGCATGCAGCAGCTGCGTTCCATTCGCGAGCAGAGCCGGCAGAGATTGCGCAATGACTTGATTTAACGCAACTGAACCTTGCGAACCAAAGAAGGCTAGTACTAATGGATCGGTCGATGAAAAACCTAGAGCGCTCTTGGCCTTGGCGCGCGCACCGGTCCAGTCATCAGCGCTCTTCACCAGTGCGGTGGCAACGTCTTCACGCAACGGAATGCCTGTAACTAAGGCGCTTTGCAGCGCACCTGATTCAACCGGCTGGGAGATCGCACAATATGGGCTAAGGCGCGCACCTAAACGATTTGCAAAACCTGGTCTGGCATTAGCTTCATGAACCACGAAAGAAATGCCAAGTGATTTAGCGGCTAAGTACGCCGGCGCTGAAACATATCCCCCAAAGCCAATCAAGAGATCTGCACCATTTAATAGCTTGCGAGCTGCGAGAAAAGAATTGCATAAAGTAAATGGAACCTTGAGTAGTTTCGGAGATAATTTTCTAGGAACTACTACCTTAGGGATGTGGGCTAATTTAAATCCCGCTGCTGGAACTAATAGATTCTCTAAACCGCTCGCCGTACCAATAAATTGCAGTTCATCGCCAGGATGGTTTTGCCGCCAAAGCCGCGCCACCGCGAGTGCAGGTTCTATATGGCCTGCAGTTCCGCCGCCAGCAAAGACTATTTTCATGATGTGCGTAATCTACGCCGTTCAATAGCCTTTTGGAGTTCAACTTTCACTTCTGGATCGCGCAGTGCGCTTCCAAGTACATAGCCCAAACCAAGATAGAGCGAAATTAACGCCGAGCCACCATATGAGACAAAGGGCAGAGTCACTCCAACTACTGGCAGAACGCTCGTGGCAGAACCAACGTTAAGAATGGTTTGAATTGCGATCCAACATCCAATGCCCGATCCCACATAACGTGACATTGGATCTTTGCAACGCAGTGCAATCTTAAAGATTGAATAAATTATTGCGGCCAATAAGAAGAGAACCGCCAACGTTCCGAGCAGTCCTAGCTCTTCACCAATAACAGCGAAGATAAAGTCGGTATGCGCCTCCGCTAAGTTGCCCCATTTTTGTCGGCTGCCACCTAAACCAACACCGAAAATTCCACCTGTTGCTAAACCCAACAAGCTATGAGCCGGTTGCCAGCCGGCATTCTTATAGTCCTCGACTGCAAATGGATCAAGGACAACGAGAAAACGATCAACGCGATAACTAGCAGTTGCAATTAGGCCAGCAAAGGCAACTGCGCCGATTGCGATCAAGGTTCCGAAGACGCGGAGCTCAATACCTGAAACAAATAGCATGCCACCAAGAATTGCTGCGATCACACAGGTTGTTCCCAGGTCGCGGCCGAGCAGTACCAAAACCATAATCAGTGCAAATCCGGGAGCAATAAGGGCAAAGACATTTACTCGTGATTTACCACTGCGCACTTCGTTGGACAACATGTAGCCAGCCCAAAGGATTAGTAAGAACTTAGCCAACTCACTTGGTTGCACATCAACGAAAGGCAGAGCGATCCAGTTGGTATTACCTTTTACCGTTTTACCCACACCTGGAATTTGCAAAATCAAGAGAATAATCGCTGATGCCAAGAGCCCAAACCGTGCCAACAAACGCCATTGCGCCAATGAGCGTTGTGATAGAAATATGGCAACTGGTATTGAGATTGCGAAAAAGGCAAACTGACGCGAGACGATGGCAAGAGCGCTTCCTCTGGTATCTAGTGCGTGAATTGAGGAAGCCGAAAAGACCATAACTAGGCCAATTATTGATAGCGAAAGAGCGCTTATCGCCAGAATGTAAAAGTTATTGACTGGCTTTGCTAGAAATTTCTCTCCTGCTTTGTTCATGAGTTCTCCTTCAATACGGCAGCCGCAAAACGATCGCCCCGATCGGCATAGGAAATAAATTGATCCATTGATGCACATGCCGGTGCTAGCAATACTGTGTCCCCAGCAACTGCCCACGACTTTGCCGCAGAAACAACAGCTTCCATCAATGAATTATTAGCCCCACCTTTAACGTATGCAGAGCCAGCTTCTATATAAATAATTTCAACATCCGGCACTTGGCGACGAAGTTCAGTCGCGATTAACTCGCGATCGGTTCCGATCAAAATCGCGGCTTTGATTCTAGATTTGCAACGCTCAACCAATTTGTCCATCTGCGCACCCTTCGCCAAACCACCAGCGATCCAGATCGCAGAGAGAGCACCTAATAGCGAGGCAGCTGCAGCATGAGGATTGGTTGCCTTGGAATCATCGATCCAAGTGATTTCATCTTTCACAAGAACTGTTTCAATACGATGGCGCCCTGGCTTGAAGTTCTGGATCGCACGACGAATTGATTCGTGGTCAACTCCCACAGCGCGCGCCAGACCTGCGGCAGCAAGTGCATTTGAGACGCTATGGGGAACTCTCGGCACAACTTCTAACACTTCGGCGATCATCGCAGCCTCTTGCGGATCTGCCACAAACGCGCGATCAACCAGCAGCTCTTCTACAACTCCCATTTCCCCGGGAGCGGGAGTATCAAGTGAGAAAAATACTTTTCGTCCCTGCCAGTGCGCAGATCTAGTTAACACTTCAGGATCATCAGCGTTAAATATTCCGGTGCTTGCGCGATCTAGAATAGATAACTTTGCTGCTGCATAACTCTCGAAATCTCCATGCCAGTCAACGTGATCAGGTGCAATATTTAAGATCGCTACTGAAATAAAGGTTGCCTCACGGAGCCAGTGCAATTGAAATGATGAAAGTTCTAAAACTAAGACATCATAATTTTCAGCACTTTCTACAGATTCCAAAACTGTCGTCCCAACATTTCCGCAAGCAACCGCTGAAATTCCACCCTCGCGTAACATCGCAGCAGTTAACTCAACTGTGCTCGTCTTGCCATTTGTTCCTGTCAAGGCGATCCATCTTTGCTTTGGCGCCAGATCTGCTCTTAAGGACCAAGCCAAATCAATCTCATTTATGATCTTTATTCCGGCCGAGATCGCATCGTTAATTAGTGGATGATCTGGTTTCCATCCTGGCGAAACCATGATGGCATCAAAGTTCTTAACATCAAATGATTTCGAGAAAGCTACATCGAAGCCCTCTACTGCGCTGATTTGATCATCAGCGATCGATATCAACGCCCCACGTTTAGAAAGTGATCTGGCGACAACAAGTCCAGTAACGCCTGCACCTAGGACAAGAATTCGCTGGCCTGAGAAGTTAATTGGCATCGCCCATCCTGCTTAACTATTTACCCACTGGGCGTAGAAAAGGCCAAGTCCGGCTGCAACACATAGCCCTGCAATGATCCAGAAGCGCAGAACGATTGTTACTTCTCCCCAACCTATGAGTTCAAAATGGTGTTGCAGCGGCGCCATTTTAAAGATGCGCTTTCCACCAGTTAATTTGAAGTAGGCAACCTGCAAGATTACAGATGCACTGATAATTACGAAGAGTCCACCTAGCGGAATCAATAAAAGTTCAATGCGAAGTGAGGTTGCAATGCCAGCGAGTGCGCCACCGAGTGCAAGCGAGCCGGTATCGCCCATAAAAATTTTGGCAGGGGAGGCATTCCACCATAAGAATCCAGCGCACGATCCAGCAAGGGCGGCAGATAACACCGCTAAATCGAGTGGATCTCTTACTAAGTAACAATTTGCACCAGGTGCCACCGCGCAGCTCTGACCAAATTGCCAAACACCAATCAAAATAAATGCAATAAATGTCATTACCGCAGCACCCGTTGCTAAACCATCCAAACCATCAGTCAGGTTCACACCGTTGCTAGTCGCGGTAACCATCAGAACTACCCAAATCACGACTAAAAAGGTTCCGAGAACTATTGAAGTATCGCGAACAGTCGAGAGATTTTGTGAAATCGGAGTTAGCCCATCACGATCTGGAAAATGTATACCTGCATAACCAAAAGCTGCGGCGCAGAGAACTTGTCCAAAAATCTTTTGTTTAGCGTTAAGCCCCAGCGATTTCTGGCGTGAGACCTTTAACCAATCATCTAAGAATCCGACAAGTCCGAGCGAGGCCATAAGGGCGAGGATCAATAGCGCAGAAGTACTAATTACATTTCGAGTCAACAAGTGAGCAGTGAAATAACCTACCGCTGCCGCGAAGATGATGATAATTCCGCCCATAGTTGGCGTTCCGCGCTTAGTGTGATGTGAAGAAGGTCCGTCATCTCTAATGATTTGCCCATAACCGCGGCGAGCCAAAAATCGAATTAGCGCCGGAGTTCCAAAGAGTGAAAAGAAAAGGGCGATAGATCCGGCGATTAGAATTTCTCTCATTTTATTTGGCTCTCCCCTTCTTCATCGTTCATAACCATTTTCTCAAGTCGGCTAGTAATTCCTTGCGCAATCTCTTCAAAAGTTTCAGCACGAGATGCCTTCACTAAAATCACATCTCCCGACCTCATCTGTGTTACTAGCGCTAGCGCTTCAGGCTTACTTTGCAAAAGATGAACATCCATTGCGCAATTAGTGCCGATCTCAACTGCGTAATCTGGGGCCGCGACGCAGACCAGGTGATCAATTCCTAGCTCTGAGGCAAGGGTGCCAATACCTGCATGGCGATCTCGTGATGACGCGCCGAGTTCATGCATTTTTCCCAGAAAGGCCCACGATTGGCCACCGCGTTCTTGTGCAAAAAGAACTAGCGTTCTTAGCGCCGCTTCTGCAGATTCTGGACTTGAGTTGTAGGAATCATTTATTAAAACCACCCCGGTTATCTCAGAGATTTCCATACGCCACTTGCTGTGAAGTTCTGCCGTGGAAAGAGCGCCTGCGATTAAATCGATTGAGGCACCTAATGTGCTCGCAACTGCGGCGGCGGCAAGGGCGTTAGCCACTTGATGGATGCCAACGATGCGAAGTCCAACCGCTGCACGGCCGGCCGAAGTGACCAAGTCAAAATGAGGACGGCCTTCACGGATTTCAATATCCGTGGCGCGCACATCGGCCGAGGTGCTTTCACCAAAAGTGATTATCTTTCCGGCGTGAAGGGATTGCATCTTTTGCGTAAATGGATCGTATTGACCAAGGATTGCAACTGCTGATTTATCAAGTGAGGAAATCATCTCTGATTTGGCGGTAGCCACTGCTTCGGCAGAACCAAATTCGCCAATATGGGCAGTGCCAACACGTAAGACGACTCCGATATTTGGCTTAGCCATCTCACAGAGTGCAGCGATATCGCCAATATGGCGTGCGCCCATTTCCAAGATACAGAACTTAGTTTTTTCATCACATTGCACGAGGGTTATTGGAGTTCCGAGTTCGTTATTAAAATTGCCTTGCGGAGCAACTGTGTTTCCAACCGATTCCAATATATGTTGCAATAAATCTTTAGTGGTTGTCTTACCCTGCGAACCCGTGATTGCAATAACTGTGAGATCAGGCAGGGCCTGGCGCACATATGCAGCCAACTTATTTAGCGCAGCCAAAACATCTTTTACAACTATGCAGCGCTTTGCAGAAGGAACACTCACAATGGCTAGCACCGCACCATTTGCAAATGCCGCATCTATATATGTGTGGCCATCGGCCTTCTCACCCTTTAGCGCAAGAAAGATCGAACCTGGAGTTGCTTTACTCGAATCAAAGACTGGTGGTGCCGTGACAGCCAAATCATCGCCGATTAATTCTCCACCGACGATCTTTGCAATTTCAGATGCTTGCAGAGTAATCATCGCTTAGCCTCGATCGCTTTTGCCAAAAAAACCCGATCATCAAAATCAAGAGTCTGACCCATTATTTCCTGACCAAGCTCGTGTCCTTTGCCAAGAACTGCAACGGTATCGCCCGGACCAGCAAGAGATACTGCATATGAAATCGCTTCGGCGCGATCGCTAATTCTTTGCGATGGTTGAGCAATATCTATCCCAGCAGTCATCGCTTGCAAAATAGCATCTGGGTTTTCACTTCTTGGATTATCGCTGGTGAAAATTGCAATATCTGCATTGGCGTTGAGTGCATGGCCCATTAGCGGGCGTTTCATCGGGTCACGGTCTCCCCCGCAACCCAGAACTGCAATGACTTTACCTGGCGTAAATTCACGGATTGAAGCCAGCACATTTGATACGGCATCCGGAGTATGCGCATAATCAACTAAAGCAGTGAAATCTTGACCTATTGCAATTTCTTCAAGTCGACCGGCTGCGCCAATGATATTTGGAACAATTGCTGCGATATCAATTGGGTCTACACCTAGCTCAACGGCGATAGCGATAGCCATCAGTAAATTGTCGAAGTTATATCCCCCTCGCAATGAAGTGGAAGTTTCAATCAAAATTCCAGCAGCGCCACGAATCTTTAACTGCACACGCTTGGATTGGCTATCAATTTCGATAAAGTGCCAGACCGCCTGTGGGTTAAAGCGTGAAACTGTAAGAACCGGAAGTTCTGTAGCGGTTGCCAACCTTGCGCCATAGGCATCGTCAATATTTATGCAAGCCAAGTCTGCAAATGAGAAATTAAAGAGAGATGCTTTGGCTAGGAAGTAACTCTCCATATCGCCGTGAAAATCTAAATGATCTTGCGTTAGGTTGGTGAAAGCGGCGATCGCAAAGTGAGCGCCTTCTAAGCGGTGCATTGTCATCGCATGACTTGATGCCTCAATCACTAAATGGCGCATATGGCGCTCTTTCATTACAGCTGCAAGTGCCTGCAGATCAGTGGCTTCCGGTGTGGTCCGCTTGCTGGCAATGACTTCGCTGCCAATACGGGTTTCAACTGTTCCGATTAAGCCACAATCTCGACCAGCGGCTTCAAATATTTGATGTAAAAGTGTTGAAACAGTTGTTTTGCCATTAGTGCCAGTAATGGCAACGGCGCTGAGATCGCGCATTGGTTCACCATAAAAAAGCGCCGCTATTCGTCCTGCAACTAAGCGAGGATTAGCCACAACGAGGACTGGAATACCGTTAATTAATTTAGCGCCGGCGGCATCTGTTACAACAGCCACGGCCCCCTGCTTTTGCGCATTGGTAGCAAATTCGGCGCCGTGACGCTTAGCACCGGGTAGGGCGATAAAAAGATCTCCTGCTTGCACATCAGAATCGTTATGCGTTATTCCAGTAATTAAAACTTTAGCTAGTTCAGCTTCGTTATCTGACGATGTCGCACCAATTGAATTAGATATCTTTACAAGGGCAAGTGAGAAATCGGAAAATGGGCGCATTAGCGTTGTCTTGCACTCACTTGAGAAACCTTCACAACGCGGCCTTCGCTCTTCTTGGCAATTAATTCTTTTTGAGTAAGGGCAACCGGCATAACCTTGGTTCCGGTTGGCGCAACGTGCTCTGATTGCAGAACAAAAGTCATTACCTTCTTAAACACTGGGCCACCAAGTGAGCCGCCATAGTAGGCACCCTTAGGATCTTGAATAGTCACGCTGATTACATACTTTGGCGCATCCGCTGGCGCAAAGCCGATAAATGATGCGGTGTAGCCGCTGTACTTGCGAAGTTCTGAATTAAATCGCATCGCAGTTCCAGTCTTGCCAGCAACTCGATAACCCGGGATTGCAGCACTTGGCGCTGTTCCTTGCCCTGAGACCACAGATTCCATCATTATGCGAAGTTGTTGCGCAGTTGCCGCGCTAACCACGCGCTCGTTGGTGCGGGCTGTTGAAGCGGTAAATTTTCCTGAAGCATCACTTGTTCCGGCAATAACAGTTGGAGAAACACGAACACCATCGTTAGCAATCGTTGCGAAGATACTTGTCGCTTGCATGGCGGTGAGTGAATAGCCTTGACCAAAAGCCACGGTTGGAGCAGTTGTTCCCGACCAATCACTTACCGGACGTAAGATTCCAGCAGATTCGCCGGGTAGTCCGGAACCAGTTGATTTACCCATCCCAAACTTGGATAAGTAATCGTGCAAGGTGTCATTTGAAAGCATTTCGCCAATTTTGATTGTGCCAGTATTTGATGAGACTGCCAAAATTCCTGAGGTTGTTAACTTCTGCACAGGATGACGTTCATGATCACGGAAAGTATCTCCACCGCGCTTAATTGAGTATGGAACCGTTAAAACTGTCTCTGGAGTTATCTTTTTCTCTTCTAGCGCAGCAGCAAGTGTCATAACCTTGCCTGTCGATCCTGGTTCGTAAACATCTTGCACCGAAGGGTTGCGCATTAGAGATTCTGAAACAGTTTTTGTATTGTTGGGATCAAAAGTTGGCGCAGTTGCGTGAGCCAGAATATGTCCTGTCTTAGGATCCATAACAATCACAGTGCCGCTTACCGCGCGCGCTTTGCTTACCGCTTCCTGAATCGCATTTGCTGCCACCCATTGCACATCGCGATCAATAGTTAGTCGAACAGTGGTTCCCTTTTTAGCTGCTACGAGTTCATTCTGCGACCCTGGAATTTCGGCTCCAAGACCACGTGCATACGAGTATCGGCCATCTGTGCCAGAAATCTTTGAGTTCATACTCGATTCGATACCGGTCGCACCGATTCCATCTTGGCGAACGAAACCAACTAATGAAGAAACTAGTGAACCGGAGGGATATTCCCGTATGTAATTACGTTCGGCAAAGAAGCCAACGATACGTTTGTCAAAATGCTCTTTAGCAAGGGCTGCGTTATAGGTTTCAATCGCTGCGGTCAGATTTCGCCAAACTGCTGGTTTGGCGCTCTTAGCAACCATTGAATAACGTTTCGTACCCGAAATAGCACTTTGTACTTGAGCAACAGTCATTCCCAAATATGGCGCTGCGAAATTCGCGGTCTGCGCTGCATCAGTTACTTGTGTCTGATCTACAACGATGTTTATCGCCGAGACGCTACGCGCAAATGCCACACCATTAATATCGGTGATTTCACCACGGGCGGCTGGAATCGCGCGAGTGGATTCCATTTCATTGACTGCTTTATTTCTGTATTCACTGGCTTGTACTGCCTGAATTTGAATAAGGCGAGCAGCAAATAAGAGGAAGAAAGCCAAGATAAAGATTGTGAGAATGCGTATGCGTGATGAGGCTAAATTTAAATTACCCACGAGAGATCTCCCCGTTGGCTAGTGCTTGCCCTTGCACATCTAGATTAAGGAAAACTGGAGATTGTGAAGCTCGCATCCCAAGTGCTTCTGCTTGTGCGGCAAGAGCAGCCGGTGATGAAACTGATTCAATTTGGCGGTTTATCGCCTCGCGTTGATCTGCAACAACTTTTGCCTCCGCCTTTAATTCAGCGAGAGTGAAGGCATCTTGCGCCAGCAGAATATGAACCGCAAGAAGAATCAGTAATCCGATCCCTGCAACAGCTGAGAGAAATATTGCAAAGAAGCGATGGGTGGCTTGGGCGCCCTCGGAAAGCTTCGGTACTAACTTTAGAAAAACTTCTGCAGACTTTTCTGCCAGTTTCTGACGTGGCACGCGCACGCTCTGAGTTGTTGCTGGATTTAGTAGCGCCATTTATGCCGCCACCTTTTCGATTGCGCGAAGTCGCACGGAGGCAGACCTTGGGTTATCGGCAAGCTCTTGATCATTTGGAGTCTCACCAGATTTAGAAACCATCACAAACTTGGCAGCAAATTCGGGAAGGTCGACTGGCAGATTGCGTGGAGTCTTTGAGGTAGTGCGATCAACAAAGATCTCTTTCACAATTCGGTCTTCCAACGATTGAAATGACATGACAACTACGCGACCACCAAGAGTTATAAGATCTAGCGCTATTGGCAATGCGCGTGTGATGGCGCCGAGTTCGTCATTGGCTTCAATGCGCAGTGCTTGGAAGGTACGTTTGGCGGGATTGCCACCTGTGCGCCTTGTGGCTGCCGGAATGCTCTCCTTCACCAGCGTCGCAAGCTCTTGTGTCGAGTTAAGCGGAGCTTTAGCGCGAGCTTTCACAATATTTTCAACGATGCGTGTTGCAAACTTTTCTTCACCAAAGGTGCGCAGAATCTTCACCAAAGTACCTGGCGCGTAGGTATTTACGATCTCAGCCGCGGTTATTCCACGACTGCGATCCATGCGCATATCAAGTGGGGCATCTTGCGAATAAGAAAAACCGCGGTCTACTTCATCTAATTGAATTGATGAGACACCTAGATCAAAGAGGATGCCATTTACTTTATCGAAACCATTTTCCGCAACAACTTCAGAGATTTGATCAAAGATTGCATGGGCGCTCTTAAAACGAGTACCAAAGTGAGCCAGGCGAGCAGATGCTCTTTCTAGCGCTATCTGATCACGATCGATACCAATTACTGTGAGAGTTGGAAATTTTTCAAGAAGTGCTTCTGTGTGGCCACCAAGGCCAAGTGTGCAATCAACAATTACTGGATTTTCATTTAATAACACTGTCGGAGAAAGTAGTTCAATGCAGCGATCTAGCATCACTGATACATGTTGCGCGCTTGCATCGTTCATTACTCCCCCATTTCTTATTTCGCTTTTTTATTTCTTATCCGCATCTCTCATCTCTGGTCACCGCCGGCCGACGGATCTAACGAAAGTGACACCGGGGAAGGGGTGTCACTGTCGGCTTTAGGTCGGCGGTGGCCACAAATGAGAGCGCTATTAAGTTGTTTTATT